>Ga0078972_1012026_pt1 | contig 15123 bp, 17 predicted proteins | sample YelNatPaOPGAMG01_FD_67568 | JGI IMG/M metagenome (GOLD analysis project Ga0078972, IMG submission 67568) | Hot spring thermophilic microbial communities from Obsidian Pool, Yellowstone National Park, USA - OP-RAMG-01 (SPADES assembly) (version 2) | ecosystem: Environmental > Aquatic > Thermal... | reverse complement strand
TTTGACCTTCTTATTTATAAGGAATTAGTGAAAATAAACAATTATGAAAATTTATAGGATAATTATTTTTGCTGCTATTGTTCTGTTTATCATCGCAGTTGCACCATTTTTTGAAACGAACATAAGTTATCTTCTTAATCCTGCTTCCATAAACCTGCTTGCGTCTGGTAGATGGGAAGTTGTGCTGATATGGATTGTTATATTTTCAGCATTTTCTCTTTTCCTCTTCTTCCCAAGGGAGAAGGGAAGATGGAGAAAATACTCTGCAATTTATGTGGCATACATCGTCGCACTTTTTACTGAAATGTTCGGTTTCCCGCTAACGTTGTATTTCCTCTCTGCATTTCTGCCATCTACCCCACTGCCTTCGCAGCCGCTTGCAACTGTTTTTAGCTTCGAATTCCTTGGCATGCATTACAGCGTCCTTATGACCTCCCTCATAGCAGGCATTGTATCGATAATCGGTGGGGCGCTTGTTATTATGGGCTGGAAGAAAATATACAACGCAGGGGGACTGGTTACTGATGGCATCTATGCATATTCAAGACATCCGCAGTATCTTGGAATGTCTATGATAATAATCGCATGGCTTTTCGCATGGCCTACGATACCAACCGCAATAATGGGAGTGGTAATGCTCGTTGTTTATTACAGATTGGCAAAAACAGAGGAAAGGGAGCTCGAACAAGAGTTCGGTGACGAGTACCTTAATTATAAAAAATCAGTACCGTTTCTGCTATGAATTCGCAATGTGATTTTATGAGAAATACTGTCTTAAAAAAATTTGCAATAGTGGCGCTTTGCGCAGTGTTTTTAGTTGGGTTTGCGCTGATAAGTGGATGTACAAAAAAAGAGACAACTCCCCCCGAATCTGAAGTAACGCCTACTGTGTTAGGAACGATTACTCCTGAAGATTCCCCGCAACTTCCACAGAGGGGATTTTTTATGGGAGTGCTTCCTTCGACTGCGAAAGGGCAAACGCTTGATGACGGATACGCACAAGCCGCGCGCTACTCAGAATTTGTTCCTGTATGGGGCAAACCAACTCCCTTTTACAACCTTGCGGACGATTTAAGCGGAAGCTGGGGGCAGATATTTGTCAAGCAATTAATCCGAGGTAATGGAATGTTCCCTATAGTTCACATGTCCTTTATAGGTAACGGTGTCACCCTAATCACGCCACCGGGAATGGAGAACGCAACTTTAAGCGACCCTGCCTGGAGGGCGGCGTATAAAAAGGCTGCGATTGATGTTGTAAGGGCTTCCCATCCAAGATATCTATCTCTTGGAAACGAAGTTAACAGATGGTATGAAAAATATGGTGAGGATGGACCAAACGGGTTCAGAAATTATGTTTCTCTCTATGAAGAAACATACGACGAGGTTAAAAAAATATCCCCAGAAACAAAGGTGTTCTGCGTTTTTGCTAGAGAAATCGTTTCAGAAAACCGTGAAGCAAATTTGGAAGTTCTCCGCTTATTTAACCAGGATAAAATGGATCTCCTAGTTTTTACGAGCTATCCTTATGCGCTTGGTAAGACTGACCCATCGATGATTCCAGATGACTATTACTCCAAAGCAGCAGATTACATGCCTGGAAAACCATTCGGCTTTAGCGAAATTGCCTGGCCATCGCTTGACGCATTTGGAGGGGAGCAGGCACAGGCAGATTTCATTATGGATGCAACTGGACGACTTACTCGTGACAGAGGAATAAACCTGTATTTATTCGGTTGGCCTTGGCTCCATGACTTGAACGAAAATGACTCGATAGGACTGATCAAGTTTGATGGAACCGAAAAACTCGGCTATTCTGCCTGGAAGGCACAGAGTAAGTAATATTTTTTCGATTATTTGTTCTCTTGAACTTCAACCAGCATTTCAAGACACTCAGACGGATCGATATTAAGGAGGATGTAATGCCGCTTACGATTGATGAATCGAACGAAAAAATTGACTGATGCGATCGGTCCAACTCTTTTGTCAATCCTCCATAAATGTCTCTTGTTCATGCCACCATTCTCACTTGGAATGCCGTGCTTTTCTTCTATTTGGTACGAACCGTCAGAAGCCGGAAATCTTTCTACCAAGTCAACCTTTGTTGTATGGATTATAATATTTTTTCCGTCCATCTCCAGCTCATAATCTGGATGCTCAGAAACAAGAAGTACATCCTTCTCGTTTTGATATTCTTTCTTAACCGGGAACACCCATCTCTCTCCTGTTTTCGTGTCTGTATACTCTATTACCTTACCAAGTTTTTTTCCTGGCTGTACGTAAGCAGTCAACGTTCCGGACCAACAGATGACTATCTCATCGATGTGCCCAAATCCGCCCATTCCATTTAATGTATTATCTATCTTTATATTTGATGCCAAGACTAACCCTTTCTCCTTCGCCCGCCTTAGGCCCTCGACAAAAGGAAGCCTTTGCCGCTTCGCAAGCGTGATTAATTTAGAATTCTTTGACTTTTTATCGTTATTCTGAGTAGTGGTATTCATATTTCACATAAAATAATAATAAGAGTTTTTAAAAGTTGTTATTGGTGGCTAAGGTTGCTATCCTCTCAGCGCTTCGACAGGGTCGAGCGCAGCGGCCTGCCTAGCAGGAACATATCCTGCAACGACGCTTATCACTGCTGAGAAAATGAAGGCAAGGGCAATCACCCTTAATCTCACCCAAAACGGAACTGCGAAAAGGCCGGCAACCTCAAGCAATCCAATTCCAATAAGAAGACCTATGGCACCGCCAAGCAGTCCGATTATCCCGCTTTCGATGATGAACATTGTTGTTATGTCGCGCTCCGTCGCCCCGACTGCCTTCAACACTCCGATCTCCCTTGTTCTTTCAAGGACTGCCATGAACATTGTGTTTGCAACCCCTATTCCGCCAACGATGGAGGCGATTACAGTTACTGCTAAGAGAGAAAGGTTTAGTATGGATAGGATAGAACCAACCATCTCCTTTATGTAATCTGCTGTCATAACGCTGAAGTCCTTTTCATCCGCAGTTGTCTTATGATAAGCAATCAGCTTCTGCTCTATAGCGTCCTTTATATCTTGGACATCTGCTCCCTCTTCTGCTTCTACGGAAATCATGAAAATCTCGTTTTTTGCAAGCTGCCTTCCGAAAAGCTCATCACCATCATCAAACGGAACAAATATTACGTTATCATCCTGCTCTGAAAGAGAGGTGCCTATCTTTTCGAGAATACCGACAACACGATAGTCTATATCGTTTATCTTTATCACGTTTCCTACGCTTACCTCCCGTCTGCCGAACATCTTCTTTGCTGCATCATTCCCAAGAACAACGACGTGCCTTTCCCAGTCCTCGAACGCCCTCCCCTCGCCCATCTTAAAGTAATCTGAGTATTGATCGTAGTAACTTCTATCTATCGCATACACCGGCGCTATCACGCTTTTATCCCTGAATGTGATAGGAACTCGTCCGTAATTTGCACGGCCTATTGATTTAACCCCTGGAATCGCTGATATCGCTTCCGCATCCCGCTCGTAAAGCTTTCCTCTGGCTGCGCCTATAGAACCAGTGAAGCTTGTCATGCCACCCTTCCCTTCTAGGTTGATCGGGATAACAATCAACATGTTCGGTTTGAATGACTCCAACTGCTGCGTTATCTCCCTTTGCACTCCCTCGCTTATCGATGCTATAACAACAATCGTTATTACCCCTACGACAACCCCTATTACTGTCAGCACGGAGCGTAGGGAAGACGACCGAAGGCTTCGTACGGAATATGCAAAAGCGTCTAACAGGTTCATCATTCATACCTCAATGCTTCAACTGGGTCTAGTGCTGCTGCCTGACGCGCAGGAAAAAAACCAGCCAGTATACCGACGCCTGCTGAGAAGATGAGAGCACCAACCGCAACCCACCAAATAAAGACAGCGGGAACGCCCAGCGCGGTTATTAGTTGTATCAGAAGAAAGGATACACAAAGGCCAAGAAAACCTCCGATAGCACCTATGAGCGAGCTTTCAACGAGGAAGAGTCTTTCTATCTCAGCCTTCTCTGCCCCGACTGCCTTCAACACTCCGATCTCCCTTGTTCTTTCAAGGACTGCCATGAACATTGTGTTTGAGATTCCAATTCCTCCAACTAGAAGTGCGATGGCTGCTATAGCACCCAGAAATATGGTGAGAGTACCGGTCACGCTCTCAAGCCGCTCGTTTATAAATTTAGCAGTGACCACGCTGAAATCCTTTTCCTCCTCTGTAACATGATGAGAGGCAAGGAGAGCGGTGTTTATCTCATCCGCTATCTCCTCAACATCCTCCCCTTCCTTCACAGCAAGCCTTATCCCTGTTATCTCGTCCTCCGCCAACGTGCTGGAAAAAAGGTCTTGTGCCTCCTCAAACGGTATGATGATAACATCATCTAGGTTCGTGAACGAGGTTCCTGTTTTCTTAAGTACTCCAACCACTGTATATCTTTCCCCTCCGATGTAAAGCGGGGAGGAGACACCAACGTCGGTATTAAAACGCTCCTTCGCTATGTTGTTTCCTATAACAGCGGCCTTCCTATCGCTCCCTGTTAGAAAGCGTCCCTCCTCTATCTCAAGAGTACCTACGATATGGGAAAATGTATCTGGGTCCACGCCCATTATGGAGGCGGTGATCTCCTCGTTCTTGTACCCAACTGTTGCTCTGCTGCTTATGGCAGGCGTTATATAATCTATTCCGCCAACTCGCTTGACCCTTTCATAGTCTGTCATAAAAAGCCGTCCCTTTGTTGGCATGAATGACATTGCTGCAGTTCCCACGGCCCCTCCGGTGGTGCTTACCGGGGTTATTATAATTGTGTTAGAACCGAAGACGCTTAACTCTGATGCTATGTTTTCCTTCAATCCCTGCACAACACCTACAAGGATAACGATGGCCGCTATTCCGATAACAATACCGAATATTGTAAGCCAGGAACGAATCTTGCTGTACCGGAGCGCATTAATCGAGTAGGCAACCATGTCGAGCAGATTCATGAAATTACCGCGATTACGCCCTTTGTTTTTTCCTTAGGAAGAAGTACCAGACAGCGATTACAAGAATTGCAAACACGCCAACATAAAGAAGCGCGCTTCCAGAGTTGTTTGTTGTTGGCGGATAGATAGTTATTGGTTGCGAGATGGTTTTTGTTACCCATTCGCCAGATTGGTCCCTGTAACGGACCTTTATGCTCATGGAGTAATCACCTGGCGCGATATCATTCCGCACATTCGTTTTGAATTGCACCGTGCTGAAATCGTCCTTTGCAAGACTTCCTATGTACTGCTTGTTTGTTATGTCAAGGCTTCTTAGAACATCCGAACTTATTTCAACATCCACGTTGTCTATCGCATACGAGCCGAGGTTTGAAACGAGCACAGAGAGAGTATACTCCCTTCCAACCTCAAGGGGCGCTGGCTTTGTCTCTATGTAAACACCGACATCTGCATCTGATGTTATCGTCAGCGGGATTGTTATCTCCTGTTCCTTTGTTACGTCCCTTTCTACCCAAGATATCCTTGCCGGCACTTGATTAAGACCTGGTGAGAGGTCTGCAAAGACAATACCGGAAGCAGACGACTCCCCACCAGCAGGGATAGAGCCGAGATTCAACTCGTTCTTATCCTTCAGCCTAAATGTTTGGCCCAGGAATGTTATCTTAACATCGTTTAGCGAGGAGTTTCCGTTGTTCTTCACCCTTAGGGAAAATGCGCTCTCTTTTCTCGTCACTATTCTTTCATCCTGGATGAAGAGGAGGTCCAGCGCTGCCTTTTTTACTGTCGCTCGCACATAAACAGTTTCGCTTTTCGGATTCCCGAGCTCATCGTAGTAGCTTAGGCGGAGCGGGATGTCAAGCGGCCCATCTGCAACATTCCTCGAATCCAACGTTGTCATAAAAGAGGAGAGATTTTCAACCTTGCCAACATAAATCTGATTGATACCGTATAGCGCAATCCCGCCCGTCCCATTAATTGAGACCCGCAGATCTGTCGCAACGCCGCCGTCATTCTTGATTGTGAAGTTTACATCATCCAAGCCCGTAAGTATCTTTTGATCGGTAGCGATAGAAAAAAGAGGGGGGTTTACTATCTTAATTGGTATGGAAACTGTTCTCGAATAAAAGCTTTGGCTACCTTCCTCCCTTTCTTCACTATACCCGCTTATCCGAACCGCTATGGAATAGATACCGCTCTTTGCGTTGTCCTTTATCCTGAATGGAATTGTAACGATGGTGGAGCCCCCTGTTTCTATGTCTCCTATGAATTGAGAGGAACTCATAGTTAGTTCTGGAGGCGCTGTAATGGATGCGAGCACACCAGTCATGCCCTTTCCTACCCCGCTGCTCGGATTTGTCACTGTCAGGGTGATATAACCCTGGCCACCTGGTTTGAAACTGTCCTGAGATGCTGCGTAGTTCGTCACAGAAATGTCGGCAAAAGCAATTCCTATCAGCAACAACGCAAACAAAACATTCAGTGCTCTCATTTCGTATCACCTTTTTGAATTATTTTCAATTATAACACCATCCCTTATTCGTATTATTCTATGCGCTATTCGCGTGATGCTCTCATCATGCGTGATTATAACAATCGTCCTTCCCGCATTGTGAAGCTCTTTGAATGCAGCTAATACCTCCTCTCCAGATTTTGAGTCAAGATTTCCTGTTGGTTCGTCAGCAAGCATAACCGCAGGGTCTGTTATTAACGCGCGGGCTATCGCAATCCTTTGCCTCTGACCGCCGCTCAGCTGCGATGGATAGTGCTCCAGCCTGTCCCCCATCCCAAGCTCTTCTAATATTGAGATGGCCCTTTCCTTTCTTTCGCTTGCTGGCACTCCCTGTATTATAAGAGGAAGGGCAACATTTTCCCAAGCCCTTAGAGATGGAACGAGGTTGTATGCCTGAAAAACGAAACCTATCTTCTGGCCCCTAACCCTTGCCTGCTCCTCTTCATCCATCGTTGTTGTATCCTTTCCATCGATGTAAACCTTTCCCTCGGTTGGGCGATCGAGCAGGCCCATGATGTGAAGGAGTGTGGATTTGCCTGAGCCGCTGGGGCCAAGGACGCACGCAAAATCCTTCTCATAGATGCTGAGATTGACATTGCAAAGTGCCTTTACAAGCAATCCCTTTCCCATCTCGTAGGTTTTGGATACATTTTCAAGCTTCAATACCTCTCTCTTCGCGGCCTTCATTTTAGCATCTCCTTAAGAAATTCTCTCATCAGGCTTCTCTGGCGGAAGCGCTCCTTCGCCATTCCCAATTCCCTCATCCCCTTCGAGGTTATTGAATAGACCTTCCTAATCCTCCTTCCTGTACGAGTTGTTCTGCATCTCAGCAATCCCTTCTTACTCATTTCGCTCAACAATGGATATATCAACGCTGCCGTTATCGTCTTGCCGAAAGAATCTTCCTCTGAAAGCAGGTTTATCAGCTCGTATCCGTGCATCTCCTTTTTTGAGAATAGCCATAGGATAAATGCCTCGAAATTTCTATGCGCCCTCTTTGCTATCCTCCTGAGCTGTTCTTTTCTGCCTTCGGACTTTAAAATTACTTCCAGGGCTTTCATATAAATTCCTGATATATAATTTTTTGATATATTTTAAAATGTTCTGGTGTATTTTAATTCCTTGGTACGAACATGGATGCAGTAGTTGTAAGTAATCTGGTAAAAAAATTCAATTCCTTTGCCGCAGTGAACGGAATAAGCTTCAGCGTTAAGAAGGGCGAACTATTCGGGCTTCTGGGTCCAAACGGGGCTGGTAAGAGCACGACGATCTACATGCTCACAACGCTCATACAGCCCACTTCAGGCACTGCGGTTGTAAATGGATTTGACATCCAAAGTCAGTCGGACAAGGTGCGCGAATCTATAGGAATAGTCTTCCAGGATCAAACCGTTGACACGAGGCTCAGCGCCTACGACAATCTTGACATCCACGGAAGGATGTATGGAATGGACGCAGAATCGAGAAGGGAGAAGATAGATGAGGTTCTCCAGCTTGTCGAGCTTACGGAGTGGAAATACAAGGAAGTTAAAACATTTTCAGGAGGGATGAGGAGAAGGCTGGAGATTGCCAGGGGTCTGATGCATACTCCCGATATCCTATTCCTTGATGAGCCCACTCTCGGACTTGACCCACAGACAAGAAGACACATCTGGAGCTATATTGAGAAACTTAAGGAAATGGGGATAACGATAGTACTAACAACGCATTATCTTGAGGAAGCAGATTATCTATGCGACCGCGTCGCCATCATAGACCATGGGAAGATAAAGGTGCTCGATACCCCGAGAGCTCTGAAAAGCGCAATCGGTGGCAATATAATATCAATCAGCTCGCGCGAACCGCAGAGGCTGTCAGACCTTTTCATAAGGAAAAGGATATGCGACAAGACGAGAATTTCAGAAACGGTTGTTTCATTCGAAACGAAGGATGGAGCAAAGCTCGTACCCAAGGTTATGGAAATCGCACTTAAGGAGGGCATAGGAGTGGAAAGCATAGAAGTCCACATGCCCAGTCTTGAGGACGTTTTCATTTATTATACTGGGGCGAGCATAAGGGATGAGAAAGGCGCTGAAAGCGATTTTGTAGCAAGGAGGCGAAGGCATGGCTATTGAAATATCAAAGGTTTATGCGGTCTGGCTTCGAGAAGTCAAGCGTTTCACAAATTCAAAATCAAGAATGATCGGCAGCCTTGGCATGCCGCTCCTCTTCCTAATCGCGCTTGGTGGTGGATTTTCTGCTATGGTTCCAGGATACAACTATCAGGCATTCATCCTTCCTGGGATATTGGCAATGACCATTCTTTTCACTTCAGTATTTTCAGGTGTGTCTATAATTTGGGACCGCGAATTTGGATTTCTTAAGGAGATGCTCGCGGCACCTGCAAGCCGTGAAACAATAGTAATAGGCAGAACTCTCGGGGGCGCAACCACTGCTATCCTTCAGGGCACTATCATCCTGGTTCTTGGTATTTTTGTTACAGGAACCCCGATTCCGACAATCGAAAGCCTCGCAGCCATCTTTGCCCTCATGATTATTTTTTCATGCTTCCTCGTTGCTATTGGAATAGCGTTCGCATCCGTAGTACAGGAGGTCGAGACATTTCAACTGATAATGAATCTCCTTATTATGCCGCTTTTCTTTTTGTCCGATGCGCTTTTCCCTATCGATAAGATGCCTGGATGGCTCAGGGCGGTAAGCGTGTTCAATCCGATAAGCTATGCTGTCGATGGCTTGCGCGGGCTTCTGATAAATGCAAGTCAGTTTGGCATCATGTTCGATTTCGGTGTTTCGATTGCTGCGCTGATAATCTCTATTACGGTTGCAACCTATCTTTTTTCCAAGACCTCGATCTAGACGGAAGGCGCCCTTGGTAAGAATGTATTTTCGGATTTATGTTTGACTAAGAAACTCCGGGTCTTCGTATGGATAGAAAACCTCCTTTTCTCCGATGTCAATCATATATCCTTTTTTTCCCTTATCGTAGTGGAACTTTGTTTCAGGATAGATGAAAACCTTCTGCTCCGGTGCGGCAGCCATGAGCTTGAATGTAAGTGCTGTGCCAGGCACTTCTCCGCCGTGCTGCATGAATGGCCTAAAGATCTCCTGTATCTTTTCGAGCGGTAGGGTAAGATGCGCAGTTCCCGGAAGAGCCATCTTTACAACGAAGTAATATGGAGTTATTCTGGCGCTGATTATCTTTTCAAGGAATTCTTTGAGCAAATTCCTTGATTTTTCCACATCTTCGAATATATTTATCCCTTTGAGAAGTGGAATCTGTGAGAAACATCTTATTCTGGCTTTGAGTAAATCGTACACTATATCCTTCGTCCTCATTGTAATTTCCTTTGGATGAATCATGTGGAGCGTGAAGTTGATTGTGAATCTCCTACCGAACGAATCTAAGATCCCCAGAAGCTCTTCGGTGATTCTGCTTGGTGATTTGATTACTGCGTAGGTACAGAAACGCAATGCCTTGAGATTTTCTACTTCTGAAAGTCTTTCCAGAACCATCCTTATTTGCACGTCTGATAGCATGAGCGGATCCCCACCCGTCAGGATTATATCGTAAATATCTGGACTGGCCTTTACATACGCAAGCATTGCATCGAGCCTTTCTTCCAATGGTCTTGCGCCAACCAAATGCTTTTTATAGGATGGATTTCGTACGTAGCAATGCTGGCATCCATAAAGACAGGCATCTGTAAGTGAAAAACGAAGAGTATGAGGGTATTTGTGTGTTATGCCAAGACCTTCATTCTCATTTATGTTGTAATCTGCCTTGTGCAGCGCGTAGGGATCGTAAACCTCTCCTTTCACTACCTTCTGAAATTCTTTTGTGGGTATCACTCCCCTTCCCAGCGGATCTTCCAGGGGCTTTTTGGGATCTATTAACAGAGCATATTCTGGGAAAATTGATATTCTCCGACCGGTCTCTTTCATGGTTTCTCTGATCGCTTCCTTCTGCGACTCCTCAAGTTGCACAACCTCTGAGAGCTGTTCAAGGTTTTTTACCCGGTTAGCCCTCTGCCACTCGTATTTTCTCCACTCTCGTGCACCACTTTGTTGCATCTTCGTCCAAATTTCTCTAAGTTTCAGTTTTTGCATGGTAATATAAGGTAGTTTATGTATATTAATATTTATTCAAAAAAATGGAACAAAACCAAAATTTAAAATTTTTTTTGTGGTTAATGTAAAATATGGCAGAAGAAAAAGAAATAAAACTCGATAAATACGACCGGGCTATTCTCTGGCAACTTGACATAAACGCAAGAATGAGCTATTCTGATATCGCAAGAAAAATACGGTTAAGTAAACAAGCAGTCAGATACAGGATAGTGCGGCTGGAGAAGGAAGGGATAATACGCGGCTACAGAATGCTCGGGAACCTCAGCAGCATGGGTTACATATACTGCCGGCTTCACGTCAAACTTTTTAATGTTGATCAAGTCGCCGAGAAAAGCATTATAAGCTCAATAATGAAAAACGAGAAAGTAAACTGGGTTGTAAGTTGCGACGGCCCCTATGATATTCTTGTTGGTTTGATAGGGAAAACCGAAATGGAAATCGAAAAAAACATCAGCGATATTTTCGTAGCGCATAAAAATTACATTTTCAATTACGATTTTGCCACGGTGACGCGTCTTGTGCTGTTTAATAGAGGCTATTGGCTGGGAAAGGAAGTAGCAACCGTAAAAAAATATATGGTTGGTACTGAAAAACCGTACATAAAGCCTCAGCCTGTGCCGCTTGCGCCAGAAGATAAAAGGATTTTGATGGCCCTAGCTGGAGACGCCAGAGTGCCAATCGTGAAGATTGCAAGAGAGGTTGGTCTTGCTCCTGAAACTGTTTCTTATAAAATAAAAAAATTTGAGAGAAGCGGCATAATCGCAAAGTATTTCCTTCTCTTAAATTATAGAAAGGTTGGAACGCAACTGTACAAAGCACTTTTCTATGCCAATCCTATGGAGCCCGAAGTCGAAAAAGGATTCGCAGAATTTGTGGCATCAAATCCCTATACGATAGATTATGTAAAAACGCTTGCACCGTGGCAGATTGAAGTCGATCTCGAAGCAAGAAACAACGAACACTATCACGAGATCATAAGCGATATTCGGAACAAGTTCAAAGGAATAATAAAAGATTACGAAACGTTGTATATCCTAAAAGAACACAAATTTTTATATTTTCCGATTTAGCTTTGCTCGTGCTTTAATTTTTTGAAAGTGATAGGTAAAAACCATGCTCTTATTCTATAACCGCAGATACATTCCAACCGAGGGTGTTCGTCCTTGCGAAGTAGCTAACACAAAGCACTGGCATGCCTGGCTCGATGTTGCCCTTCTGCACATCATCAAAACTTTTTGCAGGGATGACGTAGAACCAAACGCGCTCTCCTACTTCTGCATCAGAAGCGCGCCCGACTGCAGCAAGCACATACTTGAGTTCTTTTCCAGTAATTTTCTTATATACATCTCGTAGTTTGCCAAGGTCCACGCTCCAGGTCATCGGTTTGGTCGCGGAATCAACAAAAACAGACATTCGCGCATAGAATTTGTCTTTTGGATGCACATTGCCGTCTATTTCCATCACAGCGCCAATGGTCGCGCCATTTTTTAGGCTTATTGCATTCTGCTCCTCCATTCCTATAGAGAGGATAAATTGGTTGAGCGGAGTTGAGGAATAATCGATAGCATTGACTATCCATCTACTTTCTTCCCATATCCCTTTAACATATTCAGACCCAAGCTTTCCAAGGACTTGCGAAACAGAACCGCTCGTCATTGTTTTTGGTGGGTTCTCAATTTTATGCTTGGTATGGATAACGGGATTACCGCAGCAGATAGTAGGAAGCAGGCATCCTAAAAGAAGATACTTGCTCAAGCGCCCGGCCGGTTGCAGCTGCCGACTTCTCTCTTGATTTTTTCCTGTTAATATCGCTCTCACACTCCCACCAAGGACAAATTTGCAAAAATTTGGCCTGTTCGGAAATTATCAAATTTACGATACAAGAACACAACAATTTCAAAATATCTTAATGTATTGAATATCTATGCTGGAAAGGGTTTAAAAAGCCATGTTCGGACATAAGTAGAAACTTTAGTAAGTAACTTTTAAAATTTAGCATGGGGGGATCATCTGAAATACACTGAAGAGGTATTGCAATGGGTGAAAAGCAAACTAAAGAAGCAGTAAGGATGCTCAGAGCATTCTACAGGAAAATAACCAGGAAATTCAGAATAACTAATATTTTTCTTGTCGGAAGCTGTGCACGCGGAGAGGCGCTGAAAAGCCACAGCGATATTGATGCAATTGTAATTTCGGATGATTTTAAAGGCATAAAGCCGATATTCCGAATAAGAGAGCTTGTCAAATTTTGGAACTGGAGCACTGGAATCGACCTCATACCACTCACAAGAGAGGAATTTGAGAGAAAGAAGAAGGGAATAAACATCCTTTCTGCGATGATGAAGGAGGGTTATATCAAGGTTGTTTGATCATAAGGTCTAACCCTCACCACCAAGAAGACCAAGGATAAGCCTTATTGTTTTTTTATAATCCAGTTCGGCCTGTTCTATCATTTTGTTTTTCTTAATACTCTTCTTAGGCTCTTCTACATTAGGAAAAACTGTGTCTAAGAGATTTCTTTTTCTTAGAATACCGTACAAACTCTGGCATGTCTCCGCCAAACTGCTTCTATTCTTTATTCCTTTTTCTTTTATGAAATTTCTAGCATAGGAAATAAGATCTTCATAAGTCATAGAGGACCAAAAGCCATAATGTTTTCTCTCTTTCTGGATTCCTTCTACTAGCACATCCTCTGAACGTCTTGGAGCTTGGCTCTTCTCTAGTGCTTTTCGGGCTAGCTTCATAGTCATTCCTATATAATATGTAACACTATATTTTTTTAAATCGCCCGGGACAAGCGGTGTTTACAATAAGCTCAAGTTTTTATATTCTTGCGCACATCTACACGAGCAAGGTCGGGTCCGGTTCTATGAAGCTGTATTTCAAAATAACCTTACTTGCTGCTATTTTGATTCTATTAATCAGCGGTTGTGTTAAGCAGACCCCTAAGGACGAGATTACCGCTGATTTGAATAAGCAGTTTCAACTTAAGATTAATCAAACGGCTTTTATCGAAAGCGAAGATATAGAAGTTAAATTTTTGGATGTAAAAGAGGATTCTAGATGCCCTTCTGACGTCGTCTGTGTCTGGGCTGGAAGGGTTGCAGTCCTCCTAAACACTTCGATTAGGGATCAAGCCAGCTCCATTACTTTGGTAAAAGGCCCGGGAAGCGAAGACATCGAATATTTTGATGGATATTCTATAAGACTCATAAGCGTGGAACCTTATCCTGCTACTACTAAAAGAATACAACCCTCTGATTATACCGCCACGTTTATTGTTTCTAAAACTACGTAGACAAAACCAAGCGCCGGCCACAATTAAAAAAATTAACGCCCGAATACTTGTCGTGAAAGAAAAATTGCTCAAGAGCCAGAAAGGTGAAATAACAGAACATCTCATCTATCTTACTCTAGCGAAGAAAACCAGCAACCCAAAAAACAGAGAGATTCTTGAGGGGATAGCAAAGGACGAGCTAAAACATTACAATACAATGAAAAATATTACGAAGACGGATGTTAAACCCGATCTGCTTCATGTGTGGTGGTACTCCCTTCTAGCATCTTTTTTTGGTCTCACATTCGCCCTTAAGCTTATGGAAAAGGGAGAGGGGTCAGCGCAGGAAACATACTCTAGATTAAAGAGCGAATTCCCAGAGATGGCAAAAATAATCAGGGATGAAGAAGCGCACGAGATGGCTATAATAAGCTTGATATCTGAAGAGAAACTTGAATATGCCAGCTCTGTGGTGCTTGGACTGAATGATGCGCTCGTAGAGTTGAGCGGTGCCCTTGCCGGTCTTACATTTGCACTCCAAAATGGAAAGACGATTGCGATTGCGGGATTTATAGTTGGATTGGCCGCAGCACTTTCTATGGCTGCTTCAAGTTATCTTTCAGCGATGGAAGAATCCGGGAAGGGAAAGGAAAAAGATCCGGTCAAATCGGCAATCTACACAGGGATAGCGTACATCATTACCGTCCTAGTTCTTATCCTTCCATATTTTTTGTTTGAAAACATTTACGCAGCACTGGCAACAATGCTCATCTTTGCGGCGCTAATCATAGCTTGCTACACCTTTTATATAACTACAGCAAAAGGTCAGAAATTCATACCGAGATTTACAAAGATGCTTTTCATCTCATTGGCTGTGACCTTCATAAGTTTTTCCATCGGACTGTTTGTAAGAACATACCTCGGCGTTGAGGTGTGATTATATTTTTAAGCCCAAACTCTTCAAATTTTGCACGATGGGTTATCTAATAAGTGTATTTTACTCGAAACAGTATTTGATATTTTAGTTTAAATTTTTAATATCACACATAATCTTAAAATCTTAAAAAAAGATGAACGTAATAATTAATGAGGCCGTTGCAAATTATCTCGTAAACTAATTATCGATAATTTCGTAAAATTTTTGGAATATAATGGTACCTATAAGGTGCCTCGTTCTGTGCACAGAAAAGCACCTTATGAGGTGACCGG
>Ga0078972_1012024_pt1 | contig 15124 bp, 15 predicted proteins | sample YelNatPaOPGAMG01_FD_67568 | JGI IMG/M metagenome (GOLD analysis project Ga0078972, IMG submission 67568) | Hot spring thermophilic microbial communities from Obsidian Pool, Yellowstone National Park, USA - OP-RAMG-01 (SPADES assembly) (version 2) | ecosystem: Environmental > Aquatic > Thermal... | reverse complement strand
TCCCAGAATGGAAAGAAAGATTACTATTTAATGTTTTTGATATTATAGATAATTCTTTTATTCTTTTACCCAATATTTTTAAATCTTCATCAAAATCTAATCTTTTTTTAAAGCCAATATTTGGCGCGACAAAGTCTATATGACATCCTAAACTTTTGATTTCTTTAAGAACATAGAATAATTCTAAAGGATCTGTTTCTCTTTTTGTTTCATCTAAAGCCATCTCTATTCCAAAAGGTTTATCTCCCATTTTATTTTTAATATAATCATACATTCTTTTAAATATAGGCAAACTATTATAGTGTTTCAAAGCAAAAGTCATTAAATTTAAACGAGACATCTCATAAATTTTTCCATTTAAGTTAAAAGATTTTTTAAGATACTCATTATAAAGTCTTTTCTTTTCATGATCATTAAAAACTTTATTAAATTCCTTTTCTATTTTTTCACTACTCCAGTTATCAACGCATTGATTTATTAAATCTATCACATCAATTGTAAAAGAATGAATGTAAGATGTAGCAATGGCTTCATCTACCATATCTTTTGCATAAGAAATCGATTTTTCTAATTCTTTTTCTTCGATAATAATATTTTCTCTATAATTTTTTGTATCTTCATATAATCGTAAAATTGTTTCTATTGGTGGGCTAGCTCTTATCATTAAATGATCTGCCTCAATTTCAATGATTACTTGTTTCTCTCTTGCAGCTTCTGTTGACAAATTAATAAAATCTTGAATGGAAATACCAGCATGACCCATAGTTATATCATATTTCCCTGGAGGTGCATTAATAACATATTTTGGAGCAGTCTCCCTTCCAAAAGAAAGCATCAGAGTTGCAACTGAATTGCTTTTCTTTAATGCGTTAAATATTCCATTCAGTAATACTTCAGGAAGTCTTACACCTGTTGCAAGTCTTGGTAATGATCCTAAATATTTAGGTGTTTCAAACATTTTATTTTAAACCTGTAGCTTGGGTTACATTAATTTCTGGTAATTTAGCTACATAAGATGTCATTACTACTTTTACATTGGGGTGCGTCTGTATGTATGATGCTGGAAAATTAGGAGTTATCGGACCGAATAATGCTCTTCTCATTACACCTGCATGCCAAGTCCTCATGAAATACAAGTGAATTTCTTTTGATGAGAGTAATTCTTTCATTCCTAACGTTACTGCTTTTGAGGGAATTAAATCCCAATTTCCAAATGTTGATCCTAAAGCTAATGCTGTCCTAGTTTCCCTAGTTAAATTAACAATTCTTGTAACACTATTCCTTACAGAGTTTTCATCTACTTTTTCATTAGGTTCTGGGGGCTCATTAAATGCGAAATGCCCATTTATTCCAATTCCTCCATAACAAACATCTACTCCATTTATTTCTTCTATTCTCTTAGTTGTATATTCTGGATTTTCTGGATTTGGAAAAATTATATTTTCTCGTGGCATTCTTAAGTCTTCTTTTAATAAGGAAAAGAAATTTTCATAAATGAACCTATGGAAACTTAGTGGATGTTCGTATGGAATAATTTTTCTATCATCTGTACAATATTCATCCATCATGAATATTATTGTGTTTTTACAATTGACCTTTTTCTTATTAAAGAAATTAGCTACTACTCGATAATCAAAAGGTCCTACAGGTAGAATAACTGTTGTTTCTTTTTTCTCAGAATTATTTTTATTTATTAAATTTGCAAAGTCTTTAGCAAATTCTATATAAAGGTCTTTTAAACTTTTTACTACTTTAAACTCAAATTTACTATACTTTTTAAAGTCTTCACTTTTTATATTATAATATTCTGCTATCATAATCATTACGCCTTTATTTTTAATAATTTTGCAGCATTGCCACCCAATATTTTTTCTATATCTTGTTTACTTAAACCTAATTCATTTAATAACCATTTCCATGTAGTGAAGTGGGATGGTAAAACTTCTGGAGAAGTATCGCTTCCATATATTAGTTTATCTGGAGTTATTTCATAGAAAAGGGCTTTTCTTATTGCATTTATTTTATGTAAAACTCTACCTGATACCTCGATATAAATATTATCATTCATTCTTGCAACACCAAACATTTCATCAAACCAAGGCCATCCCATATGCGCTACTACTATTTTTAAACGAGGGAAATCTCGAGCTATACTATCAAAATATATTGGTCTGGTAACTTTTGCCCAAGAATAAGGAGATGGACCAACTATTCCTCCATGAAAGAGTATTGGTACATCCAATTCGACAGCTTTTTCATATATAGGATACATTCTTTCATCGTCAGGATACATTTTAAATTGTGGAAGAGATATTTTTAATGCACTTAATCCAAGATCTTTTACTGCGTGTTCTATTTCTTCAATAGCTTTTTTACCTTTAGTAGGATCTACCCATGCAAATCCTATAAATCTATCAGGATATTTTTTAACAATTTTCGATACAAAATCATTATCAGCTGGCTTGTTTAACCAAAGATCTTCTATAAAAGAGCTAGGTATAGTTGTAGTAGTACCCCATAGTTCATACATTTTTTTAAGTCCCTCTTTAACTTTCTCTGGTAAAATCATGCCCATAATACAACCCTTATCGATTCCAACAGAATCCATTGCTTTAATATATTCTTCCATAATTTTTTCATCATGTACAGCTAATTGATGAAAATCAATTATCATATTTTTACTATCACCTCACATTCATTCTCTTAATAATATTATTTAAGATTTTAATGGAGATATTTAAAGTTATTATTATTAAGTAATTCTTAGTTTTTAATAAAGCATCAAGATATGACATAAAATTTTATATAGTATAATTCTTTATAAATCTAAATGGATAAATATGCTTAAAGCTGGATTAAGTAAACAAAATATTACACCTTCTATTGGCTCTTTATTAGCAGGTTATTCTCCTAGGACTTCTGAAGGCATTCATGATCCACTTTATTCCAGAGCATTAGTACTTGATGATGGAAGAAGAAAAGTAGTAATAATTATTAATAATTTGCTTTTTATAGATAAAGATTATCTTTAGATGTTAAAAAATGATCAAGGAGAAAATTAACATACCGGAGGATAATATAATGATAGCCGCAACACATACGCATTCTGGTCCTGGACCTGTTACTTCTTTTCCATCACAAAAAACTTTACCCTGAGTTGGCTTAATAAATCCTGCAAGAATATTTAAAAAAGTAGTTTTACCATATCCAGAAGGACCTATAATAGTTACAAATTCATTTTCATAAATATCAAGAGTAACATCTTCGAGTGCTTTAATCTCTCTTCCCCCCTCACCTTTATACATGTGGGTAATACCTTCAGCCCTTAATTTAACTTTTCTCATACTTCAAGCCCCCTCTTCATCCATCGTGTCACATACATATAAGCAACTCTTCCTATTCTATCTGTAATAAAAGCTAGTAAACCTATTAAAGCTATTCCTATAAATATTATAGAGGCTTGCGCAAAGTTTCTTCCAGCCAAAAGTATATATCCTAATCCAGCTTTTGATGCTATAATTTCAGCCGCTACTATTATCATCCAAGCTGTTCCAATTGCTAATCTAAGTCCAGCAAATGTTTGTGAAAGAGCAGCAGGAAAAACAACTTTTAATAATAACATTATTTGTATTAGCTCCAAGAACCTTTGCAGCTTTAAAATAAATATCTGGAATATCTCGCACTCCATCATTAAGCTTTCTAAGAAAACCATATAAAAATAGTAATTCTTAATGTAAATTCTTGTTAAGTATACGAATAAACGAAAGTCTATTCTTGCTATGGTTGTAGCTATTAAGCTTGTTTTTAGTTTATCTCAAGCTAATTTGTTAAAGATTCAAATATAGATTCTCCTATCCATATTTTTCATCTTTTTATTTGGCTTTACTATTGGATCTATTATTTGCTCTCATATATAAAAATCAGTATGATCCTAGATTTTTAGACAAGCTTTATTAAAATATAATTTATTTAAGAGTTTAAAATATTTTTATACAAAATTTTTCATTAAATGAATATTTTAGCATTGTAAAATAAAAAATAAGCTTAAACTGATTAAAAATATTTTTTTATAAGCTCGTAAATAAAAATCTTAAATAAGAGAAAATCTGATAAAATAGAGGTGGAAGTATGTTAAAAGAAGTAGAGGTAGCAGTATTAACAGCCTATTTTCAATCTGAGGGGACAATTACACCATTAAAAAATTTATACAATTCAAATATAAAAAGAATAATGCTCTTGGCTATAGTTGAAGAATTTTGTAAACCTGGAGAAGGAACAAGATTCCCATCTATGGCTACTGGCTTTGATAGACCAGTGTTTGGAGAAAAAGTAATATATGTTAGGCCCTACTCAAGTTTTGAACCGAACATGAACTTGTATAAAAATACGAAAGTAAAACCTTTACCAAAAAAAGCTTCAAAAGATTATGTTGGAGAAGCTATTAAAATAGCAAAAGATATGGGTATGAAAATAGATATAATTGATGCACCTACAGCTGTGCCTACTCCATCAATTGGGCAAGAGAAATGGGGTTATCCATATCCTCAACCTGGATTGGATGAGTATAAGCATGTTAGGGTAGATGGTAAAAGGATAGACGGAATAGAAGCTAAAGGTTGTTTTAACAATCCAGACGTTAGAAATTATGCATTAGCAAGAATAAAAGATATTGTTTCACATTACCCAGATATAGATACTTTAATTTTAGACCATATAGAGTTTCCAACATATAATATTAAAGACAATTTTAGTTGTTTTTGTGAGCATTGCTATAAAGAAGCTAAGAAAATGGGATATGAATTAGATAAGATTAAGGAAGAAGTATATAATTTCTATAAAAGGGTAAAGAATATATCAAAACAAACAATAAGAAACATAAAATACTATAGAAGCTTATTTGATTCGATCGACCTACTTATAAATAATCCTCTATTATTTGATTGGATAAAATTCAAAACAGATTCTGTTGTAGAATTTGTTAAAGAAGTAAGGAGTATTTTAAAGGAAGAAAATAAAAATGTGGCTTTAGGCTTAACAGGTTTTACTCCTACGTTAGGATATTTAGGTTCAAGAAACTATAAAAAGCTTGCAGAATATTGTGATGTTCTATTGCCTAAATTCTATAACGAGCATTGGGGACTCATAGCCAAATGGTGGGCAGAAGAATTGATGGAATATAATGCAAATTTAATAGATGAGGAATGCATAGAATTTTTCTATGTTTTAACTGGTTGGAGCGAACTGGGGGCTCCTAAAAAGATTGATGAAATTGACCCATCCTCACCTAAAGGTATAATTCCTCCAGAAACTTTAATTACAGAATCTGTTAAAATTAGGAATATGGTTCAAGAAAAATCAAAGATATTTTGTTTTCTTCATTGTTGGGGAACGAAAGAAAATTTAGAAAAGAAACTAAGAATACTTAAAGAATGTCCAATAGATGGTATAGCACTATGGAATTATGGTTTACTTTCAGATGAAAAACTTAACATACTTAAAGAATACTTAAAATAAAAAATCATAAAATTGTTACATAAGATGATATTAATCTGGTAAAGGTTTATAGATACTAGGTATTTCTATATTGACTATCGAAGTCTCTACAAATTCTTTCCATGTTGCATGTGCCCAATAAGAACTTACTTTAGCCAATTCTATTATAGCAGCCTCCATATTCTTTTCTTTATAATATTCTAAAGTTTTTTTAAGATGTTCTACGGTTTTTCTTAAGTAATTTATAGCTTCTTTATTCTTAAACTTCTTTTTAGATAAAGCTTCATAGGGAATAGATTTTTCTAATTCGAACGATCCTCGAGTTAAATTTTCTATATAAGGCTCCAAAGGGCTCCATGGTTTATCGATATAGTAAAGCCAAAGATTTTTTTCTTTTTCAAATGTCCACCTTTTATTTTTTTCTCTTTTTTTCCTTATTGTCTCTTCTAAAAGTTTCTTACCTAGTTTTTCTATTTCTTCCTTAGCTTCTTCATAATATGCATAATGAATTGCTAAGCCACCAATATATTTTAATCCAGATGTAAACGCCCATTTGCATATTTCTTTCATTGCATAAACTTGAAATCCTTGGTTACTTGCACATGAAATAGATACAAGAGGTTTTCCTTTTAAAAAACCAGACCATGTAAAGGGGTAAAGTCTTTCAAAAAATAGGTGACAAAGAGATGTTGGTCCCCACTTATGTACAGCGTCTGCTATTATAAATCCGTCACAATTTAATATTTTCCTATAAAGTATTCCTTTACCTTTTTTTCCTAAATCATCATTTAATATACATGTGTGTTTTGGGTCTTTAATACAATTAAAACAAGCTTTACATGGTCCAATCTTGTAATCAATTAGTCTAATAAGTTCCACATCTACATTCTTATTTTTTAAAATAGTATCTGCAATATATTTCAGTAATTTATATGTCCCTCCATTTCGTCTTGGACTAGATAGTATCGCTAGAATATAAACCATGAATCTAAATTGTACTTAACTATATATAAGTCTTTAACTCTGGTCTCCTTTTAAATTTCGTTTTCAAAATATTCTATCTAGCTCAAAACTAAAAAATATTATAAAAGAAAGAAGGTAGACGAAAATAGCTTTTTTGCTCAACAAGAACTTTTTTTTAAAAAAAAGTTATATATAACCATTATTTTTAAAATATATATGAATGAGAAAATAAATTTGTTAATACATTCGGTTATAACAATGGTAATTATAATACTTCTCTATAGTTTAATTTCGAATTTGTATTTTATCGTTGGAAAAGAGAATATTCCACCACTTTTTCGTAGATTTATATCGCCTACCGTTCTTCCCCCCATTCAAAAAATATTTTCCTCGATGTACAGCTTATTCTTTAAAGGTATTATATGGGAGCATATTTCTATAAGTTTAATAAGAGTAGTCTCAGGGTATTCTATAGGCGTGCTTATCGGATTTACTATTGGTTTTATGATGGCTATTTCTCGTAGAACAGATTTATTATTAAGTCCTATTTACAGTTTTGCAAGAGCTATACCACCTATAGCTTTTGTAACGTTATTCATTCTTTGGTTTGGTATAGGTGAATTTTCAAAGATTTTATTAATCACTTATGGAGTATGCATGACTATGATAGTACCTACCTATCATGGTGTTAGAGATATTCCTGCAATATATATTAAAGCTTCTAAAATGCTTGGATTAAATGGTAAAATACTTTTCTCAAAAGTAGTTATTCCAGCATCATTACCACGAATTTTTGAAGGTTTAAGAATGTCTTTAATGTCAGCTTGGGGGTTAATTGTAGCTGCTGAGTTAATAGCGAGTTTCAAAGGAGTGGGATATATTTTAATATCAGCTCAATGGACATTAGATACGCCAATGGTTATGGTGGGTGTCATTATAGTAGGCATTTTAGGCTATATTTTAGATGGGACGGTAAAAATGTTTTCCTTCAAATTTACTCCATGGATAGAAAGGAGGAGATGAAAAGTGAAAGATTCCTATAAAATTAAATTACTTTATTCAATATTAGGTTTCTTCATTCTTTTTATAATTTATTACATAGTTTCTGAATATATTGCTCCATATATTGTTTATAGAGAAGAGTTCATTCCAACATATTCTAAAATAGCAGATGCTATTTATTTTCTTTATAAACAGAATTTAATATTCCCGAGTATAATTGCAAGCTTAAGAAGGGTAATTTTAGGATATTTGATAGGGTGCCCAATAGGTTTTCTCATAGGATTATCAATTGGTTGGAGTAAAAAAATTGAATATTCCCTAGAAATACCAATATCGTTTTTTAGATATACTCCTGCTTTAGCGCTCGTCCCACTTTATATTCTTTGGTTTGGTATAGGTGAACTCTCAAAGATTTTATTGATAGCTACAGGAGCATGTGTTATGTTAATAGTATCTACCTATCATGGTGTTAGAGATATTCCTGCAATATATATTAAAGCTTCTAAAATGCTTGGATTAAATGGTAAAATACTTTTCTCAAAAGTAGTTATTCCAGCATCATTACCACAAATATTTGATGGATTAAGAGTTGCTTTAGCTTCAGCTTGGATGATAATTGTAGCTGCTGAAATTATGGGAGCCACGGAAGGTTTAGGGTATCTATTAATAGCAGGCAGACAATTTACAAATGTTTCAATAATTTTCTTTGGAATAATTTTAATAGGAATTATGGTTATTATAATGGATCTTCTATTTAAAGTAATTCGTTCATATGTAATAAAATGGATAGCAACATATTAATGAAATTAATTTTTCTGAATTTAACTTATGTGATCTAAAATGAAGGCATTAGTTATTGAAGCTCCCAATAAGGTAAAAATAGTAGAAATGCCTAAACCTAAAATTGATTCACACCAAATTTTAGTGAAAATTAAAAATGTTGGCATATGTGGGTCTGATATACATGTATATGAGGGAAAGCATCCTAATATAATTCCTCCTATAGTACCAGGACATGAGTTTTCTGGAATAGTGGAATCTATAGGAAACAATGTAAAAAGAATTAATGTAGGCGATTATGTTACTGCTATGCCTTATGTACCTTGTTATGAATGCAAATATTGTAAAAATCAACAATACAATTTATGTATTAGGATAAAAATACTTGGAGCACAAGTAAACGGAGCTGCAGCTGAATATGCTGTAATAGATGAAGAGCAAGTTTTCAAATTACCCAATAATGTTTCATTTAAAAATGGGGCTATGATCGAGCCACTAGCTGTAGCGTTGCATGCATATAAAATTGCTAACTTAAATAAAAAAGAAAACATTCTTATAATAGGTGCTGGTACCATTGGATTACTTTTAACGAGGATACTTAAATTATTTGGCATTAAGAAAATAGTTGTTAATGATATCATTGATTATCGTTTGTCTATTGCTAAGAGATTTGGTGCTTATATAACACTTAATTCAATTAAAGAAAATATCGAAAATAAAGCGTATGAACTTACTGATGGATTAGGTTTTGATACAATATTTGAAGCTGTAGGTTTAGAGCAAACATTAAATAATGCTATAAAATTAGTTTGTAAAAGTGGAAAAATAATTATAATTGGGATGTTCCCCTCACGTTCAATAAATTTTAATATATTTGATTCTGTAAGAAAAGAGGTCAAAATTCAAGGATCTTTTCAATATAATAAACGAGATTTCCAAGAAGCTATATCTATTTTATCTCGAAAAAAGTTGGATTTTGAAGAAATTATTAAAGAAATGCCATTTGTTAATGGAGAAGAGGCTTTTGAAGTTGCTTCAAAAAATAAAAACTTCATAAAAATTCAACTTACGTTAGACTAACGTGCCATTGTAATTATTTAGAAAGTCTAAGCTAAGTAAAAACTTGCTAGTTTAGTAGTTTTCTTATTAATAGACTCTTGATACGTTATTAAAGAAGTAAAAAATTGTTGAATAATTTTTAGGCACTCCATGTTTTTTTATCGTTAATCAAGAATGTAGATAAAAACTTCAGAATCGAATTATATTTTCACAACCTGCATTGTCTTAATAATTTTATTAAAATTTTTAATGAAAATATTTAAAGTTATTAAGTAATTCTTAGCTTTTTAATAAAGCGTTGACTCTTTTTCTAAGAAAGATTTTTCTAAAAAGAATATTAAATAAAGCTTGTTTTTCATGTAGAATACTTTAGGTGATAAAATTAGGATAAGCACAGCCTTTCAAGTCTTAAGTTGATATCTTCTTTATAATAAGAAAAAGTTTTTATTATTGCTTAAAATCATAATATTTTATAAAATATGAAAGAAAAAGTAGGAATTGCCATTATAGGTGCGGGTATACAAGGTAGTCTTCACGCACACATAGTTTCTCAAAATCCTTACGCAGAATTGATAGCTATTATAGATAAAGTTGAAGAAAAAGCAAAGAAGCTAGCAATAGAATGTAAAGCAAAAAAATACTATGCTGATTATGATATTGCTTTGGAGGATCCAAATATACATGCCGTTATTGTTGCTACCCCTGACTTTTTACATAAAGAACCCGTCATTAAGTCTATCAAAGCTAAAAAACATGTTTTATGTGAGAAACCGTTGGCGACAAATGTTAACGATGCTTATGAAATGGTTAAAGAATCAGAATTAAATAATGTAAAATTAATGGTTGGATTTGAACAAAGATTTAATCCCATATTTGTCAAGTTAAAACAAGTAATTGATGAAGGAGAGATAGGTATTCCTCTAATAGCTAATTTATCTATTTTGGATACAATTTCCATACCTACAAAAATGTTAAAATGGGCCGAAAAAACATCTCCAGCTTACTTCCTTTTAAGTCATGGCATCGATTTAGTTCGTTGGTTTTTCTGTGATGAAGTTGATGAAGTTTATGCTAAATCAAATTCGGTCATCTTAAAGAATAAAGGAATTAATACGGAGGACTTTTTAGTATCTATTACGCATTTTAAAAGAGGTGGTGTAGCTTCATTTGAAACTAATTGGATTCTCCCGGAAGCTATGCCCAGAACATCTACTGGTCCGATTCTAAGGATAACTGGTTCTGAGGGATACGTCATGGTAGAGATGTTTAATCAAGGAATCGCAATTTGCTCTAATGATAAATACTATTTTCCTAATGTACTGAGGTCTACTTCATTATATGGACGTATTGTTGGTTTTCTTACAGAAGAAATAAATCATTTTATAAGATGTATAATAGAAAATAAAGAACCTATATGTACTGGTAAAGATGGGCTGGCTGTAACACAAATAATTTCTGCAATGCATGAATCTGCAAGAAAAGGTAAACCAATAAGAATAGATCCATTAGTTTGAAAATGAATTTTGCTTAATAATGGGGATTCTATTAAGTTAAGTAATACTTATTTATAAGTTTTTTAAAAACTTTAAAACTAAAGAATTCCCTGCTTTAATTTTTTATAGCCTAAATTATTGTCTTTCATTAGAACTTAAAAGATCCATAAAAAGTTTCTCGTAACTTTCATTAATGGTTATTTAGGCTTGGGAGCCTTCAATAGTCAAAACTTATCTAATTGAAACATCGTAAACAAAAGGTAGAGATTTGTCTAGAAAAACTAAATTTAAAGCTTTGTGGCTTAATTCTTCTAATTTGAAGTTCTTCTTCTAATTTTTAGCAATTATTTTGCTTATTCTTATATATTTATTAGCATATTGTATGTATGCTTTAGCTATCATTTCTTTAGATATATTTTCCATTTTTCTAGACATACAATATTCTCCATATAAGCGTTTAAAAGTTAAGAATGCTGTTTCAACTATGCTTTAATAATATTTTTATGATTTAAAGCTTTTAATATTAATCTTTTTAGAACTTTTGAATCATGTATTTTATCAATAGTCACTTCCATTGATACAATTTCTTTTGTTTTAATATCTATTGCAAAATGTATCTTAATGTAACGAACTTTAATACCACTTGAATCAATAGCTATAACAATAGGACCATTATATTTCTTTAAATATTTATATGGATTTAAATCAAGTTTAATTATACGTTTTCTAATCCATGAATAATCTATTGATGGAAGCTTAGGAATAAGCTTATTTAAAGCTCTAGTAAATCCTTCAATTTGTCTATTTGTAATCTTAAATGGATGATCAATTTTATTATTATTCATAATCCTAAGCTCATTATCATAATCTTTAAGAAAATCTAAGCTAAGAAGAAGCTCACCATGCTTAATAAGCTTCTCATCAATAGATTTCCAATTCATAATTTAAATAAAGTATAAAGAAAAATTTAAATTAAACCACAAAGCAAAATTTTAAAAAAGTAGATAAAATAAAAAAGGATGATATTAATGAATGAAGTAACTTCGATTGAAAAACATAAAGAAATAACTACTTTAGTAGGTTCGCTTCAAGCAAAAATTGGATATAAATTTTTATTTAATGAGCCAGCAAAAGAATGCTATTATTGTGATTTATCTCAAGTATGTATAGATAATTTAGAAGTTGGAAGAATTTATAAAATAGTTGAAGTACTTGGTAAAAAACATAATTGCAGTATACATGAAGGAGGAGTTGTAGCAGTTAAAGTTATAGAATCTGAAATTGAAGTTGCTATAAATGCTGAAAAAGCCTTTGAGGGAGCAATAATAAATTTTCAAAAAAATGAATGTAATGAAATAAATTGTAAAAATTATGAAATATGTAATCCTATTGGATTGAAAGATAATGAGAAATGTAAAGTAATTCAATTATCACATTCAATTGAAAATTGTTTAAAAAAATATAATCTTAAAAAAGTTATTGTGGAAAGAATAATATAAATTTAGTAAAATGATGAATAATTATGATTTAAAAAAAATAAAAGTGAAAAAAATGATTTTGAAAAAGATTACAAACTTTAGTGAATTAAAAGCAGAAGAAGTAGTAAAATTATTAGGATCGGATTTAAATATAGGATTAAAACGGATTGAAGTTGAAGAAAGATTAAAGCAATATGGATATAATGAAATTCTTGAAAAGAAAACTCATCCAATTATTAGATTTATTAAAAAATTTTGGGGACTTACAGCATGGATGCTTGAAATTATAATAATTCTTTCTTTAATACTTGGAAAATATTCAGATGCTTATATCGTGACAGCTTTACTATTTCTTAATTCAATCATAAGTTTTGCAGAAGAACAAAAAGCATCAAGTGCAATAGAAATATTAAAGAAGAAATTACAAATTAATACTAGAGTACTTAGAGATGGCATATGGAAAATAATACCAGCTAGAGAGCTTGTACCTGGAGATATAATTAGAGTTAGGGCTGGAGATTTTGTTCCGGCAGATGTCAAAATAATAATGGGAGAGCTTGGTGTTGATCAATCAGAATTGACAGGAGAATCAATGGAAGTTGAAAAGAAAACTGATGATATACTTTATTCAGGCTCAATCGTAAGAAGAGGAGAAGCTACTGGTATAGTTATTTTAACAGGACCAAATACTTATTTTGGAAAAACAACACAATTAGTTCAAATAGCTCGCCCAAAATTGCATGTAGAAGAAATTGTTTCAAGGGTTGTAAAATGGTTACTTTTAATAGTTGTTTCATTATTAAGTTTAGCTATTATAGTTTCCTTTTTTAAAGGAATAAATTTATTAGAAATATTACCTTTAATGTTGGTACTATTATTAGGAGCTGTACCTGTTGCTTTACCTGCAATGTTTACTGTTAGCATGGCAATAGGATCAATGGAATTAGCAAAAAAAGGTATTTTAGTTACAAGACTAAATGCTTCAGAAGATGCAGCTATTATGGATATACTTTGTATTGATAAAACTGGTACGATAACAATGAATAAACTTTCAATAGCAAACATAGTACCATTAAATGGATATAGTGATGAAGAAGTAATATTGTATGGAGCATTAGCATCACAAGAAGCAAATCAAGATCCTATAGATTTAGCTTTTATAAATGAAGCAAAACAAAGGAATTTACAAATTAATTCATTTATTCAAAAAACTTTTATTCCATTTGATCCAAAAACAAGAAAAACTAAAGCTTTAATACAAAAAGACAATCAAGAATTTTGGATAATGAAAGGTGCCTTTAATACTATAATTCAAAATTGTAAATTAAATAAGGAAGTTATAAAGAAATTAGAGATTAAAATAGATGAATTTGCTAAAAAAGGATATAGGACTTTAGCTATAGCTAAGACTAAAGATAAAGAAGAGGCTGAATTAATTGGTATAGTAGCATTATACGATAAACCAAGACCAGATTCAAAAGAATTAATAAAAGAACTTAAGGAAATGGGAATATCTATTAAGATGTTAACTGGAGATTCATTACCAATAGCTAAAGAAATAGCAAAAGAAGTAGGACTTGGAGATAATATAATTAAGATCTCTGATTTAAAGGATATTATTAAAGAAAATTCATTAAAAGCAGCAGAAATAATTGAAAAAAGTGATGGATTTGCAGAAATTTATCCTGAGGATAAATACATCATTGTAAAAAATCTTCAAACTAAAGGACATATTGTAGGAATGACTGGAGATGGTGTGAATGATGCACCAGCATTAAAACAATCAGAAGTTGGAATTGCTGTTAGTAACGCTACTGATGTTGCAAAAGGTGCATCAAGTGTGGTATTGACCAATGAAGGATTGTCTAGCATAGTAAATTTAATTAAAATTGGAAGAATGGTACATGAAAGAGTAAAAACATGGATAATCAATAAAATAAGTGAGACGATTCTTAAAACTTTTCTAATAGTATTCGCTTTTTTAATCATTGGTAAATACATAATTTCAGCATCCGTTATGATACTAATAATGTTTATGACAGATTTTGTAAAAATATCTTTATCGACAGATAATGTGAGATGGCCAAGAAAACCAGAAATATGGGATATAAAAAATTTAGTGAAAATAGCTGCAATACTTGGCTTATTAATGGTTATAGAAGCATTTGGATTATTGTATATTGGATTCAAATACTTTAATATAATGATGAATGATCAAGCACTTTATACATTCAGTTTTGAAATACTTCTATTCTTTGCAATATTTTCAATATTTGTAGTAAGAGAAAGAAAACATTTCTGGAATTCTATGCCAAGTAAAACTTTATTAACAGCAATAATATTCGATATAATTGTTGCTATTTTAATATCAATATTTGGAATCCCAATTCTTAAACCAATGCCATTAAATGAAACAATTTTTGTGATAATTTACTCTTTCATATTCTTACTACTAGTTAATGATCAAATTAAGTTTATTTTAATAAAGAAAAGTAAAATTGGATGGTAATTTTATGCTTTTAAGTCATATTTTAAATTTATAATTATTAAAATAATAAAAAGTTTATATTAAACTAGAATATGATTAAAATTTTGCTAGAAGAAGGCAATTTCTATGAATTTTGCAAAAGTTCAATTAACAACTCAAGAGCTTTTAAGTCTTCCTATAGATGAGCTTCTCACTCGTTTAGAAACTTCTTATTCTGGCCTTTCTTCTCAGGAAGTAGAAAAACGTCTTGAAATATATGGTTATAATGAAATTGCTAGAAAAAAGAAAGAAATTGTTATTATTGAATTTCTTTCACATTTTAAAAACCCTTTAGTAATAATACTAATTTTTGCAAGTTTAGTTTCAAG
>Ga0078972_1012020_pt1 | contig 15130 bp, 10 predicted proteins | sample YelNatPaOPGAMG01_FD_67568 | JGI IMG/M metagenome (GOLD analysis project Ga0078972, IMG submission 67568) | Hot spring thermophilic microbial communities from Obsidian Pool, Yellowstone National Park, USA - OP-RAMG-01 (SPADES assembly) (version 2) | ecosystem: Environmental > Aquatic > Thermal... | reverse complement strand
AAGATTGGAATGGTAACCTGTATCACGTGATGAAGAAACTCATTGAAATCCGCGATAAACAACGAAAATGAAAACTTGTACCATGCTTTCGATGAACAACATTCAGGCTGCAATAAATCGGGTCGCGTTGGTTGGGTCGCTTTTGGCGAGTGCAGTTGTGGCGGTGTCAGTCGGGACTGCCCAGGTTGCGCCCGGTGAACGCCCAACCACAAACACACTGGTTATCCATGCTGATCGCGGGACAAACACGATCAGCCGGACCATTTACGGCCATTTTGCGGAGCATTTGGGCCGGTGCATTTACGAGGGGATTTGGGTTGGGCCTGACAGCCCGATCCCAAACACGCGCGGTATCCGAAATGATGTTGTGGCTGCGCTCAAGAAAATCAAGGTACCGGTGTTACGTTGGCCGGGTGGTTGTTTTGCCGATGAATATCACTGGAAGGACGGTATCGGGCCGCGTGAAACACGCCCGGCCCGCATCAACACGCACTGGGGGATGGTGATCGAAAACAACCATTTCGGAACGCACGAGTTTCTCGACCTGTGTGAGCAGCTCGGGTGCGAACCATACATTTGCGGTAATGTCGGCAGTGGTACACCGCAGGAAATGATGGAGTGGGTCGAGTACATTACAAGTGACTCGGACTCAACGCTTGCAAATCTGCGGCGACAGAACGGGCGGCTACAGCCGTGGCGCCTACCTTATTTCGGTATCGGCAACGAAAGCTGGGGCTGCGGCGGCAACATGACACCCGAATATTACGCCGACCAGTACCGACGCTACGCAACGTATGTAAAAACTTACAGCGGCAACAGGATTTACAAGATTGCCTGTGGCGCAAATGACTGGGATACAAACTGGACGGCGGTAGTGGTGCGCAATGCCGGCCGTTGGATGAATGGCATCTCACTGCACTATTACACACTGCCGACCGGCAACTGGAATCGAAAAGGGTCCGCCACACAGTTCGGCGAAGATCAATGGTTCTCAACGCTGCGGCGTGCACTGGAAATGGACACGATCATCTCCCGGCACAAGGAAGTGTTGAATCAGCTCGACCAGCGTAACCGGATAGGGTTGATCGTGGACGAATGGGGTACATGGTACGATGTCGAGCCGGGAACAAATCCGGGCTTCTTATATCAGCAGAGCACGCTTCGTGATGCATTGGTTGCCGGTTTGACTTTGAACATATTCAACAAGCATTGTGACCGTGTGAAGATGGCCAACATAGCCCAGATGGTGAATGTGCTTCAGGCAGTTATTCTCACAGACAAGGAAAAAATGATCCTCACACCCACATATCACGTGTTTGAGATGTACACAGTGCATCATGACGCAACGTTCTTACCTTCGGAGCTGCGTTGTGAGGACTACACGTTTCAGGGTCGGAGCATCCCGACTTTGAATGTGTCGGTTTCAAGAGCTGCGGATGGCGCAATGCATGTGAGCTTGTGCAATTTCAATCCTACCCGGCCAGCGGTTCTCACCTGCCAGGTAAACGGTCCCAAACCACAATCTGTCACAGGCCGTGTGTTGACCGCCGCGGAAATGACGGCGCATAACACGTTTGACCGGCCCGATACGGTTAAACCCGCCCCATTCAACGATGCGCAAATTACACCGGACGGTTTTGTTGCAACTTTACCGCCGAAGTCGGTTGTTGTGCTCGAATTGAAGTGAGTACCGAGCCGGATATTTTATCGCACGATGCTTGATGAACTGAAACAGGCGGTCTGGCGTGCAAACCTTGACCTTGTAGCCAAGGGGTTGGTGATCGAGACTTGGGGTAACGCAAGCGGGATTGACCGGCAACGCGGTCTTGTGGTGATCAAACCCTCGGGTGTGCCTTATGCAAGCATGAAACCCGAGCATATGGTGGTCGTGTCGCTACAGGATGGCAAGGTTGTCGAAGGCGAACTAAAACCCAGCTCAGATACACCGACGCATCTCGAGCTGTACCGTGCATTTGGTGCAATCGGTGGCGTTGTGCATACGCATAGTTTATATGCCACAGTCTGGGCACAGGCACGACGCGAAATCCCGGCGCTCGGCACGACGCACGCTGACTATTTTTACGGTCCGGTGCCATGTACGCGCCTGATGCGCCCAGCCGAAATTAAATCCGATTATGAGCTAAACACCGGCAAGGTCATTGTTGAACGGTTTAAGCGGCTCGATCCGATGAGCGTCCCAGCCGTGCTTGTGGCGAGTCACGGCCCGTTTGCCTGGGGTGAGACAGTAGCAAAGGCGGTCGAGAACGCAGTTGTTTTGGAACAGGTTGCGCGCCTTGCGCTAGAGACAGTGCGGTTAAATCCGCGGCTCAGGCCGATGCAACGCGAGTTGCTGGACAAACATTTCCTGCGCAAGCATGGGCCGGGGGCGTATTACGGGCAAAAATGATATCGAAAATTCGCAAGGGCAGTTTTGGCAATATGAACCGGCTGTGGTTCGGTGCGGTATTGGCCTGTTGTGTTTTGTGGATGCACATTGCGTTTGTTTGTGGGCAGACCGATCCACAAGCTGATTGGGTGTATCTGTTTTCGTTTTTCCGCGGCAATGGCGAGTCAGGCTTGTTTTTGGCATGGAGCCAGGACGGGCTGAAATGGACTGAGCTTAAACCGCCGGGTAAATCGTTTCTTGAACCTGTTGTTGGGGGCAAACTGATGCGTGATCCGTGTCTTGCACTGGGACCGGACGGTACGTTTCATTTGGTCTGGACAACCAGTTGGGGTAAACCGGCTGCGTTCGGGTACGCAAATTCACGCGACCTGCTCCAGTGGTCTGAGCAACGCGCTATTCCAGTGATGGAACATGAGCCTGGAGCCGAGAACGTCTGGGCGCCCGAGTTGTTTTACAACACGAACAAAGGCGAATGGATTGTGTTTTGGTCTTCGACTGTTCCGGGCAAATTTCCCGAGACTGCACACAGCGGCGACAGGAACCACCGCATCTATTGCACCACAACGAAGGACTTCATCACCTTTACTCCGTCGCGCCTTTTCTACGACGGCGGGTTTAATGTGATAGACGCCACAATGCTTGCTGCAGGCGGCAAGTTCTACCTGATCGTCAAGGACGAGACGCGCAATCCGCCCAAGAAAAATTTGCGGATTGCCGTTGGTGATTCGCCCGACGGTCCGTTTGGTCCAGCCAGCCCGCCAATCTCGACCAACACATGGGTCGAAGGGCCGTCCGCAATCCGGATTGGGGCCGATTATTACATTTTCTTTGACCATTATGTCGAACCACGGTATTACGGTGCTGTGAAATCCGCCGATCTTGAGCATTGGCAGGATGTGTCGCACCAGGTCAGTTTTCCACATGGTGCGCGGCACGGTACAGTGCTGAGAGTTCCGCAATACGTTATCAAGCAAATACAAAAACAAACAAATCACTCGACCAACTGATCATGAAAACCGTCAGAAAACTTGTACTGGTTGTGAGCAGTGTGCTCTGTGTGTGTTTGCTAGCAGGATGCGCCGTTGGGCCGCGGCCGGTAAGTGTTGTGACAAAACAACCGTTCGGCAGAACGCGTGACGGTACACCGATTGATCTTTATGTGCTTCGCAACTCGAAGGGGATGGAGGCCGGTATCTGCAACTACGGCGGGATAGTCGTATGGCTTAAGGTGCCGGACAAGCATGGCGTGCTTGGTGATGTTGTGCTTGGGTATGATCATCTTGACGGGTATTTGACAAACAACCCGTACTTTGGGTGTTTGGTCGGACGCTATGGCAACCGGATTGCAAACGGGCAATTCGTGCTCGATGGCGTAACATATCAACTGGCGAAAAACGACGGACCGAATCATTTGCACGGCGGTATCAAAGGCTTTGACAAGGTCGTCTGGTCGGCAAAGTCGTATATCACACCCGAAGGCCCGGCACTCGAACTCGAGTACGTCAGCCCAGACGGTGAGGAAGGCTATCCGGGCAAGTTGACAGTGAAGGCAGTTTACACTGTGACCGATGATAACGCATTGCGGCTTGATTTTACTGCGACAACAGACAAACCCACCATTTGCAATTTGACGCATCACTCGTATTTCAACCTGGCCGGCAAGGGCGACATCCTTGGCCACGTGGTTATGATGCCGGCAGACCGGTTCACGCCGGTGGATGCGACGTTGATCCCAACAGGCGAATTGCGTCCGGTTGATGGCACACCGTTTGATTTCCGCAAGCCAACACAAATCGGCGCCCGGATTAACCAGGCCGATGAACAGCTCAAGTTCGGCAAAGGTTATGATCACAACTGGGTTTACGATAAACCACTTGGCAAACTCACACTGCTTGCCCGTGTGACAGAGCCAACCAGCGGCCGTGTGATGGAGGTGTGGTCAACCGAACCTGGCTTGCAGTTTTATAGCGGCAACTTCCTCGACGGCACAATCACAGGCAAAGGGGGTTGGGTCTATCAGTTCCGGCACGGTTTTTGCATGGAACCGCAGCATTTTCCGGATTCGCCCAACAAACCGCATTTCCCATCAACAGTGCTGCGGCCAGGCCAGGTCTATCGCAACACGATCATCTACAAGTTCAGTGTAAAATGAGGTCGCAGGCGACCCTGCTCGACGTGATTTCGAGCTCGGCAGAGCTGTAACATCGACGACAAAATCAAAAGAGTATGCAACCGTTGGACTGGGTGATAATTGGACTGTATTTCGTGCTAATAGCATGGATAGCGTGGTGGTATGGACGCCACCAGAAGGATGAAGTTGACTACTTCCTCGCAGGGCGCCACGCGGGGTGGATTGTAATTGGCGCCTCGATTTTCACTTCAAACATCGGCTCAGAACATATTGTCGGGCTGGCCGGCCAGGCGTCGGTGACGGGCTTGGCGATGGCGCATTGGGAGTTGCACGCCTGGTGTCTAATAGTGTTGGCGGGGTTGTTTGTGCCGTTTTATTACAAATCCGCAGTCAAAACCATACCGGAGTTTCTCGAAAAACGGTTCGGCCCAACCGCACGATTGATTCTGTCGGTTGTGTCGCTGGTGGCTTATGTGTTCACGAAGGTGAGCGTGACGGTGTACGCAGGCGCTGTTGTGTTCAAGGCGTTGTTGCCGGACACATTCGGTTCGCCCGAGAACGCTTTTTGGGTCGGCGCATTTTCGACTGTGATAATAACCGGCATCTACACCGTGTTCGGCGGGATGCGCGCCATTCTGAACACCGCAACACCGCAGGCAGTCATCATGTTGATGGGTTCACTGATTCTCACGGTGGTCGGGTTGGGCAAGCTGGGTGGCTGGGATGAATTGGTAAACACATGCAAGGCAAACGCGGCAAACTTCACTCTCTGGCGTCCGGTCACGCTCAAAGACTTGTTCAATCCGGATGCGCTGCCGTGGCTTGGGGTGATGATCGCCTCGCCAATCATCGGGTTGTGGTACTGGTGCACCGATCAATACATCGTCCAGCGCGCATTGTCTGCCAAAGACCTCGCAACAGCACGGCGGGGCGCGTTGTTTGGCGGGTTCTTGAAACTCTCGCCAGTGTTGCTGTTTATGATCCCCGGCTTGATTGGCTGGGCGCTGTACCAGAAAGGATTACTTGCATTGCCGTTGAAAGGAGATGGCAGCCTGGACGGCGACGCGGTTTTTGCCACAATGGTGCGTGAGTTGCTCCCAGCAGGTCTGCGCGGCTTGATTGTGGCATGTTTACTTGCGGCCTTGATGAGTTCGCTTGCATCGTTGTTCAATTCAACTGCCTCGTTGTTCACGATTGACATTTACGAAAAGCTCCGGCCGGGCAAGTCAGGTGAACACCTTGTGTTTGTAGGCCGTGTGGCAACAGCCAGCGTGGTGGCTCTCGGTGTTGTATGGATACCCGTGATGGCGCACGTTTCACAGGGCGGGCTGTACCGGTATTTACAGAGTGTGCAGGGGTATTTGGCTCCCTCGATTTTTGCGGTGTTTTTCTTGGGTGTCTTCTGGGCGCGACTGAATGCCACAGGCGCAGTTTGGGGCCTTGCTACAGGGTTTGTTTGCGGCATGATAAAACTGTTCCTGCAAATCTTCTTCGGCAAGGGGGAAGGTAAATTACACGAGCCAGCTATTCTGGCTGCGATTGGCGATTTTAACTTCCTATTCGCAACCGGCATTCTGTTTCTGCTGAGTGCACTTGCGATGATTGTGGCTTCGTATTTGACGGCCCCGCCACCCCCTGAAAAGGTTAAAGGTCTCACCTACGGCTCGATCCACGAAGAGGCCAAAGAAGAGATCAAAAAGAGCTGGGACATCTGGAACAAACTAATGGCCTTGTTGATCCTGGCTGGGGTGCTTGCGATGTACCTGTACTTCAGCTTCTGGCTGAAATAGGCCGTGTCGCAAAGCGGCGAAATAACAAGGCCAGTCAGATGTTGTCGATACAGCCGGTTTGTTCGAATTCCAGGCGTACGGATTCGGTTGCCTGCCAAAGGCTGTGCATCCGTGTGCTGGGATGAAGTCGTGTAGCAAACCTTTGCCATAGGCGGCGTTGGCGGTTGGAATATCCTGCTATCCATTTGCCAACTGGTCTAACTGGGCCTGGCGCTATTAAACAGCGTACTGAATGGAGACTGATTTGCTGCGCATGCGATAGGGTGTTGTGTTCCGGCTGTTGGCGGCTGTCGGGTTTTGCTTGCTATCGTTTTTTGCTGAAAAGGATTGCGTGCTTGCTTTGTGTCGGTTATAAGCACTGCGCGCTTTGCTTTGGAACTGGGTCCATTTCTCGACTGAGCGAAAGGCTCACCGGGTTGGCCAAGGTGCGTCAGCCGGGTCAAGTTCCTTTTCAGAGCGTTCTCTATTTTCTCGAAGTTTCAGCAAGCTAAATGAACTACGCAAGATTCATTGAAGACCAGGTCCAGGAAATCCAGCGTACCGTCGGGAACGGCATCGCAATTAATGCGCTCAGTGGCGGTGTGGACAGCTCGGTTGTGACCGTGCTTGGGCATCGTGCACTTGGCGCGCGGCTGAAGACGTTCTTTGTGGATAACGCACTGATGCGTGAAGGTGAACCGCAGCGTGTAGTGGAAACTTTTGCGCGGCTTGGCATTCGAGTCGAGCTTGTTGACGCACGAGGCGAATTCTTGCGTGCATTGAAAGGGCTGACTGACCCGGAAGAGAAACGTCAGGCAATCACGGATACTTTTTATGCAAAGGTTTTTGCCAGGCTAGTCCGTAAAACAAAAGCGCGGTTCCTGCTCCACGGCACCATCCTGACCGACATAGAAGAAACAGTCGCAGGCATCAAACGCCAGCATAACATCCTTGTGCAGATGGGCATAGACACACGCAAGGCCTATGGTTACACCGTAATCGAGCCGCTTAAGACGCTCCGCAAAGATGATGTGCGCAAAGTAGCCCGTGCGCTCAGTTTACCCCCCGAGATAACCGAGCGAATACCGTTTCCCGGGCCTGCTCTTGCGGCGCGGATTGTGGGCGAGGTAACCGAGGAAAAGCTCCAGCTAGTCCGGCGCGCAACTGCAATTGTCGAGGAAGAACTAGCTGGGACGGGCGCATTCCAATACTTCGCAGTTTTGTTGAACGACCGCGCCACAGGGATCCGCAATGGCAAGCGCGAGTTCGGCCACATAATTGTTGTCCGCTGCGTGAACAGTCGTGATGCACGCACTGCCACGGCCACACGATTGCCTTGGGCGAAACTTGAGCGGCTTTGCCAACGGATAACCGGGTTGCCGGGGGTGAACCGATGTCTGTTTGATCTGACACCGAAACCGCCAGCCACAATCGAATATGTGTAACCGCGCTGCGAGTTTAATGTCAATCTGACTAAATTTTGCTCTATGCCAAGACGTGATGATATCAGCAAGGTTCTCATAATCGGTTCAGGTCCGATTGTTATTGGGCAGGCGTGCGAGTTCGATTACTCGGGCACGCAAGCCTGTAAAGCGCTGCGGTCACTCGGGTACAAGATCGTGTTGGTAAACTCAAACCCGGCAACGATCATGACTGACCCGGGTATGGCGGACACAACCTACATTGAACCGCTGACTGTCGAGTCGCTTACGCAAATCATCGAAAAAGAACGCCCAGATGCGCTTTTGCCTAATCTTGGCGGTCAAACCGGTCTAAATCTATCGTCGCAGTTGGCGCGTTCCGGTGTGCTGGCCAAGTACGGTGTGCGCATTATCGGTGTTGAAGCTGATGCAATCGAGAAAGGCGAAGACCGTATTGTCTTCAAGGAGACGATGAAACGACTCGGCATCGAAATGCCGCGCAGTGCACCTGCGTTCAGTGTCGAGGAAGCCGAAAAAGTTGCAGCCGAGATTGGTTATCCGGTTGTCATCCGGCCTGCCTATACGCTTGGGGGAACAGGCGGCGGCCACGTTTACAACGTCGAGGAGCTGCGAGTTGTGGCAAGCCGCGGTCTGGCTGCGAGCATGGTCGGGCAGATACTGGTTGAAGAGTCGGTTTACGGATGGGAAGAACTAGAGCTGGAGGTGGTCCGCGACGCCAAGAACCAGATGATCACCGTCTGCTTCATTGAAAACGTTGACGCAATGGGCGTGCACACCGGTGATTCGTTTTGTGTCGCGCCGATGCTGACAATTGATCCGAAATTACAGGCCAAGCTCCAAGAATATTCGTACCGGATCGTCGAGTCCATTGGTGTAATTGGTGGCACTAACATCCAGTTCGCACACGACCCGAAAACCGGGCGCGTGGTGGTTATCGAGATAAATCCGCGCACATCCAGGTCATCAGCACTGGCATCAAAGGCAACCGGGTTCCCTATTGCATTTATTTCGGCCAAGCTTGCAGCCGGGATAACACTGGATGAGCTGCCGTACTGGCGTGGGGGCACACTCGATAAATACACACCTTGGGGCGATTATGTTGTGGTCAAGTTCGCTCGCTGGGCGTTCGAAAAGTTCAGAGGCGCCGAAGACAAGCTCGGTACCCAGATGCGTGCTGTGGGCGAAGTAATGAGCATCGGCAAGACGTACAAGGAGGCTCTTCAAAAGGCGATTCGATCGCTTGAGCTTGGCAGGTACGGCCTCGGGTTTGCCAAAGATTTCAACAAAAAATCGCTTTCTGAGCTGATGCAGATGCTCAATGAACCCTCCAGTGAACGGCAATGGATCATGTACGAGGCATTGCGCAAAGGCGCAACAGTCGAGCAGCTCTACGCCAAGACATACATCAAGCCGTGGTTCATTCAACAGATGAAAGAGCTGGTCGAGCTCGAAGAAGAAATTCTCAAGTACAAGGGCATGTTGTTGCCGGACGAGTTGCTTGTGCGTGCCAAGAAAGACGGGTTTGCCGATAAGTACCTGAGCCAGTTACTAGGCGTACCAGAGTCGGACATTCGCCAGCAGCGGCAGCGGCTTGGGATTGTGCAGGCGTGGGATGCTGTGCCGGTCAGCGGGGTTGAAAATGCGGCCTATTATTACTCGACGTATAACGCGCCCGATCGCGTGCCCACCAGCAACCGCAAGAAGGTCATGGTGCTTGGTGGTGGGCCGAATCGGATCGGGCAGGGTATCGAGTTCGATTATTGCTGTGTGCATTGTGCATTTGCGCTGCGTGAGGCCGGGTATGAAACAATCATGGTGAACTGTAACCCTGAGACTGTTTCAACCGACTACGATACCTCTGACAAGCTTTACTTCGAGCCAATCACGGTCGAAGACGTGCTCAGCATTTACGAAAAGGAAAAACCCATAGGTGTAGTTGTACAGTTCGGCGGGCAGACACCCCTCAATATTGCCAAGGCACTCGAGGCTGCCGGTGTGCGAGTGCTCGGCACATCGCCCGACACGATTGACCTGGCTGAAGACCGCGACAGGTTCCGCAAAATGATGGAGAAAATGGGCATACCGATGCCCGAATCCGGCATGGCAAGCAACTTCGACGAGGCCAAGGCCGTTGCTGCGCGGATCGGCTATCCGCTCATGGTCCGGCCTTCATTTGTGCTTGGTGGCCGCGCAATGGAAATCGTTCACGACGAGGAAATGCTCCGTGAGTACGTTGCCAAAGCCGTGGACGTGTCGCCTGAGCGGCCAATCCTGATTGATCGGTTCCTCGAAAATGCGATTGAAGCTGAAGCCGACGCGCTTGCTGACGGCGAGGACGCCTTTGTGCCGGCGGTGATGGAACACATCGAGCTGGCCGGGATTCACTCCGGCGATTCGGCTTGTGTGATCCCACCTGTTACGTTGCCGGAGCGGCACATCAAGACAATCGAAGAGTACACACTGCGGATCGGGCGTGAGTTAGGTGTGGTTGGGGTGATGAACATCCAATACGCCATTTGTAACGACAAGGTCTATGTGCTTGAGGCCAACCCGCGCGCATCTCGCACCGTGCCGTTGGTCAGCAAGGTGTGTAACATACCCATGGCCCGCATTGCAACCCAACTCATGCTCGGCGCCAAACTTAAAGACTTGGGCCTTAAGCGCAAAAACATTCCGCACGTTGGTGTTAAAGAAGTTGTTTTGCCTTTCAATATGTTTCCCGAGGTTGACCCTGTGCTCGGCCCCGAGATGCGCTCGACAGGCGAGGTGCTCGGCCTGGCTCCGACATTCGGCCTTGCCTACTACAAAGCCCAAGAAGCCGCAGGTGGGCCGTTGCCAATGCATGGCACGGTGTTCATTTCCGTCACTGACCGCGACAAACCGCAGATTGTCGAGGTGGCGCGCAAGTTTGCCGAGTTAGGGTTCAAGCTCAAAGCCACCGAGGGCACGTGCGAATTCCTTCGCAAACACGGCGTGCAGTGCGAACGCAGTTTCAAGTTGCACGAGCATCAACGGCCGAACATCGTGGATGAGATCAAGAGCGGGCAGATTGATCTGGTGATCAACACGCCGGTGGGTAAGAGCAGCAAGTTTGACGACGCGTACATTCGGAAGGCTGCCATCAAATACAAAGTGCCCTACATCACAACTGTGGCTGCAGCGCGTGCTTCTGTGGTAGGCATTGCCGAGTCACGCACCGGCAAAGCCGGGGTGAAATCGCTTCAGAATTACCACAAAGACATTGGGTAAAGGAATCTGCAGGTCCGCCTTGCCGCACATACGGCCGGCGAGGACTTCAAAAACCAGTCCAGCAGCAAATTTTGTCAGCACCAACCTGTTCAACCAACGGGTTGTGCCGCACGCATTGCTGTTGCGATCGTTCATGGTGGTAAACGCCGCAGTTTGACACTCTTTCGTCGTCACGAAAGTTGCCAGCCACGCCACCTCCCCTGATCAAACCGCGCCCAACATCACTTCCTCTGGTACGTGCTGCTTGCGCGCTTGGCGATTCAACAAGGCTCAGATGAGCAAGCATCTCAAAGTTCACCTTCAAATACACCGGTACAGCGGAAGCTACGGTCAAGACAGGCAAAGCTGGCCGGTGCATCCACAATCGGTGTATAAGCAATTTGTGTCCCGCAACTCCTTGGCCGGACCTCGAGGCGGATGGCGGCGCAACGTTTGGCGACCTTGACTCTGAACTGCACAGCATATGGCTGGTGTGTCGGTGTACATGTGCGCTCCGCACTTGCCCCGAAAAAGCGTTCGCAGAGCGTCGCTTGTGAACTTCGCTTGATTCGCCGCACACAAGTGGCTCCGGCCACTGCGGTTCCTTGCTTGAACCACCACTACGTGCGGGCTGTGCAGGAAGTGTGGAATCTGAGCATTTCCAAACGGTGCCTGAACGCACACTGCCACCGACATTGTTTGCCTCGGCTTCAGCTCGGTCCCGAGACGATTGACAAGCGCGCAGTTCAACTTAAGATGAACTTTCTGTGAATGCCACGATCAACGCCAAACAGTTGCGGGCGTCGCTGCCGGAGTTGGTGGAAAAGGTGCGGCGCGGCGCGCGTTTCACGGTGCTGTACCGCAGCCGACCAGCGTTTCAGATCGTGCCCGGGGAGAACGGCCCGGAACCCACTGACGATCTTGAAAGTGACCCGCTTTATCACACCAAGCCGGTGGGGCGCTCCACAGATGGTCACTCCGCTGCCGACCACGACCCGCCCATTTACCGAAAATGAAGCGGCTGTTTGCGGACACCCACGCTTGGATTGCTTTGGCCGATGCTGCTGACCCGGCTCATGAATTTTCGGTGGCTGTGCGGGACCATTGGATCGAGCAGTGTGGGTTGTTGATAACCACGGACTATGTGGCTGATGAGACGTTGACTTTGCTTCGATTTCGGCTCGATCTCGACGCGGCCGACGGATTGTGGTGGCAGGCGGAAGGGAACTCATGCTTATGTTGGGCGTTTGTCAATCTCATGCGGGCTGAGAAAGCGCGCGCACTTTTCCTTCGATACCGGCGTAAACCTTTCTCTTTCACGGATTGCACCAGCTTTGTTGTCATGCGCGAGTTGAAATTGCGCGAAGTGTTGACCACGGATCGGAACTTTGAGCAGGCCGGATTTATCGCCCTGCCAAAGGCAGCGGCGCCGACAAGATTATGAGTGTATCTCCCACTGCAGCGGTTGACCGCCAGCGCATTGAAGCTGACATTGTCTGCGTCGGTTTCGGCCCGGCGACGGCTGGATTTCTCACAACGTTGTCTGGGCATTTGCTCAATCCGGACGGGTCACCAGCAATTGAAAGCAAAGTCGCCCCGGGGCAACCACTCCAGGTTATTTGTTATGAGCGGGCTGACGATGTCGGGTTTGGTGTTTCCGGAGTTGTCACGCGTGCGCGCGCGCTGCGCGCAACTTTTCCGAATCTTGAGCAAGCAGGTATACCCACACTCACAAAGGTATCCGATGAAAAGCTCGTTTACATGCTTGACCCGATACGTGCGAGTAGGCGGCCACTGGCGTTGCGTGTTGCCGATTCACTGATTCGCGCATTGAAGTTTGCGCTGCCCGTCAGGTTTGATGCCGTCGAGTTGCCGTGGACGCCACGGTTTCTGCGCAAACATGACGGCGTGGTGTTTTCTCTGGGCCAGTTCATGCAATGGGTTGCCGCGCAAATACAAAGTACCGGCACAGTTCAAATCTGGCCGGGCATGCCAGTTGCACAGGCATTGATTGAAGACAAGAAAGTCATTGGCGTGCGCCTGCTTGATCAGGGGGTTGACAAGAACGGGAACCCTTCAGACAGCTTTGCGCCCGGGATGGACATCCACGCTCCTCTGACAGTCGTCGGAGACGGTCCGGTCGGAGCTGTCGGACGCCAGCTAGACGAAGTGTTCGGTGTCCCGCCCGGGCATTATGCTCATGACTGGGCCATCGGCATGAAATTCGTGGTGGACCTGCCTGAAGATACACCTCTGAAGCCGGGCACGGTCATTCACACATTCGGGTATCCCGAACCCGAAATTTTCGGGTTTTTCTATGTGCATCCGGACCGGATCGCGTCACTGGGCATCTTCGTGCCATCGTGGTTCGACAGCCCGGTGCGCACCGTGTATCGCTACCTGCAACATTGGATGTTACACCCGTATCTCTGGCGTTACCTACAGGGCAGCAAGCTCCGCTCTTGGGGCGCGAAGACGCTCGGCGAATCCGGCCGACACGGCGAGCCGTTTCTCGTGGGCGACGGCTACGCACGCATCGGCGAAGGCAGCGGCAGCACGAACGTGCTCACCGGCTCAGGTGTGGACGAAGCTTGGGCAACCGGAGTACAGCTCGCTGAGGCCGTAGTTGAGTTACTCAAAGCTGGCAGGCCTTTCACGAAAGAAAATCTTGAAGCGGCTTATGTGCAACGCCGGCGCGCCAGTTGGCTTGAACATGAAACGCGCATCGCCGAAAAATCACGTGACGGGTTCCAACGCAGTTTTGTTCAGGGTATAGTGGGGATGCTGTTCACCGGTTTGAGCAAGGGACGCGTTGCGTGGCCTGGCAAACCGCTGCGTCCGTGGCAGCGCCTCCCATCGCTCGAAGATTACTTTCGCGGCCGCATCCCACCTGACGAAGTGCGCAAGATTCGCGACGATTGTTACGGCCGCGGCGTTTCTGCGCACGACGCGCTCATGGAACGTGCTGGTTGGCCGCCGATTCCCTACGACGGCCAATTGCTCGTCTCGCATCAGGACGCGCTCCTGCTCGGTGGCAAAGTGCAGGCACCACCGGGTTACGCTGATCACGTCTTGTTTCTCTATCCGGAGCTGTGCCGCAGGTGCGCTACGAAGCTCTGTGTCGAGGTTTGTTCCGGACAGGCAATCACGCCTGGTGAAGATGGTGTCCCGCGGTTTGAACGCGAGAAATGTGTTCACTGCGGCGCATGCCTGTGGAACTGCACGACCGGCTTGCCGACCGACCCCGACCGTATGGCCGTAACGTTCCGCGCCGGCCCTGGTGGCCTGCATTCTGCAGAGAATTGACGGAGAAAACTTGCCCAGGTCAATTTCGCCCTTAACCCGTGCGCCAAAAAAATCCACTGCCGCCGCCCGAATCGGCGCACGAGTTAACGCGGGTATCAAGTTGCGCAGTTGGGGGAAGCTGCGCGACACCAGCTTGGGCCGATTCTACTGCAGTTGCTCGGTCGGTTCAGTTTCCCATCTAGCTTAAGCTGTTGTGTAAGTTTTGGTGTGGGCGGTTCCTGTCACCGATCGGCTCGCGTGGCTGTATCGTCGAGTAGCCGCGTAACGGGTGCGTGCGAGCCATACCGGATCGTCGGATTGCGGCTGATTGTGCCTATCCCGGATATTTCACACGATTTTGTAGCGCAGACTTCCAAATTTGCCGTGGCGCATCCCGCTGCTGCGGGACAAACCCGCGAAGGGATTTGTCGAAACGCTGTTCTACGTGAATTCTGAAGCCATGCCGATTTTAATGTGTGCGACACGGCAGGTTTTCCCCGCCACACGGGATGCGCCACAATAGGTTCGTCTGGCCTGCACCGTATCGTTGTGAAATATCCGGGTTAAAGCGCCGTCGGTGCTCGCTGGCGCGTGCCTTGCCAACACTCTCTCAAAAACTTCCCAGCCGATTCTACACCGCGGAGACGCTGAGGTGCAGAGTCAAGGTATGGCGCGCGGTCCGCTGCGCGCCGGAGTTGCTCGTGCGGACCCGGCTTCTCGGCCGGAATCCTACCGTCCGCGCCCTTACGGGCGCGGCTACGGCGCGCGCGACCCTCCAGGGGCGCAGTAAGAGCCGTGTGTTCGAGGGTAAGGCTTTTATCCAAACCGGCTGCTGTGTGCGCTCGGGCTATGCCGAACTTTGGACGAC
>Ga0078972_1012019_pt1 | contig 15133 bp, 19 predicted proteins | sample YelNatPaOPGAMG01_FD_67568 | JGI IMG/M metagenome (GOLD analysis project Ga0078972, IMG submission 67568) | Hot spring thermophilic microbial communities from Obsidian Pool, Yellowstone National Park, USA - OP-RAMG-01 (SPADES assembly) (version 2) | ecosystem: Environmental > Aquatic > Thermal... | reverse complement strand
TGACAGATCTCAATATAAAAATATACAATCCTGCAAAACAGTTAGTATTGGATTCTATGATGCAAGAAATTGGAAATGGTATATATAAGTTTTCTTTTGTTCCTAATGTTAATGGAATATGGAAAGTGACAATAAATTCTAAATCTAATGGGGATTCTGTGCAAATTACTTATAATGTTGGTAATGTTGATGTAGGAAAACGATTTATATAATTATGGATAAAATTTTGCATTTTTTAATTTGTTTTTTGCTGATTGTTATTTTTGATATTAAATTAGGGACTTTATTATCAGTAATTTTTTCAGTAGGCAAAGAACTAATAGATAAATTTGTATTTAAGGGTGGATCTGTTGGTGATTTAATTGCTGATTTATTAGGAATAATTGTGGGAGTGTTGGTAATATGGATGACAAAATAATTTTAACGCAACAAGAAGTTAAAAATTTTCTAAATGATGTTAGAGATTTTGGTAGCATTGAATTTAGTTCAATTGAAGAATTAGTTGAAAGAGCCAAAAATCGTGGAATAATATTACATAATAATGAAGATTTAGGTGCTATTAAATTACTGTATTGTCCTGCTGATAAAGCTAATAAAAATAGAGTGAGAATTCCTAAAGAATTCCTAAAAAAATCTGCTCAAACTTTAATAGGTAAACCTTTAGACATAGACCATAATCGTAGATATGTTATTGGACATTTTATAGATGCTGAATTCGATGATACTGCAAATTCTTTAATCGCTTATGCAGTTGTTTATAAATCAAATTTTCCTGAAGAATGGGAACAAATGAAAGAATTATTTAGGCGTGGTATTCTATCACATTCCTTTGAAGTTTGGTGTCCTATTGATAAAAAAGAAAGTTTACCAGATGGTACTTATAATTTATTAGAACCTACATTAGCTGGTGGTGCTATATTATTTAGAGAAAGACCAGCACACCCTGAAAGTAAAATTTTAGAATTAGCAAGACAAAAAATGTTATTGTCTAGCATTCCAGATAAACTTAGTCATTGCTTAAATTGTAATAAATGCACTGGATTGTGCAAATCTGAATTTATTGGAGCAGATTTAGTTACTGCTCCGCAATTTATAGATATATTATCAGATCCAAAAATTTTAAAAAAATTATCTGATAAAGAATTATTAATGGAACATTTAAGATGTCATCAAATTTGGAATACTGAAAATGGGAAAACAGTTAAAGTGCTTTTAACTCACACTTTAGTTGTTTTGGAAATGTATAGACGAAAAATGAAAATTAATAAAGTTGATAATTTAGATGAAAAGACTTTCGACTTACTGAGCGAAAAAATAAAAATATTCTCATTATATAAAAATTTGCCAGAGATTATTCCTTTAAAAGATGGTTTAATAAAATTTGTAGGCTCAGTACTTTATAAAGAGAATCCTCACGATGTAGATGTTATTTGTAATGATGATGAATTAATTAAAGTAATTAAAGAACATCTGGATGACGAAATCCATCAATTAAAAGGGACTGTCCAACATGGAAATTTTTGGGATGCTTATGAATTATGTTTAAAGAAAAAAGACATAAAATTGGAAAATGAACATGAACCTAATTATTATTTAAAATACAAAACTTGCCAAGTTAAAACTTCATTAGATTATTCTTCTGATATGTATGTTATTGAACCTTTGTGTGATAAATATGAAATTTTTGTTGATAGTGATAATAAAATAATTTGTGAATTAGGAGAATTTAAAGGTCAAAAAGTAGTTACTGATTTTCTCGCTTACAATGAAGATAACTTTTTTAATGAAATTCTTGCTAATAGATTATACTTTATGCACAAAAAATGGTTAGCTAATTCTAAAGAATTTATACCTATTTATCGTTATATAGTTACGAAACAAAATTTATTTAAAGCACTTAAAGAAATCAGCACTAAGTTTGATAAAGTTTCTGTCAGACCAATGAATTCTAAATATTATGATGGAAGAACGCTTATTGATTTTAAATTTTTAGGAATTTCTGCAATTCAAGAATTAAAACCTGGTGTAAAATTTACACCGTTAAAAGCCAAAGGCGGTGCTTATCATGAATTAGAATATTTTGATCCCGAAGAAGCATGGAATTTCTTTGGTAATCATTTTGTCAAAGAAGAAGGAAAATTTAAAGCAGAAAGTAAAATAGATGGTTGGCGTTGTATTATGCAAATGGATAAAGAAGGAAAACCATTAATTTATTTTGAAGATTCTAAAGATGATGTCAGCAAAAATCTTCCCAATTTAGTAGAATCATTAAAGAAAATTAATAAAAATGGCATTATATTAGATAGCGAATTAATGGAAAGCGAAGATGAAGTGCATTGGACATCAAGACAAGATCTTGCTACATTTACTTCTAAAAATCCTAATAGAAGTGATAAATATGTAAAAGCATTCGTGTTTGATGTATTATATTATAATGGAGAAGATTTACATAACAAACCTTTATCAGAACGATGGGAACTGTTAAAACAGATAGCAAATAAATTTGATGAACATTTAATTTTAGTTCCTACTTGGGATATAACTTCTAAAGATCAATTAGTAAAACTTTATAATAGATTTAAGTCTGAAATTAAAGACGAATATAATCATAATCTTTATTTTGGAAATGGTATTGATGGTTTAATGTTAAAATCTTATAGTTCAGATTATCCTTTGAATGGTAGAACATTAGCCTGGCTTAAATTAAAATATCAAGTTGAAATAAATGCTATAGTATTGGAAAAAGAAAAGAATAAAGCAGGAGCAAATTTGTATAAAGTTGGTTATTTAATTCCTGCTGAAGATAAAGATAAATATACACCTGTAAAAGAATTGAATGGAAAATATTATGGCATACTAGGAAAAACATTTGCTACTAAAATTTCTGTTGAAATTGGTGAAGTATTAGGGTTAGGTATGACTGAAATAAAAAAGACACTAGAAGATGGAAAAATTAAGTATACTTTATTTCAATGTCGTGTATTGCATGAAAGAAAAGATCTAAAAGAACCAGATGATGTAAAAATAGTAGATAAACTTTGCATTGATCTTACAAACTCTTACGAAATAATTTTCAATACCACTGAAAAGATTTTTTATGTAATTCATACTTCAAAAGTAGAAACTGGAAATTGGACTATAGAAGAAGGCATGCATGGTAAAGGTTGTTTACAATTACACATTCGTGGTATTACAGAAGATCAGAAAAAATTAGTAAAAATAGATGAATGGAAAAAAATAGGTTTTAACCCAGATTATTTTAGAAATGTTGATGTGGATGAACTTAATAGAATTTATAAAGCTGATTGGAAAAAAGCGATAAAACAAGCTATAACTGAAGAATCTAAATTACTACAAAAATATATAGATGAAATTTACAAAACTGTTGATTTAAATGAAGATCAAAAAAGGTTAATTGCTTTAGTTGACCCAGTATCTGTTCATACTGATATGCGTTTAGTTCCTGATGGAGCAACTTATTTTGAAGGCGGACATTTTCCACAACCAACTAACCAATATCATGATTATGATTTACTTAAATTAAAAAATAATGTACATTTACTATTTATGATAAAAGAACCACATGTTGATGAGCCTGTAAGAGTAAAAGAACCTGTAGTGCGTGGTGATTCTAGCTGGATTGATGTGGGTTTTCCACCAGTATGGTCTCAACCAGGTGGTGTTGGTGCTACAACAGATAAATGGGCTTTATTTATAGGTATAGATAAATTTGAATGGTATGCTGGGATACAAGTTTCTCCACATGGAAAACATTTTAAAGAATTTTATATTAAAGGTTCAAAAATATTCCCTGAAGGAAGATTATTATTTATGTATGCACCTGTTGGTGGAGAAAGAAAGTGGTTTTGTTATTACCCAAAAGATCAAAACTTTAAGAGTGAATATTTAAGAAAATTATTTAAGAAATAAAAATGAATATAGTTACAATAAACTTCATCATAAATATATTAATATTAATAACTTCTTGTGTGTGTTTTGTAAAAATTATGAAAAATGATTTAACTCATTTAGAGAGAGATGTAAATGAAATAAAAAAAGTTATAAAAGATATAAACAATAAAATTTATTGTCTTTCAGAACGAATTTCTAAGATTGAAGGAAAATTAGAATAAAAAGGCGGGTGTTAATTATGGCAGTACCAGACTTCATGATAACAGTAGGAGATACAGCAGAATTATTATTTCAATTGTATAAAAATGATAAAGAGTGTTGGGATTTAACTAACTATCAAATTAGGTTTCAAGTTGATACTATAAAAAAGGCTACTGCCAATGTCCAAGGTGGATCTGATGATGAAATAAAAATTATTGAGCCTAGTAATGGTAAATTTATAGTTATAATAAATGCTGGAGAATTAAACAAAGTTGGCGATTTTAATTATGAAATTGAAATTACCAGTCCTGAAAGAAAAGTATATACAATTGCTAAAGGTATAATTAGAACTACAGAACAACTAATTACTTGGGAATCGAAATGAAAATAGAAAAGAAACTCATATATAATCCATTAACAAAAAATTTGACAATTAAAACTACTATATCAAAATTACTATTAAATAATTATAGGTTAATTAAAATTAATCGCCTTCTTAAACTTAATAAACAAATTTTGTTTAAATCTTTGGTAACAGGAAAAGATATTTATTTTACTAAAGAAGATTTTATAATTTTAGACAATTTATATTACCCAATTCATGGGGAATATTTTTGTAATTAAGGAGGGTTGTTTATGATTTACAAAAAGAATGATACAATTTATGTTTATTATGTTGCTAAGGAAAAGACTACAGCTTTGACAGATTTGCAAATGCACATTTTTGATAATAATGGTGAAGAAATTAATGGATCTCCTTACACAATGACTGAAATTTCTGGTCAGGGTGGTTTATATATTTCTTCTTTTACACCAAATAATGATGGAATTTGGAGAATTAGAATATTATCAAATTCTAATGGTGATGATATAAATAAAGTATATATTGTGGGTAATGTTAAATTAGAAGACATTAAAGATGCTGTTGATAATAATATATTAAAAACAGAAGAAGTTAAATCAGTTGTTGATGAAATTTTGAACAAAATTAATATTGTTGACGGTAAAATTGACATTATAGATACTAGTGTGGATAGTATTAAAACTACTGTAGAAACAATTAATGGAAAAGTAGATATAATAGATTCTAATATAGATGCAATAAAATCAAAAACAGATTATTTACCAAATAATACAGCAGAAAAATTAGATGCTATTGAAGATAAAATTGATAATTTGGATTTACAAATAGATCAGGGCGGGTATATCTGTTAATATGATATATAAAATAAATGTACCTATAACAGTTAGATATATAGAAGTTGATAAAAGTTCTGGAATAGAAATTTATTTAGTTGTTAAACCACCTACTGGTAATGAATTAGATCCTATTTTAATGACTGATCTTGGTAATGGTTTATATGAAGCAACTTTTACACCAGATGCAATTGGTTGGTGGTGGGTAAGAATTTATTGTCCTTCCAAACCTAAAAATTTAGATTCTAAAAGTTATTTTGTTGGTCATGATTATTTTGACAATCCAACTAAAGAAATTACCTTAAGTGAGATATCTGAAAAAATTGGTGAAGTAAATGAAAATCCAACACAATATACTTTATTAGAAAGAATTAAAACTATTTACAATAAAATTATTTCTCTATTTGAAAATGGATTGGCAAAAATAAATATTTGGGACGGAAACAATGTTGCTACAGTAAATAAGAAAGATACTTCTGCTTCTGGGTTAAACACATTACCTTTAGGTAAATCAACAGGAACTTATTATCCTAATATAGATGAAGAAGATTTTCTTGAAAGTGGAGATGTTCACCCAATTAAAGTCAACGCAGATGGTTTAATTGAAACTAGATCAGCAGTATTAACCGATGAAGGCTCTTTGTATGATACTTTTAAAGGAAGTGATCTTTCACCTAGTTGGATTAAAGTTATGGGTGAAGGAGCATCTTACCAAGTAAGCAATAGTAGAGTAACAATAAATGCAGGCACAGTTAATGATTCGGAAAGTTATATAGCAATTCCTATAGATTATTGTCCTTTAAAAATAATTGGCAAAATAAAAATATCTCAAAGAATTTCTAATCAGGATATATATTTTGAATTAGCAGATGGCGAAAATCCCAGTGAAGACACTATGTTTGCTAGATTTCATTTTACTGGTTTAGATGATACAAAAGTAAGGTGTGAAACTCAATCATCATTAGATATTAATGGAAATGAAGGTTTATTAGAAGATTTTACAATAGCAAGTACAAATGATTTCTTAGTATACACTATAGTTATTTCTGAAGGGAAAGTTTCATTTTTTGTCCAGGAATATTCTACTAAGTCCCCAAGTGGTTTAATTATAGAAAGATTTAATGAAATTCCTGATTTTTATGGTTTTTTATATCTTAGAATAAGAGTAAAGAATAATGGAACGATTACTTCTAATACTCAGATAATTTCTGATTGGGTTAAAATATTTAATTTCAATAACTTAAGCGTATCTAATATATCTAATGAGATACTTCAAATCCAAGATAGTAACTTGTATCAATCAAAATCTATATCTGCTGTAACTGATATAACTATTCCTGCTAATACTGACTATTGGATTTTGAATATAAATAACAAAAAAGGTTTTGTTGATGAAATTCATATTACAACCAATGATATTAATTTTTATTATAAGATTGAAGTTGATGGCGAATTATATTTTAATGAATCTGGAAATAATTTACTAAGTCAATATAATTTATATAGTGATTTGGATGTTCCTAAAAAATTCTCTACTAATTCTACTGGAACTCAATTTCATTGTATACACAAGATAGATTTTAATAAATCCATAAAAATCGGTATAAGAACTGCAAATAACAATAAAAAATTAACAGCGTATCTAATTTGTTATGGAATTTTAAAGTAAAAAATGAAAATAATAGATTATTTAAATGAAATTAAAAATTTACCAAACTATGTACCTGGATCTCTATATTTAAAGTCTTATGATGATTATGGTGCTGTTTACAAATATTTGGTAGAACTACCAACTGGTTTTGCAATAAGAAAAGAATATTTCCTTGCTTTAGATCCTGAAGAATATCAATTACCTTTAGAAGAAAGAACTATTTTAAAAATCATTGAAATTTGTCCAGCAAAATGAACGGTATATATTTGGTAGAACCACATGCTCGTTGGATTTGGGAAGGAAAAAAGAAATTAATTATTAAATCTGTAAATTTTACTTCTCACATAGGAGAGCCATTATATTTATGCGGAGAAAAAGTTTATGGGATTATCAAATTGTTTCCTGCAGAAGAAATAGATTTAAAAGGATTTAATATTTTGAAACCTTATCATTTAATTAGTGATAAAGAAAGAATAAAATGGTGGGATGATAAGCAAATTTTTTATGCTTATTTATTTGAATGGATAGAAAAATTTATAGAACCCAAAGATTATGAATATAAACAAGGTATTCAAAATTTCATAAATGATGTAAAGTTAATTACTTCTAGCGAAAATCATATATATGTAAAAAATTTAGGTCATGAAGCAGAGGTTAATAAACCACCAGCAAAACATCCTGGGTTTAAGCCATCTTGTTTAATTTATAGTAACGATTTTTCTATTTTAATAGATGTAACAAAAGACATTTTTGAACAGTTAAATATAGAAGAAATTTTAAATTTAGATGCTATTTTTATAACCCATTGCCACTCAGATAGTATCGGCGGTTTTGCTAAATTAAATTCTTTTTTAAAGAAGTATGGAGAAACTAAAACTGTATATGCTTATATAGATAATGTTGCTATAATAAAAAATAAGTTTAAAGATTTAACTCAAATTGATTTTAAACCTTATAAATCGACAAAACCTATTGAAATAAAAAGAGTTGTGATAAAACCGATAAAATTAATTCACGATATACTTGACAAATTTCCTACTTATGGTTATACTTTATATATTGGAGATATATCGATATGTTATGCTTCTGATTTTGGTTTTAAAAAAGGTTATGAAAATGTTTACGATTTTGATGCTTTAAGTAACAATGAGTTAGCAATTTTAGATGGTGCTTACTGGCAGGGAAAAACTAATTTTTGGAATCATGTATCTGTTTTAGATCATTTTACATTAATTGCTGGTTTAAATAATAAATGGACTTATTTTACTGGTTATGGTAATACTTATCCCGCCAATTTAGATCTTGCCGAAAAAGTTCTAGATTTTTATCTCCAAACTTATAAAAAGGAAATAGATCCTACTTGTAAGGTAGAAAAAGTGGGATTAGTAAAAGATAAACAAATCTTTGATTTAAACAAGATAAAGGAGGAGTAAAAATGTATAAATGCAAGTCTTGTGGTAAAATCTTTGACCAAATTGTAGAAAAATGTGAATGTGGTTCTGAAATCGAACAATTAAACGATTTTGAAATTGCTAAAATAGAGTTCGATAAGATTATTAAAGATTTTGGTAAAGAATTGACTGAAGAAGAAATTAAAGAACTAGTCGAGACCGCTAAGGGAAAACCTAAAGAGTATTATAAATATCCTTATTATCCTTACTATTACTATACTAAAGATTTAGAAGAGATTTTGAAAAAAATTAAAGATGCTATTGATAAACTCAAGAAAAAAGAAAAATCTGATTTAAATGTAGAATTCAAACATCTTTCTGAAGAAGAATTAGACAAAATTGCTGGTCAAGAACCTTACTATCCTTATTATTACTATTATTATCCTTATTACTACTATTATTATTATCAAGTACAACTCAAGGACATTCTTAATAAACTTTTAGATGCTTTATTAAAGGTTTTAGAACAAAGCAGTGAAGTGGATTTTGATGACCTGTTAAACAAATTAATTGCTAATGAAGATTTGGTGTCTGCAATTCCAGCTGAAGTTGTTGAGTTAATTAAAAAATATATTGCAGAAGGCATGAAACCAACTGATGCTGTGAAAAAGGCTTGGGAAGAATATAAGAAAAAACAAGAAGAACAATATAAAGATTATCCTGAATTAAAGAAAGCTAAAGAAGATTTAGAGAAAGAAGTTGCTGAATTAAAAGATAAAATAGTTGAGTTGCAAAAGTCTTCTGATCAGAATCTAAAAGCAACCAGCAAAACTAAGACAGATACTGGAGAATCTGTTTTAGGAAGAGTGATAGACTGGTTTGCTTTTAAGAGTACAGATACTGATAAAACAGATAAATAACCTTAAACTAAAAAGGAGGTTAGTAAAATGACTCGTGAAGAACTAATTAAAGCCCAAGAAGAACTAAAACAGATAGTTGCTTCTGGAAAATTAATGGAACTTGCTAAAGTAATTGGTGAACCTGTTGACCCGCTTCGTCCTTATCCCAAAGTGGTAGAAACTCTTTGTGAGACTTCAGATGCTGAACCTGGAGACGATCTTTTTGTATTTGATGTTGAAGAAGATGTAAGAGAAGTATATTTTATTGATAATTCTGGAACTGTTACTTCTAAACAAGTAACTCCTGCTACACCATCTCAGATTTCTTTTTCCAACATTCTTACTCCAGAGTATTACATTCACTTTGTTGATTTACTTACTGCGAAATATGATGAATTAGCAAAAAAGAAAAAATTGCTTACTTCAGCTCTTAATGCTATTGAAATTAAAAAAGTATTGTTAGCTCATGACGCAGCTATCCCAGCTGATAATCGTTTAGTACTTGCTTCTGGAGAAACATCTTTTACTTATCCGCATCTGATTAAGATGAAAAATCTTATTAATGAGTATGGTGACAAATTTGTACTTATTGCTGGTGCTAATATAGAAGAAGACATTACTCTTTGGGATTACAATGAAAACAAATATCGTTCTTTAAGAGATGCATTAAAAGATCTTGGTGTGGAAATAATTAAAGTTACTGGAAAAGTAACTGTTGATGGTACAGAGAAAGTATTATTAGATCCTGATAAAGCTATTTTAGTAGCATTGAATACCGAAGCAGGAAAACCTGGATTACTTTGCAGAAGGAAACTTAATCCTATTCAGATTCTTGGCGGAGAAATAGATCGTCAACTTCAGAGAGTAGCAATTGTATCGCCTGCTGTTATGCCTGTTGGTGCAAATAGAGTTCCTGCAGTCGGTATCACTGGTTTCGAATCTGTTGCTATAGTGGTTCGCAATGCGAAAGCAATCGCTGGTTTTTATCGTGGTGAAACTTGGAAACCTGAAGCATAATAGATAATTTTGTGGGGGAAGTGTGGCGTAGTCGCCTTCCCCCTTTTATAAATTTATGATAAGAAGGTGTAATCAAAGCGATTTATTAGAAATTTTAAGTTTTATAAATGAAGTTGGCGATCCTTATGAAGATTTTTATATTACTATAAATAATCAAAGGTTATTTTTAAAAGAACATTTAGGCGAATATATAAAATATCTCAAAAAAGGCGAAGTCATTTTAGGGGATCAAGAAAAAGGTTACATATTTACTTGGGGATTATCAGATCATTCTGAAAGAAAATATTTAAAAATAATATTTAAAAAAGAAGAATATATAAAAGATTTATTAACCGTCTTCATTTGGAATTATAATTTTTGTGATTGGTATTTAAAAGTAAAGAAAAATAATCCAATATTTAAGATTGCTCTAAGTTGCGATTTTAAGATTATCGGTGATCGTGGAAAAGAAATTCTTTTAAAAAGGAGCAAAGGAAATGAACGAGATAATAAAACTAATCAGAGATCTGATAAATGATAATTATAAAAATGCAGTAGATGTATTTAAATATTTAGGCTCTAATATTTTTACATTAAGTTACAAAAACATTAATGAAGATCTGTTACAAGTATATGTAAATGAACAATTACTTGATCCCCAAGATTATGTATTAGATAGCATTTATAATAGAATTACCATTAATAAAGATAGATTAGAAATTAATGATGTAATAACTGTTTATTATCAATATACTATTTATAGCGATAATGAATTGATTTCCTATGTGAATAGTGCTTTATTACAGATAAGTTTAGAAGGTGGTTTCAATTATCTATATGAAAATGGGAAATTTTACAATGATTATGATCAAGAAATTACATTAACATTGAAAGAAAAAAGATTAATTGCTTTCGTAGCTAGCATAATTATAAATAATCCTAATATAAAATCTTATAAAACTCCTGAGATTTCGATTACTTTTGCTGATTCTATGTCCAAAGAAGATAGAATTAAGATGTTAGTAAGTAATTATAAGACTATTTTGGGTAGTTTAGATTATTGTTCTTTAACTGGAGATGATTGTTAATGAACATTTTAGAATTGTTAAAAAAACACGAAAAAACAAAAAATATAAAGATTTATTTAGGTAAAGAAGTGATTGAAGATCCTTATGAAAAGAATGTAAGCATAGAATTACAGAATCCTATTACCATTCAAGGATTTGTTTATAATATAAGTCCTGAAAGTATTAAATGGAAATACGAAGGCTTAATTCCTTATGGTTCAAAAACTATAATTTGCGATAAATCTTATATTAATCTGTTTAAATTAGCTGAGAAAATTGAAATAGATGATGAAGTTTATACAACTTTTGTCAATGCTGAAAAAGGATTTGAAATTATAGAAAGGCAAGATTATATTGTAGTAACATTAAGCAAAAAGCCATGATTACTATACAAATACAATCGTACGGATTAGATCCTATTTCATTTGCTCAAAAATTGCAATCTGTTTGGTTTGAATTTCAGAGTGAAGCTTATGATTTAGTAAATAGAACCAGAGAGTATATGGTGAATTATATAAATACGCATAAAGTAAGACCTAAATCGGGAAGTAAATTAGAAGACAGCATTCAGGTCGAAACAATAAATACTATTGGTGGTATAGAAATGGGGATAGGAAATATAGATAAAATACAACAAATAGCACCTTATTGGCGAATATTAAATTTTGGTGGTGTTTCGAACACTGGACATTATGTTCCTTTAGGCTCATTTATTCCTGGAGAACCAAAACCATCAAAGCAAGCGTTTAGGCAAGGACAGTGGACTGTTGGTGCAGGAAAATTCACATTTATTGCTAAGAGACCGATACAAGGAATTCATTATATAGAAGATTCCACTAATTTTTTAGAAAGTAACATAAAAGATTTACTTAATAATTTAATATCAAATTTAGAGTAATATGGCAGGGAAATATAGACATACAAGAAATATAGAAGCTTCTTTAATAGATTTTATTAAGATTAAATTAGAAGAAGATGGTTGGAAATCCATTAATGTAGAAAAATCTTTTGCTAGAGTTTATAAATTGCAATTACCTGTAATTTTAATCAAAGTTCCTACTACTAATTATGAAAAATTAGAAGTTGGAAGTAATATAATATTAAGAAACCCTGTTATTTATATAGAAATTTTTGGATCTGATGATGGAAATAAATTAGATTTAAAAGACTGGGTTATAGATACAATAAAAAATGGATTTGATTATTATGAATATACCATCGAAAAACAAGAAGATGGTGGTAAGGTGACAAGGAAAGATAAAGTAGGGTATGTATTTATACGAAGAATTACTGAGACAGAAGTAAATTTAGGTGTAGATAAATCTTCTTTAGATGAACATGACAGATATAGAACTTTATTGACTATTAATGCTACTTTAAATTATATTCAATAACCAAAAGGAGGGTAGTAAAATGTTAATACATTCCACTAATTACAAACCAAAAATTATACCTTTGAAGGGTGATTGCGATCCTGCAAATATTGACAGAGCTCAAGGAATTGATCCTACTGTTACATTAAACAGAGAAAAAATTAAAGAAATCGGAAATAAAGATGTAGTTGGTTACTTAAAAAGATCGCCTACGGTTACTTATCGTTTGACTCAGCATGAATATGGTTCTTTAGAATTCTACAAAAAATTAGCAAATCTTCCAAATTCCGCTAGAGTAGTAACTTTGGATGATTTCAAAGATTCTACTTTTGATATTTGTGCTTATATGTTTGATGATGCTGATGTATTCAAAGGAACTGTTGTTTATCCAAGATTAAGACTTGCGGGTTTGTCTTTAGGAATTGGCGATCCAGATGCAATTATTTCAAGGACTTTTGATGTTGCTGGCGAGCAAGCAGTTATTTGGCAAGGAAATAATAAATATTATATTTATTTAAGAGATGAAGTTGAATCTGGTGAAGAAACTAAGACGATTACAATTGGTCAAGGAGAATTTGCTAATTATCCAGATCCTGTGCAAGACCCAATTTTGGGAACTTACATAGTAAAATTATACAGGATTCGTGGTAATGAATTACAAGAACCAGATTTTACTTATGATAATGGAACAAAAACGATCACAATACAAAATTGCGTAACTGGTGATATAATTAAAGTTCTTTACACTGCTTCTTCTTATATTACTGGTCAAGTTCCATTCGAACCTAATATGAATGATCTACCTGCTTTAGAAGCTAATAGTTCTTCTATTTATCTTTATATTCCTGCAGCTGGAAAACCATCTGCTAGTGATTATATTTATCGGTTACAGTCAATTACAATAGATGTTAGATTAGATAGAGAAGATCAGAAAGAATTAGGAAATAGGGAAGTTGTGGTTCGTGGTATTCGTGGAAAAACCGTTACTGTCACATTGGGAAGAATTCTTGAAAGTTTTAAATTAGAAGAAGTACTTTCTGGTAGAAATCCTGATTTTGGAAAAATAGATGTTCAGGAATTCTCTTCTAATATAACTTTAGTTGTGAAACTATACTCTGATTATACAAAGCAAACATTCAAACTTGGTTTAAAAGCTAAGAAACTTAGTCCTTCTGATTTGCGTGGCGGAACTGCTGGAATCGATGCTTATGTGAGTCAGAATAATACTTTGATTGGTGAAGATTTAATAATTACTGACGACGAATCTGAATTACAAGAATAATAATATAATGGAGAAGGGTTAGATAATTCTAGCCCTTCTCTATATTAAAGTAAGGTAAGGAAGGGTAAGATGGACATAAATGAGTTATTTGAAAAAGAAGCTGATAAAATAGTAGGTAGAATACTTAAGAGAGTAGATCTTTATTATAATAATGTCAATGTATTAAAAAGTTCAATTAAAGAAGTAATTTATGAAGAGCTAAGAGATTTAAGAGATTTGTTAATAGTTTTAAATCTACCTGGCTTTAAATTTAATCCCCAAAAATAATTGGGGATTTTTTATTTTATTAAAGGAGGTATGGCATGGAAACCGAAAACAAAAATAAAGTAGAATTAGCAAAAGATTTATTAAAAAGAATATCAAATTTAGAAAAAGAAGAAGAAATAGAATCTTTGCTTAAGGATAATATTATTGAATTCGAAGTTAAAGGGATTAAATATCGTTTACATAAACCTACTGTTCAAGAAAAAATAGAAGTAAAAAATTTTAGAACAAAAAAGTATTTAGAATTGTTGAAAGATGATAAGTTTATGTTTAAACAACAATTAATAGATTTATACAAACAAAAAGGTATAGATATTTATGATTTGCAAAAACAACAACAAGAATTGCAAAATGAAATAGAAAAATTAATGCTAAAATTAGCAGAATTAGGTAATTTACCAAATGACGATCCTAATGTGGTGGAATTAAGATCAAAAATTTTGTCATTAAAAGAAGAACAAACTATATTATTTATTCAAGAACGAGATTTGCTTAGTCATAGCATTGAAGATATCTTATTAGAGCAAGTACATTTATATTTTACTTATATTTTATTAGAAAAATTAGTTAATGATCAATGGGTTAAAGCATATAATTCATTCGAAGAATTTTGCAATAGTTCCGATAATGAAGTTATAGATAAAGCATTATACTATGTTTCTTTATTAATTACGGTAACAGTGTAAAATGGATGAAATTTTGAGAAGGTTAGCAAAAAACGATTATTGGTCTTCATTATATTCTAGGGCTAAAGATCTTAAATTAAAATTATTTAATAACGAAACAGATTTTACAATATTGCAAGTAAGATTTTTAAATTGGTTAGAAATTTATAATCGTCTTTATATGGAATTAGCAATGAATGAAGAATTATTAAGTAAACATGTAATAGAAGATGAT
>Ga0078972_1012015_pt1 | contig 15137 bp, 14 predicted proteins | sample YelNatPaOPGAMG01_FD_67568 | JGI IMG/M metagenome (GOLD analysis project Ga0078972, IMG submission 67568) | Hot spring thermophilic microbial communities from Obsidian Pool, Yellowstone National Park, USA - OP-RAMG-01 (SPADES assembly) (version 2) | ecosystem: Environmental > Aquatic > Thermal... | reverse complement strand
TAGCTTAGGAGAATCACGAGTTACAGATCATAAGGACAAATAGTCAAAAGGTAATCTATACCGTAGTGACTGAGTTAATAAATTAAGAATGAAGCATTTAGAATAAACAATTTGAATTGAGAAAAGCTTATGTAAAAGGCTAAAGTTAACTATGATTCGAGAAATGGCCGTTGCAGGACTTGAATGGTTGTCCATTACCATTCTGATAATCGTGATATTAGTTGCAGGGTTATATATTGTCAGGCAGAGGCAAAAGAGAAAGATTACCGAAAGCGTGGTCCTCGCATTAATCAGGTCTAAAGATGGAGCAACATTAGACGACATAATTCTAGGCGCTCATGTATCATCTGATGAGGCAAGCGAAGTCCTGAGAAAGCTTCTCGCAAAAGGCGTTATCAGAATGGAAAAGAGTAACGGAAAAATATTCTACAAAGTAGCATGAATAATGGCCAACAACACTAAATGAATCTAGCTTATCAAATCCTCTTGACAATTGACAGATTCTAGACCTCTATAGACCTAGACAAACTAATCAAGACAAGATAGGGAGAATTGAAAAATAACTTAAAGGAAATAATACGATTAACAACTACAACTACGCTCATATATTTGAGCTGGCAATCTTAGAGAAAAATCTTAGAGGATTCGGCCAAGCATAAATCCAAAACTACTCTGAGGACTGTTCCTCCTCCATCTTTAAAATTTCTAATAGAGAATTCAAGTATTCTCTCCTTTTCTTCATGCTTTCAAAATCCTTCATTATCAGCTGCATTTCACGTTTAAACTCATTTTCCTTTATAATGCCCAAATATCTTCTAACTCTTAGCTCCTCCAATTTCTTTTTGAGATCAATTAATTTCTCCTCCAAACTCTTTAATTCATTTTCACATGCTGCGCGTTCTTGATTAATGACATCTTTTATGCTTGATATTTTCTCAGATATCTCACTTTCTAATTTCCGGTACACGTCTTCTTCAATTTCACCCCTCTCATACATTGCTCTCAACAGGTTCCTTTGAGTCGTGAGACGTCTCAAATCTTCCAAATATCCTTGATAACTCGGTAATCGGGTGCTCTCCTCTTCTATTGCTTTTCTAGAAAATCTGGTATTTGATCCAAGAATAAAGACCATACTAATAACAAATACCGCCCCAGAAGTTGCAGCCAACAAATAACCAATCGTAATATGCGATGTTTGCAAGCTCGTCTTCGTTTGAATAATTTCTGTTTGAATTGGCACTGTTTCGGTAACAGCCTCTACAACATTTTCAACCCATTCAACTTTTTCTTCCCATCTATAGAGCTTTGCACTACATAATGTTGGACAGACTACCTCTATGTAAATGGGTTCATCATATTGTATATAAAACTCGAGAGTCCCGCTACTTCCAAATTTGGAGGTACGCCATCTAGTAGGAGCGCAAAATAGTATATTTTGCCAATCGACATCATTCATTACATAAACGTTAACCGGCGTGTCGGCTTCCCAAGATACTTTGAGCGTCTTCCCAACACCTATTCGGTAAGGACCACTATACCGGCACCCAAATGTACGGATTAAGAGATCCGTACCACTAAACAAGATCTGAGATCGTGGAACCTGCCTAGTTACATATGTAGTTGTAGTTACGTATCTAGTTACGGGAACCCTCTCCTCAAATATACTGACCTCAGGTCCTTGAGTGATCAAGAATAAAGAGAACATCAATAATGCGAGGGAGATTACAGCAAGCGCCCATTTCCAAGCCTTATACGACTGACCCTCCTCCACGACCAGTTCCCATTATAATTACTAATTTCACCTTTGTATAAATATAAATAGTTTCGGGGGCCATGCCCCAGCCTTGGACAACTCAATCTACCATGTCTGAAGACATCAGACTTCAAGAGAATGTAGTCGAGAAAGGAGACAACGCGGCCTTTAAGCCACCAACCCTAGCCTTATGGAGCAGTAAGGAATTTTATGAGCTCCTACTCGCCGTCACCAAAATAATAGCATTAACAATTTTAAGCTCATAATAAAGGATTACAATGCGGCTATGAAATTGGGAAGGTTTTCTCTTGTTCTTTATCCTTTACTTTATAGATCTCTTTAAGTTTTCCTCTTACTCTTAGTTTTGGATTTTTAATTTTTTCTCCAGTATCTCTGTCATAATCTGTTTCAACCACGTATACCCACATCCCCGCTTTCAAATTATCAAGTTCAACAGGTTTCCTAGTTTCCCATCTAAATTCATTTTTATTTTTCCTTCCTCTTAGATCTCGGTCTAATCTGCTACGGTATCCTTGAAAAACTATGTCATCCACTCTTCCTTCTTTATCCTTAGTATAAACAAAAGGCTTGGAATTGCCCTATATTCTTCTCTTTAAAGAAGATTTCTTTATCGATGTTTGGCCCTTCTAAATGTTTTGGGGCTGCGTTAAATCTTCCTATAACCGACTTTATCACCTTATACGTATATCAAGGAATTAAGTTACGTGTGGCTCATGTTTGAGAACTTATCTGTTGAGTGAAAGCACTTAATCGTTCTATCGCTTTTTTGAAAGCACGTTTTATCTCACTCGGTATCTGCTCTTTAGACATTTGTGAGGCTATGTATTTCCCGATATCAACCTTCCATCCGCTTCTTTCTTTATTATGTTCTCTAAGAATTCGCTCTATTTCTTTATCTCTTGATTTAGAAGGATCTATATCTCCCTCTTTCACCTCAATGCCAAATAATTCCTTAAGAGCTCTGATAACAATATCAACAGGATAATAATCCTCTATACTCCCCTTCTCTAAAACTAAAAATTTTTCAACATCTATTTCTAGCTCTCTAATTAGTCTGTGTATTAATGCCTCACTATGTTTATCTAAGATTATGAGATAGTCGACAGGGACAACCTCTATCAATTTCAACCATATCTTAAGGTAATTTTTTAATTGTCCCTCACCGCCAATCGGAATTACGGCTATTCTATCTACAAAATCCTTAAATCCCAACTTTTCTCCAAATATTGGAATCACTGCTTGTTCAGTTCCACCTTCTACAAAAAATATGAAATCTTTTAGATAAATGTCGCTAGGAACTAGACCAAGCTCTGCTAACACGAGTTTTAGTTCCTCCCTTTCTTTCAGCTGTTGAACTTCTGTTTCTCTTTTTTCTCGCTTAACAATCCAATTATTATCTAAATCATTTTTATCGATGAGCAAATAAGAATGTGTTGATAAAATGATTTGCCTTTCTTTTGATATCTCTTTAAAGAAATTAAAGAGTTTCTTCAAATACTCTGGATGAAAATGATTTTCCGGTTCCTCAATTCCATAAATAAAATCCTTATCTAATAACTGCCACATTAAGGCAAACACTTCCTGTTCTCCCCCTCCTAAAAACCGAATTGGCAATCTAAGATCATTTTCAACGATTAATAATTCAGTTGGATTAGGATCTATTCTTCTCCCTAAAAACCGTTCAACCCAATTCCTAAAAGTACTCCATTTAAGTTCGTGCTCTCGCTCCGTACTTAGGGCTAATGCTCTTTGTGAAGATAATATAGAGGCTTCTATAATGGGGTTACGCATGCCAGTAACAAATTTTTCATCTCTTGCTGCTGGAATAAACTTGAACTTTCCCTTAATATTATTAGCAATGTTTGCAAGCAAATTATTTAATAAATCTGCCGTCACGGGTTGCATTAGGAATGGAACTTCTTCTTGGGTGGGTGGTCTTTCAATTAATTTAAATCCTTGTTGGCTACACCACTCTCTATAATTTAGTCCTATGGTCTCTTTAGACTTCTTAATCACCCCCATATTAGCTAACGAATCTATCTGTGGGCTTGAATAGTATGCTATCTTCCTAGATTTATCTACTAACAATCTATCACCAGCCATTTCTTGCGGAGTAAAGAAGTAAAGAACAAAATCTTGAGTTACTTTTTCAGAAATGAGTATTTTTAAAAATTCTTCTAATTCTATGAGCTTGTCATCTTTTACTAATTGAATGTCACCCCAGTTTAGATATTCTGTTCTCCATCCGATTTGGGGCGAAACGATCTGTCTTGAAATAAACAATAAAAACCCCTTTTCACCCAATTGATCTTTAATAGTATCACGAACGATTTTAGGAAGAGGTTGGAAAGATTTCTCAAATTCATCTCTAGTTAATTCTAATTCAACAGAGATTCTTATTGGCTCTTTTGTATCTCTGTTGTACCAATAATAATCAGTTAGACCGCTGGGCACTCCTCCTCCTATGACGCTAAAATCGCTGAAGAATCTATGCAAGGCTTCTAGAATGCTGGTTTTCCCAGATCCGTTTCTTCCCACAAGAATCGTTAAATCACCAAATGATAGTGTGACGTTCTTTAAGCTCAGATAGTTATTAATAGTTACTTTCCTTAATTTCATAGTTTACAATTAAACTTTAGAATCTAAAAAGTTTTCTCATAAAGTTTTTGATTTTTGTCCGAGTTTTGTCTAAAAGTCAATAAGTCCGGATAAAACCCTACTAGTCAAACTTTATTTCTACTTAGCTCGCCTCTAGCGCCGAATATTAAAACTCTCTCCCTTTATTTTTTGTGTATCGGAGTTTAAGTGTGGAAACTCTTATAGCTTTAATGGCTTAGTTACTGGTGGAGTGGGTTTCATGTCTGTTAGGTGTCCTAGGTGTGGTAGTGGTAATGTTGTTGGGTATATGGGTGAGTGGGAATGCATGAATTGCGGATACAAGTTCAAGCTACCCACCCCACCAACATACTATGGGAGACCGAGTAATGGTAAGGGGAAGTGGGTTGCGGGGCTAATACTAGCCTTGATTATAGGACTGCTTCTAGGATATCTACTGGGCTATTCCTCCAGCCCTATAATCAGCAGAACAGTTATAGTTACTCAGACAATTAAGGTGGAATCACCTACAACAATCGAGAAGACGCATACAATAACAAAAACTACAGAGGTGGTGAAGGAGAAGACCGTTACGGTTACAGCGGCCGTCACCTCTACTACCTCAACCATTAGTGAGAAACATATAGTTGCGCATGTTGGAGAGAACTTACGCTTAGGTAATTATCAAGTCTCAATACTCTCGGTTAAAGAAGCGGAATATGTGAAGCTTGGTGAAAATTACTATAAGCCAAGAGAAGGCATGAAATTTCTCATATTAAGAGTGAACGTCCTAAATGTGGAAGAACATGTAGAGATGTGTCCATGCTGGGGAATTCTTCCAACCGAGTGGTGCCCGTTTGGGCGACCTGTTTTAATTACCGATAAAGGTTGGGCTTATGATTGGGAGTCGCTTCCTGGAGAGTGGATTCCTCCTGAACATGTTACTGAGGAGGTTAAAAAGAATGCGGTGGAATGTAGTATTTTTCCAGCAGGTAAATCGCTGGCTCCCAATACATATTGTGAAGGCGATATATTCTTCGAATCTCCTTTGAATGAGAATCCCGTCAAGATAGTTTTCGAACCACTCCCCCATTATACTGTAGAAATAATAATTCACTCCGCATGAGAAACATTATTTTGATATATTGAAGGATGGGGTTGTCGCCATATGTATTACAGAATATGGCCCGCTTAATGGACAACATCCTTAAACCCTGTAGATTTTTTATGAAGCTTCCCCAGTAGGAGAGCCCCCTGCTTAGAGTGTTTGGTGATGTGGACACATCACTGAAAAGATAGGAAAAGGAAAGTCTACTAGAATTCAACACAGGTGATGTATCGCCCCCATATGTGAGCGAAAAACTTTTACATTTAAAGAAAAAGGCATCATTTGATGGAGAAGGGACTGATTGCTGGCGTGATCGCAATCCTCTTAGGGATACTTGCCGTACTTGTTGGCTGGACTATTATTGGAGGTCTCATATTAGGGTTGATTGCACTATTACTAGCCATGCGCTCCTATCGTGAGGGACATAGGCTGCTCGGAGCCATTGGAATAGTCTTCGCATGTGTTGGGCTGGTTGAGGGAGTGATTGTGGCAGGTATAATGGGCCTCCTTAGCATTCCAACGATGTTTGCGAAAACCGGAATTGAGACTACGACAACCACCGAGACTATGATAACCACCAAGACGATTATGATAACCACTAAGACAACGGAAAGCAGCCCTGTCACCAAAATAGGTGAAAAGATACACCTGCCTAATGGTATAACATTAACGGTTGATTATGTAAATGTGACGGATAAATTCATTATTGAAGAGTTTGGGGAATGTTATGCCTGTAGTGCGAAGCCTAAGTACAAGATCGTAATAGTTCATCTAACAATAAGGAATGATGGCATCCGGAAAACCTATACACCTTGGAGCTCGGACTTCATAATAGAGGTTGACAAGGGTTATCAATACGACCCAATTTGGCTATCATGTTATGATAGACAATCATGGGAGATAGATAAGACCGAGTGCTTGCGATATTATTGTAAGAATGGATGGACATCGTCATTATTACCTGAGGAGGAAGATGACGGCTGTATATTTTTCGAGATATTAGCAACAACGAATCCAACCAAGCTAATCTATCATGGTTACTACGGAGACATCACAATCTATCTTACTAGATGAAGGGGGGAATTATATGCAGGAACTTAATGAATTCATTAAAAAGAATATTGACGTCATCCTTTCACTATTACTTTTCGCGATCATTCTTTCTATACCATGGTGGATTCCTAGACTAATTCCAGCTATTAGGGTGGACATGTTAATTACTACTATAAGCCCGATAGCGGCGGCAGTGGGAGTCCTTATAGCTTATAGGATAAATGAGAAGCTCAGGAACCCTAAACTGAGAATTGTTAGCTGGAATTTCTTCAAATACTCCAATTCTATAAGGGTGTATGTAGAGATTGAGAATAGCCCAGGAAGAGAAATTGCTAAAGATGCTAGGCCCCTGATAATAATCAAGAAGATAAAGGATGATGAAGAGCATGACCTTGAAACCAGCGATCTGATATCAAGGGAGGAATTGAGGAGAGGGAATGTAGAGCATATTCTATTAGTTCCATCTGAGAGTCCAAGAGTTGAGGGCGAGTATATTCCATGGATGGTTCCTGAACTGCCCTATCAGTCAACGGGGCTTTATGGGATAATATTTAAACACGTCACGAATATAGCGCCTGGCCAGCGAACTAGAGCAGCAATTTTGGACGTTATAAAAAATGAGAAGGGAGAATACTGCCTGATAATTTTCTCGGAATACGGAACTGAATCAGAAAGATCTGTTCGTATTCTTAGATGCGCCCTGCGCCCCGGAAGATATAGGTTTTATCTAAGTATTTCTGCCGACAAAACGTATCCAGCTAAAGGCCTATTCGAGGTAGATACCATAGAAAAGAACCGGATAGACTTCATCAAGCCGTCCCGTATTTATAGAAGTTTAAACCTGAGGGAACTCTTGCCTTAGGTTTTACGTTTCTTCTCATGTTTCCCTTGAGACCTAGCCATCAATATCGTTCCTATCGCGATTATTATCAGACCAGCTAGTAAAAATGCTTGCAAGGCACCTCCAGATAGCTGAAAGGACGATGTAGTGACGTGAAGCTCCTCGCTTAGGCCATAAGGCCATGCTCTCTGACAACCACCACCCCAACATATCAACCCACGAACCTCAAAAAGAGAATTGAAAAGCCAAGTCAACACCGAGTATCTTCAAGTCATTCATGAAATCAAAAGAATTAAAAGCCCTTAATTCATCCTTCAACCTAATAGATTTCTACAAGAAGGTGGGAGCCGATAAACCGGATATAGCAGCCCCAGCTGAGAAGAAGCTAAAAGACAATACGACAAGAGCCAGCAAAATAATCCACAGCCACACCCACCACAAAACAAACCAAACACAACCCCACTCAGCCAACACTCACCCCAAGCCAAACAATTCTTATAAACCAGCACCCAAACTATAAAACAACGAGCAAACTGCGGCGGTGCCCTAGCGTGGTAGGGGGCAGGCCTGCTAAGCCTGTGGCCCGGTTGGGCCGCGCGGGTTCAAATCCCGCCCGCCGCGCATTCACTTTGTTGTTTAGAGTTTTGGGATCGGATGTGATGAAGGATTGTGTTTTTCTTTGTTGATTGGCTTGTATAATGGAGAGAGCTGATGTTTTTGATTTTGGTTTAGGCTGGGTTAATAGTGTTTTGTGGGAGGGTTTTAAGCTGTGTAAATTTGTTGGTTTAGCCTTGTTTGAGGATATGTTGGTGGAGGGAACATGTGATTGTTGTCCGTAGCTTGTTCTATGGTTTGTTGGTTTTTCTGATACTCGAGAAGCCCGCGCTGGCACTAGCGCCCACACAAGTTGAAGTTCGCATACCATACAAAAACGCTCCAAATTATTTTTGGCCCTCATACTGGAGAGCGTGAGTATCAACGGAGTGATCCTGGCCAAGTGCATATATTAGACTGCTCAGGTGTTCGGGGTCTAATTCTGGAAACTATATAAATGGTTACGCTCTAGTTTCTGTAGGGGTTATGCCTGAAAGGATCACTGAGCCGAGCCTATATCGACCGATAATACAGTTATTTGAGGAAGTTGCGAGGCGCTATGGCGTCAGAGTTACTGGTGTGGAGGAGGTTGGCGCTAGCGAGAAATACGAGGACGTGATACTGTACCTAGATGGTTACAAGCTATTCATTCAGGTTAAGATCGATAGTGTCTCCAAGCTCATGAAGGATATAGTGGATACTTATCCCGTGGCTAGGCGGCATGACGCCGACCTCCTCGGCATCCTCTTTCCCTCAGATGTGCGCGGGATACGCCCCGAGCAACTGGAGGCTGTGAAGCAGGGGCTCCAAGTCTCGAGGGCCCTGATACTTACTAGATGGTTTTCGGGCGATCTCGAGGCCATCACGCTCCTCCACGTAATCGAGGATGTCATTAGGAGGTTTGTGGAGTTTCGGAGGACCCTAATCCCGGTCGTAGACTACCTGACGATAGCCAAGGTTGCTAGGGAGGCTGTCGAGGATCTCTCCATAATCCTCCGAGGATATATGGGCGTTCAGAAGTACTTTGATATGGCGCAGGCCATTATAGGACGATTTGACCTCTATAGGACTCTTCTAGAGGAGTTCGTTGATAGGGAGGAGGTTATGAAGACCTATATCGCGGACATCATAGCCTACCTAGTGATTTTACAACTCCTTTTCGCCCACATAGTCTCGGTGAGGACGCGTGGAGGGAGCATCCTCCCCGAGATAGGCGACCCATTCTCCATTCCCGACGATGTTATCGAGAGACTTATGGAGGATGCGCGGGGACTATGTGAGGAGTATGAGCGCATCTTGGGATCGCTACCATACCTCTTGGGGATATTGCTGGAGGTGAAGAGAGAGGATGTGAGACCGGTTGAGGTGCTGGGCCGATATATCTACGCTATAAGGGTGATTAGGCCCGAGCATGTCAGGGAGGAGCTTCTGGGTAGGATTTACCAGGAGAGCCTGCCCCACGAGACGAGGAAGAACTTGGGCGCGTTCTTCACGAGACCTAGGGCGGCGAAGATGCTGGCGGAGCTGGCCATAGACCGGTGGGATGAGAAGGTCCTAGATCCGGCATGCGGGTCGGGGACGCTGCTGGTGAGCGCGTATCACGCGAAGATGGAGAGGGCGAGGGAGGCCGGCCTAATGGATGAGGATGAGTGTCATAAGAGGTTCATTGAGGAACATGTCTTCGGGATCGATATAATGCAGTTTGCGAAGGAGCTGACGACGATAAACCTGGCGCTCCAGAATCTACGCGTTAAGGCCGCCCCAAGGATATATTTCGGCGATGGGATAGCGAAGATGTTCCACGCGGTAGCAGTGGCTGATGGAGACGAGGACCCGCTACCAACAACACTAGTCGAGTACCTCGAGGATGTTAAGAGAGAGTATGAAAGATTTGGGCTACCTCGAGAAGGTATCGACGTGGTGATAATGAATCCACCATTCACTAGGAGGGAGAGGATACCGGAGGCCGAGAGGAAGAAGCTGGAGACCATGCTGGGACACATCATCCGCGGCAAGGTAGGCTATTGGGCCTACTTCTTCGCGGCCGCGGATAACGTGATAAAGCTCGGCGGGAAGCTCGCCTCGGTAACGCCGGAGGAGTTCTTTGCGGGAGCCTCCGCGGAGAGCATTAGGAGGTTCCTCCTCCTAGGAGAGGTCTATAACAGTGAGCGCGACGCATACGTGAAGGAGTATGCTAGAGCCTATGTGCCCAAGGTGATTGTCAAGAGCGCCGCCGAGATCGCGTTTAGCGAGAGGGCCCATTACAGGGATTATCTAGTAATTCTTGAGAAGCGTTCAAGCCATGATGCCGGGCCCACCATACTCGTGATACTCAACAAGCGTCTAGACGAGATCGCGGATATGGAGCAGCTCCTGAGGAATATACGGGGGTTCATGGGCTCCGGAGAAGATTTCATGGTTGGGGAGGGGTTCACGGCTAGGAAAATACACAACATCGGGGCGATAGTGTACAAGCATGTCGGGAACCTTAAGCCCCTTGTAGGTCTCAATACCATCGAGGCCCAGAAGCTCGTCCTAGAGCTCTTAGAGGACCTCTCAGATCACCCGACATTAAGGGACTATGAGGAGGAGGGCTTGATCAGGATCAGGGACTATAATCCCGGCCAATACATCACTAGGGGCGTTGAGGAATATGCTCGCAGGCTCTTTATAAGCAGGTATAAGGGCCGGGGGAAGATATCGTTCACATATGTCGGAGAAAGTGATGACGCTATAACGCTAGCTATAAGGGGTAGTAAAAGTATGTTTAATGTCAGCAAGACGGCGTGCATTCGCTCACTCAGGGCCGTCGCCGGCGTCAAACATATCGACGTTACTGGTGAGGAGGAATACGCGATAATAGACCCCCGAGCAATACCCGCCGACATGCTGAAGATGGCCGGCCTAACTGATAGGTCAAGGCTCAGGAGGGCCGCCGAGGATATCAGGCAGGCTTACAGCGGCTTAGCGGGGAACATACTATTAGTCAGGAGGGCCCGGCTAACCTCGCCAAATGTCTACTGGTTGACGTTCTTCTCAACCAACAGGATCATCGGCCCATCCGCGCCCATGATCTGCATGGCCACGGAGGGGCTGGGGTTGGATGGCGCGCGCCTACTAGCCCTATACCTGAACAGTAGCCTCGCTCTGCTACAGCTACTAGCATACATTGTGGAGACAGAGGGGGCCTATGTGGCGCTGCAAGGAGACCAGGTCTGGTCGCATATCCACATACCCAGAATCTCAGAGCTACCCCCAGATATAACGCGGCGTGCCCTCAACACCTTCAACGAGGTAGGGAAGATGAGCGCCCCATCACTCTACCAGAGGATCAAGGATGGACACGTGTCCCAGAGGCGAATTGACGAGGAATCTTTGAGGATGCTGGGTCTCAACAACTGGGCCAGTAAGCTCGACAGCATATATGATGCCATCCTAAGGGAATTGAATATCATGAAGAGGATCCTTGAGGAAAGTGAGAGAAGAAGAAGCGGCGAGCGCGCGCATTCAAGGAAGCGGAAGCCCCCTGAAGAGGCCGGCACACCACTCGATAAATGGCTTTAAGGATTTATAAGACTTGGCTCACCGTGCCCTTACATTAGCGTTAACTGTCTCATCTCTTGCTCCTTCAGCTCGCTCACTGTTATCTTTAGGAGCCTAGCTTTTTCCCTCCCTGAAGAGCTTCTCGACCTTGTCTTCTTCCTCAATGATCTCTCGATGTCATTTATGATTAAATATTAAAAGAGGATTGGAGACCCGGTCTGTTTAATTCTTGATTGGGGAGGGCCTGACAGGTATTATCCATGTTCTTGGTTTTATTTCGTGTCTGATTGTCTCAGGAGTTGGTTCTCTCTATTCTGCCGAGTTGTGATTTTGTTTTGGATGGTGTTGCTCGTGGCTATGGTCAAATCTTATTAGAGGGCGCTGGTGTTATTGTTTGGGCGCGACCGTGTCTGCGAGGGAGCTGAAGTCGCGGATCCTCAAGCTGTTAAAAGAAGATGAGGAGTTTAGGTATGCTGTTGCCGGCTTATTGGGTCTAGAGGAGATACTCAAGAGGCTTGATAGGCATGAGGCTGAGCTCGTCAGGCTCAGGGAGGACATGAATAAGCTCAGGGAAGACATGGTTAGACATGAGGCCGAGCTTGTCAGGCTTAGAGAGGATATGAACAAGCTTAGGGAGGACATGATTAGGGGGTTTGAGCTAATCGAGAGGCATATTAGCGCCTTGGGCGCTAGGTGGGGTCTCATGGCCGAGGATGCCTTCAGGGAGGGCCTGAGGGGATTATTGGAGAAGGAGCTTGGATTCAAGGTTGAGAGGTGGAGGGCTTATGATGAGACGGGAATGGTCTTCGGATACCCGAGCGAGGTTGAGGTAGATGTTACCGTGAGTAATGGCAAGCTTATACTGATTGAGGTGTCGTCGCATGTGAGGGCGTCTGACGTGTTACAGTTCAGGAGAAAGGCCGAGCTATACGAGAAGATGACTGGGAGGAAGCCTGACAGGCTAATAATAGTCACGCCATATATTGATGAGAAGGCCCTGGAGGCCGCGAGGCAGCTTGGGGTGGAGGCATACACTAAAGTTTAACACGAGTCGGCCTCAACGCCTCACCATAGGATCCGAAGTTAGTCAGCTAGAGATACCCAAAGAGGTTAAAGCCTGAGATTGTTGATGCATGCGTCACATATCTTTTTTATGTCTGAATCCTGTCAACCAAGTAATACCCCTCCCTGAGTTTTTATCGCTATGAGCATTTTTTTCTTATTGTTGTTATTGTTGAGGATAAAGAAGGCTGGAGGCGGGGGCTGGGAGACTTATAAATGGCTTCCATAAATTTACTTCACTCGATAATGTTAAGGCTATCTAGATAGGGGGCAGGCCTGCTAAGCCTGTGGCCCGGTTGGGCCGCGCGGGTTCAAATCCCGCCCGCCGCGCATTCATCTTGTCTAGTGTTTGAGATTTAGATTATCGTAGATTTAAATGACCTCACCAACCTCTTACCTTTCAATTCTCTTTTTGAGATTCTGCGAAGTCATAGACGTGGAGCCATCGGAAGGATATTCATCTTTCAATTCTCTTTTTGAGATTCCTGAGCTGATCAACAAGATGTTCGGCTTAAACATAGCCTACGACTTTCAATTCTCTTTTTGAGATTCAGCTGAAGAAGCACGGGCCAGTGGGCGTGGAGCAACTAGTCGTAGCCTTTCAATCCTCTTTTTGAGATTCGCAATAGCATAGCGTTCTTGGGTCAGCTGGGGGCTAGGAGGATCGCTTTCAATCCTCTTTTTGAGATTCACAAGGGAACCCCCAAAGGAGGATGAGTGGAACCTCCCCTACTTTCTTTCAATCCTCTTTTTGAGATTCTAAAGATGTAGCTGTGTTAAGAGATCTCCAGGGTCTAGAAATCTTTCAATCCTCTTTTTGAGATTCGACGCCGATAATAGATGTCATCGCCATTGGCATGGTTATCATCTTTCAATCCTCTTTTTGAGATTCTTTCATCTTTTTCTCCGCCGTTTGCGGCGATTGTTATGGGTCTTTCAATCCTCTTTTTGAGATTCGCCCCGAGCCACCCCTAAACCAGATCGAGAAACAGTATATCCTCTTTCAATCCTCTTTTTGAGATTCCGGATGCCAGGATTCGGCCCCGCGCGTCGAGCGGCTTGCCTTTCAATTCTCTTTTTGAGATTCACCCATACCGGGCTAAGCCCGTTAGGAGAAGGATACCTTTACAGACTTTCAATCCTCTTTTTGAGATTCCTGAAAGTTGGTGTAGGGAAAAAGGAGATACTGTTGCGGCTTATTCTTTCAATCCTCTTTTTGAGATTCTCGATCGTTACGTCTCTCGCCCCATCCTCAAGGACTAGGACTTTCAATTCTCTTTTTGAGATTCTCGCGGGCCTGATGTTGGGGGCGAGAGCATGACGATAAGCCTCTTTCAATCCTCTTTTTGAGATTCATGTTATCCATAGCGTTCCATGTAGGGGCTTTAGCGATGTCAACTTTCAATCCTCTTTTTGAGATTCATGAACCTTAACATGGCGCAGGAGAGGCAGGCCCAGCTGCTGGCCTTTCAATCCTCTTTTTGAGATTCCGATGGTCGCCATTGGCTTCGGGTTGCTCTCCCGCAGGACTGCTTTCAATCCTCTTTTTGAGATTCTCCATGACATCGAGCCGCAGAAGGCCATGAGCAAGAGGGGCTTTCAATCCTCTTTTTGAGATTCGGAGCCAGATCAGTTGAGGGTTAAGGCCTCAGCCATATTCTTTCAATCCTCTTTTTGAGATTCGATAACAAGAATTACGCGTTTGGAATCGTGTTCGTTTACATAGTCTTTCAATCCTCTTTTTGAGATTCTCAGGAACAGGGAGGTTGACCGGATATGGAAGAAGATCTACACTTTCAATCCTCTTTTTGAGATTCGCCGTGCTACTGGCCGGCTTGATCAAGAGGAGCGAGGATCTCTTTCAATCCTCTTTTTGAGATTCCCACGTGCTCGAACGGGCTTTTCTTCTCGAGCTTGATCTTTCAATCCTCTTTTTGAGATTCGTGATAGTCGTGGTGATAAGACTATTACCGTAATTGAGGTCTTTCAATCCTCTTTTTGAGATTCGATATGGATACTGATCGAGTTGCTAGCGGCGGGATACCCACTTTCAATCCTCTTTTTGAGATTCAGGTTATAAGCGTTAAGGCGCGTGGAATCGTGATAAAGGTTAAACTTTCAATCCTCTTTTTGAGATTCACACGTAAGGCTCGCGCGCGTAAAGTGATTTGGAGACCATAACCCTTTCAATCCTCTTTTTGAGATTCAGGCGAGGCGAGTATCATGAGCGTCGAGAAATTACCTGTCTTTCAATCCTCTTTTTGAGATTCCCCCTAGTTGTGTATGAGCCAGAGCCGGCGAGGAGGAGAACTTTCAATCCTCTTTTTGAGATTCCGTGCTGTTTTTCGGCTCTTTAGGCCCTGATTCCGGGATTCTATTCTGGAGGGGCTGGTAGAAGCCCTATTCCGGGATTCATTTATAAGCATCCATCGGTCATTAATAAACCTATCTTTAGGTGGCTTGGTTTTCTATGGTTGTTAGAGCACCTTTACTATATGTGTGAGGTTGTGTTGTGGATCTTCGTTTAATCGATTTTCTATGGGTTTTGTAGGATGGTTGTGATCTTG
>Ga0078972_1009916_pt2 | contig 15137 bp, 14 predicted proteins | sample YelNatPaOPGAMG01_FD_67568 | JGI IMG/M metagenome (GOLD analysis project Ga0078972, IMG submission 67568) | Hot spring thermophilic microbial communities from Obsidian Pool, Yellowstone National Park, USA - OP-RAMG-01 (SPADES assembly) (version 2) | ecosystem: Environmental > Aquatic > Thermal... | reverse complement strand
TCCATGCCCAAACCTGAGGACTTACAAAATAAAATATTTTAAATTTATTGTTTAGTTTTTTTGCAAGTCTTAAGTTAAAATCCGGAAAGTCAATTAAGATTATAAGATCCGGTTTTATTTTCTTTATTTTATCTATTGTTTTTTTTAAATTATTTATTAATTCTTTTAATGAAGAAAATATTTCAAATATTCCACATACAGATGTTTTCAATAAATTTAAAATCTGTTTTGAATTTTTTGCAAGTTCTGGACCACCAAAAGAAAATATTTCTACATTATTTATTTTTTCTTTAATTTTTTTGCTTAATAACGCTCCGTAGAGGTCTCCCGATGTGTCTCCTGCTACGATAACTATTTTTTTCATTCTAAATTTGTATTAGGCGTTAGAGAGTTTTGGTGTTAATCTTGCTTATCTTTACACTTTGTACTACTTTTTCTTTAAGGCAAAAGTTGGATTTATTTAATTATAGAATCTTTTTTTATAATTTCTTCTATCTTTAAGGCAACCTCTAATGCTTCTTTTGCTTTTTCTATAGAACTAAAATCTATTTTTTTATTTTTTACAAGATTTATAAACTCTTCTATTTCTTTTTTAAATGGCTCTTCTTTTTTAATTTCTAAAGTTTTAGAGATAATTTTATTTTCTATTTTTTTATATATTTGAACTTCTTGATTTGCATAATCTAATGATATATAACAATTTAAAAGAAATATTCTTATTTTTCTTTCTCTTTTATTTGATATCCTTGAAGAAGTTATATTTGCGACACAACCATTTTGAAAAGTTATCCTTGTATTAGCTATATCTTCTTTTTTTGATAATACGCATACGCCTTTTGCTTCTATTTTTTTTATTTTGTCATTTACTAAATCAAGTATTATATCTAAATCATGTATCATTAAATCCAATACTACACTTATATCCAATGAACGATTTGGATATGGACTTATCCTGTGACATTCTATAAATAAGGGGTTTTTTACTATGTCTTTAATTGCCAAATAGGCGTTATTATATCTTTCTATGTGTCCGGCAAATAAAATGGTTTTATTTTTTTTTGATATCTCTATTAATTTTTCTGCCTGTTTTATATTATCTGTAATTGGCTTTTCTAAAAGAACACTTATATTATTTTTTAAAAAAAATTCTGCAATTTCAAAATGTGTATTTGTTGGTGTGGCTATACTTACTATATCTACTTTATTAAGAAGTTTTTTATAATCTACAAAAGATGGAATGTCTTTATAATTTAATAATTTATTTTTGTCAATATCTACTATATAGATTTTATCTATATCTTTTAGGTTTTTATATGTATTTAGATGGATGCTCCCGATTTTACCTACTCCAATTACACCTACGTTCATATTTAGCATATTATCAAATAACTTGAGGAAAGTCAATTAATATGATACAATTATTCCTATGAAAAAATATCTAAAAGATTATTTTGATTTGCTTAAATTTCTTAAACCATTTATAAATCTTCTTCTTTTAGCCATCGTCTGTATGGCTGTTTCTAGTATTTTTGATGGTATATCCCTAAGTATGATTATACCTGTTACAGATAGGTTGTTATCCAATAAAAAAATAATACTTCCTGAAAATGTTGTAAATATATTTACTTTTCTTAAGCCCATCGTTGAAAAATTGAATTCGTTATCTCCGCTTACTATTCTTAATTTTGCTCCGATAGTAGCGGTTGTTCTATTTTTTTTAAAGGGATTATTTAATTTTTTACAAAATTATCTTATGAATTTGATTTCTCAAAAAGTAATAATGGATATTAAAAATAAGTTATATAGAAAGTTTCAGGAATTATCTTTAGAATTTTATGCAAATAGAAGAACAGGAGAATTAATTTCAAGAATTATAAACGATGTTAATTTTATTTCAAACTCCTTATCTTATGCATTGACTGATTTAATTTATGAGAGTATGCAACTATTTATATTTTCTATTATTACATTTTATTTAGGTATTGGGATTTCTTGGAGACTTTTTATTGTATTTATTATATTTCCGATGATTATTATACCTGTCATAAAAGTGGGAAAAAGGATAAAAAAATATTCGTTAGAGATTCAGAAAAAAATAGCTGATTTAACTTCGATTTTAAATGAAACTATCCAAGGAGCATATATTGTTAAGATTTTTTGCAGGGAAAATTATGAGATAAATCGTTTTAAGGAGATAAATAGGGCTTATTATAAATTTACAATGAAGAGCATAAAAAGGATGGCTGTATTAAGTCCTTTAACAGAATTTTTAGGTGCAATTGGAGCTGTTGTTATTTTATCTATAGGCGGAAAAGAAGTAATTTCTGGTAGAATTTCTTTTGGAGTTTTTGCGCTTTTTATGGCATCTTTAATGTCTATGATAAGACCGCTTAAAAAGCTTTCTAATGTCTTCGCAATAAATCAGCAGGCAATCCCTGCATCAAAAAGGATTTATGAGATTTTGAATGAAGAACCAAGAATAAAAGAAATATCTAATCCAAAGGTTATTTTAGATTTTAAAGATAAAATAATTTATGAAGATGTTTGGTTTAAATATAACCAAAATGAAGATTTTGTATTAAAAGAGATAAATCTTGAGGTTAAAAAAAACCAGCTCGTTGCTTTAGTTGGTCATTCCGGTGCAGGTAAATCTACTTTAATGAGTTTATTGCCAAGACTTTATGATCCAACCAAAGGGAAAATTTACATAGATAATATTAATATTAAAGATTTAAGTTTAAATTCTTTACGTTCCCTTATATCTGTTGTTTCCCAAGATATGGTATTGTTTAATGCAAGTATTTATGATAACATAGCTTATGGAAAAGAGGATGCTTCAAGCCAAGAAGTTATAGAAGCTGCTAAAAAAGCAAACGCTTATGATTTTATAGTTAATTTACCACATAAATTTAATACAGTTATAGGAGACAGGGGTTTGCGTCTTTCGGGTGGTGAAAAACAGAAGATAGCTATAGCAAGGGCAATTTTAAAAGATGCACCTATATTGATTTTGGATGAGGCTACAAGCCAGATGGATTCAGAATCAGAAAGTTTATTAAAAGAGGCAATTTATAATCTTATGAAAGGTAAAACTGTATTTGTTATAGCTCATAGATTTTCTACGGTTAAAAAAGCTGATAAAATAGTTGTTTTTGAAAAGGGCAGGATAGTTGGTATAGGAACGCATGATGAACTTATCTTGAACAATGCAGTTTATAAAAAATTATGTGAGTTGCAGTTCAATGCATAATTTTATAAAAAAATATTGAAAATACAAGATAATATGGTATACTTTAGCAACTTAAAGGAGGTAAAATAAAATGGCAGTATCTACAATTATTAAGGAATTATTAGAAAATGGTGTGCATTTTGGGCATTTAAGTAAACATTGGAATCCAAAGATGGGTAAGTTTATTTTTGGCAAAAAAAAGAATATTTATATAATTGATTTGGAAAAAACAGCAGCAAAATTAGAAGAGGCAAAGAACTTTATTGCCCAGATTGTTTCAGAAGGAGGAAAAATTCTTTTTGTTTCTACAAAACCCCATCTTAAAGAATTGATAGAAGAATTGGCAATTAGTTGTTCAATGCCTTATATGGTTGAAAAATGGGTTGGAGGACTGTTAACAAATTTTTCTACGATTAAAACCAGAATAAATAAATATAAGGATTTGTTGAAAAAAAGAGAAAGTGGAGAATTTGATAAACTACCATCTAAAATGGTTGTTAGATTAAATAGAGAATTAAGAAGAATGGAAAAAAGTTATAGGGGTATAATTTCTTTAGAAGAGATCCCAAGATGTTTATATATTATAGATCCAAAGAAAGAAATTTCAGCTGTAAAAGAGGCTAATAAATTAAATATTCCAATTGTAGCACTTATAGATACAGACGGCGACCCACAAGTAATAGATTATCCTATACCGGGAAATGATGATGCTATAAAATCAGTAAGATTTATAACAGAAATTATAGTTTCTGTAATAAAAGAAAAAGCTAAAATAGTAGAAAAACCTATAGACAAGACAGAATTATCAAAAAAGGAATCATCTGAAAAAGAGCCTGATTTAGATAAATACAAAGATTTATTAGAAGAAGAGATAATAGAAGACAAATCTACAAAATCTCTTCCAAAAAAGAAAATGCGTTCTAAAAAATTTGAATAATTTTAGGAGGTAATTATGTTAGAGTCTATAAAGAAACTAAGAGCCTTAACTTCTTTAGGTGTAAGTGATTGTAAAAAAGCACTTGAGGAATCAAACGGAGACTTTGACAAGGCTTTAGAACTTCTTAAAAAGAGAGGGATAGAAATAAATGAAAAAAGAAAAGATAGAATAGCTTCACAAGGTGTCATAGAGGCTTATATACATTTTAATAATAAAGTAGGTGCTTTAGTAGAAGTAAATTGTGAAACAGATTTTGTTGCCAATACAGATGTTTTTAAGAATTTCGCCAAGGATATAGCCTTGCAGGTGGCAGCTACGGAAGCAAAATATATTAAGAAAGAGGATATCCCAGAAGAAAAATTGAAAGAGATAGAAGATTTAGATAAATTTATAAAAGAATATTGTTTATTAAATCAGCAATTTATTAAAGATCCTACAATTACAATAAATGAATATCTAAATAGTATCGTTAGTAAAACCGGAGAGAAAGTTGTTATCAAGAGATTTGTTCGTTTCGTTTTGGGAGAGTGATGAATACAAAATATAAAAGGATTTTGCTTAAATTAAGTGGAGAGGCGCTTTTAGGAAAAGAACCTCATGGGATAGATGCCAGTATATGTGCGAAGTTGGCTAATCAGTTAAAAAAAGTTTGGCAATTGGGGACTCAGATAGCATTAGTTGTAGGTGGAGGAAATATTTTTCGGGGGGCGCCAAGATCTAAAGAATTTTCAATGGAAAGAACAGTTGCTGATTATATGGGAATGCTTGCTACAGTAATCAATGGTTTGGCACTTCAAAATGCTTTAGAAAATATAGGAATACAGACAAGGGTTTTAACAGCTATTGAAATGCGACAAATTGCAGAACCTTATATAAGAAGAAGAGCTATAAGGCATTTAGAGAAAAACAGGATAGTTATTTTTGTTGCAGGTACTGGTAATCCATATTTTACAACTGATACAGCAGCTGCTTTAAGAAGTATAGAGATAAATGCTGATGTTTTATTAAAAGGCACAAAAGTAAATGGTGTTTATTCTTCGGATCCCGTTAACACAAAAAATCCAAAATTTTTTGAAAAACTTAGTTATATAGATTTTCTAAAAAAAGATCTGAAAATAATGGATTCCACAGCAATAACTTTATGCAAAGACAATAATTTACCAATTATAGTATTTAATTTTATGAAAGAAGAAAATTTATATAATATTATTATAGGTAAAAAAGTAGGAACCCTTATAAGTTAGGGAGGGATTATGCTTTATAAACAGGTTATTAAAGAGATAGAGGAGGAATTTAAAAAAGCAATAGAGGTTACAAAAAGAGAATTCTCACAGTTAAGATCAGGAAGAGCGAATCCAAAACTTGTTGAAGGTATAAGGGTTAATTATTATGGCACACCAACAATTTTAAAAGAGATTGCGAATATAACTGTTCCTGAGGCAAGAATGATTTTAATAACACCTTGGGATGTAAATGTTATTAAAGAAATAGAGAAGGCTTTGCTTCAATCTGATTTAGGGATTACTCCAATAAGTGATGGTAAGGTTGTCAGATTGATTGTTCCTCCGCTTTCGGAAGAGAGAAGAAATGAATTATTAAAAATTGTAAAAAAGGTTGCTGAAGAATGCAAAATTTCTATAAGGACAATAAGAATAAATGGAAAAGAAAAGATTAAAAATCTTGAGAAAGAAAAAAAGATTTCAGAAGATGATAAATTTGTAGCTGAAAAAGAACTTCAGGAATTGACAGATAAGTATATAAAAGAAATAGATAAATTAACAGAAGAAAAATCAAAAGAGATTAAAGAATTTTAATGGGCCGCTAGCTCAGTTGGTAGAGCACCGGCCTTTTAAGCCGGGTGTCCCGAGTTCGATCCTCGGGCGGCTCATTTTTATTTTAGTTTTGCCGCGGTGACGGAATTGGCAGACGTACTGGGCTTAGAACCCAGTGTTCATATAGAACGTGGGAGTTCAACTCTCCCCCGCGGCATTTAAAAAGGGTTGCGGGTGTAGCTCAACCGGCTAGAGCGTCACGTTGCCAACGTGAAGGTTGGGGGTTCGATTCCCCTCGCCCGCTCGTTATCGTTATTTGTTATTTTGGTTATGTTATTAGCGAATTATAGGTTTAATTTTAGTTTGTTAAGCAATGGGGGAACAACTTTAAAAAAAGCTTTTTGCTTCGCAAAAAGAGTTGTTTCCCCTCGCCCGCTCGTTATTGTTATTTGTTATTTTGGTTATGTTATCAGCGAATTATAGGTTTAATTTTAGTTTGTTAAGCAATGGGGGAACAACTTTAAAAAAGCTTTTTGCTTCGCAAAAAGAGTTGTTGCCAATCGTCTGCTCGTTATCGTTATTTGTTATTTTGGTTATGTTATTAGCGAATTATAGGTTTAATTTTAGTTTGTTAAGCAATGGGGGAACAACTTTAAAAAAGCTTTTTGCTTCGCAAAAAGAGTTGTTGCCAATCGTCTGCTCGTTATCGTTATTTGAGATTTTGATAATATGTTTGCTAATTAGAAGTTTAAGTCTATTTTGTGCTATTTTTTATACAGGTTTAAAAGTATAAAATATGGAAAAAAATGTTTTTGAATATTTTGATAAAGATTGTATTATTATAGGGTTAAGACAAAAAAATAAAAAAAATATTTTAACAGCTATTTTAGATCATCTAATTAAAAAAAACAAAATAAACAAAAATGATAAAGCTAAAATATTAAAAGTTCTTCTTCAGAGAGAACAGATGGGTTCTACTGCAATAGGGGGATATATAGCTCTTCCTCACGCCAGAGTAGATTGCGTAAAAGATGTTGTATTATGCTTTGCAGTTTCAAAAGAAGGTTTAGATTTTAATTCTTTAGATCAAGAACCAGTCCATATAATTGCTTTGTTATTATCTAACCAGAAAGAGGCAGGTTTACACCTAAAAATGCTTGCTTCTTTAGCAAAAATATTAAGAGATAAATATTTTGTTAATCAGTTAAAAGAAGCAAACACAGAAGAAGAGGTTTTTTCTTTATTAAATAAACAGAAAAGGCTTTTCCAATGAGAAATTTTTTTAAATTTACTCGTTGGTTATATCCCGGATTAAAAATTAAACGTTGGGTTTTTTTTATATTTTTAAGTTTGATTATTATATTGTTATCTTCTCCACATATAAAAGATAATAATTTTATAGTTAAAATTGCATCGATAGTAAGTTTTATTATCGGGATTTTTGTTTTGTTTATCTCAATATTATTTTTGGTAAAAAGTTTTTTTGAAGTTATATATCCTTACGAAAGGAAAGATTTAATAGATATAATATACGAAAAAAGACTTCTTTCAAAAGGACCAAAAATAGTTGCTATTGGCGGAGGAACCGGACTTTCTACAATTTTAAGAGGCTTAAAGGAATACACATTAAATATATCAGCGATTGTAGCAGTGGCAGATGAGGGTGGTTCATCTGGAAGATTAAGACAGGAATTTGGGATTTTACCTCCGGGAGACATAAGAAATTGTTTGGTTGCTTTGGCAGAGGCGGATAAACTTATGCAGGATTTATTCCAGTATAGGTTTAAGGAGGGAGATGGGATAAAAGGTCATAGCTTTGGAAATTTATTTATTACAGCAATGACACAGATTACGGGTAGTTTTAAAGATGCGGTTGAAGAATCAAGTAGAGTTTTGGCTATAAGAGGAAGAGTTATCCCTTCAAGTTTAGAGAAGATAAGATTAAAAGCAGAGTATACTGATGGAACATTTAGGGAAGGAGAGGATAAAATTTCTGATGAGACAAAAACTATTAAAAGGGTATATCTGATACCACAAGATGCAAGACCAAATCCCGAAGCTATAGAGGCGATTAGAAATGCTGATTTAATTATCTTAGGACCGGGGAGTTTATTTACAAGTATTATACCAAATCTTTTAATAAAAGAAATCTCAGAAGAGATAGCAAAAAAAGATGTTTTAAAAATATATATATGCAATGTGATGACCCAACATGGAGAAACCGACGGATTTACAGCCTCTGACCATCTTTCTATGCTTATATCTCACAGTAAAAAAGAGGTTGTAAATTGTTGTTTAGTTAATTCAGGCAGATTAGAATATAATCTTCTTTTGAAATATTCTTATGATAAATCTTTTCCTGTAATATTTGATAGAGATAAGTTAAAAAAAATTGGAGTGTTGGTTTTTGAGGCAGATGTGGTTAGTAAAACAAATTATCTTCACCATGATTTTTTAAAAACTGCAAAGGAAATAATTAATATCTATAGAAATTATAAAAATTATGTTACGAATTGAAGAAGAAATAGTTGTAAACAACAGACACGGTCTCCATGCAAGACCAGCTGCTATTTTTGTGCAGATTGCTAATAAGTTTGATAGTTCTGTTATGTTAAAAAAAGACAATGAAGTTGTTGACGGAAAATCAATAATTGCGATTTTAAGTTTAGGAGTAAATACAGGATCAAAAGTGCAGTTAATTATAGAAGGTGAAGATGCTCAAGAAGCATTTTTAGAATTGAAAAATTTTTTAGAAAGTCAAGATGATTAAGTTAAAAGGTATAAGCGCTTCAGGTGGTATAGCAATAGGTAAAGCCCATTTTATAGGTAAAGAGGAGTTTTCTATACCAAAAAGAGATGTTCCTTATAGTGATATATCTCTTGAGATATATAAATTGGAAGAGGCTTTGATTAATACAAGAAAAGAATTAATTAATCTTCAGGAAAAGGTTGCTCAGGAGCTTGGTTTAACTCATGCAAAGATTTTTGAGGCGCACCTTTTAGTTTTAGAAGACAGAGTATTGATAGAAAATATAATAGAACAGATTAAGGTAAAAAGGGTAAATGTTGAATATGCTTTTAGTGAGAGTATAAAGAGATATAAAGAGGCTCTTCTTAAATTAAATGATGAATATTTAAGAGAAAGGGCTATAGATATAGATGATATAGCAAAAAGGGTTTTACGTAAATTATTAAAGGTAAGTTCTAACATATCAGAGATAAAAGAAAAGGTAATTATAGTAGCGCACGATTTATCGCCCTCTTTGGCTGCGAGTCTACCTAAAGAAAATATTTTAGGTATAGTTACAGATATTGGTGGTATAACATCCCATACCGCAATTATTGCAAGGAGTTTAAAGATACCAGCACTGGTTGGTGTTGAGACAGCTACAAAAGAGATTAAACCCTCTGATATGCTTATAATAGATACCTTAGAAGGAGTTGTTTTAGTAAATCCAAGCGAGAAAATTATTAAAGAATATGAGGCGAAACTTAAAGATTATATAGAGAAAACATTATCTTTTTATATACCGAAATTTGCAAAAACTATAACAAAAGATAAGAAAGAATTTATAATTTCAGCAAATATAGAGTTTCCGGAGGAGTTAGAATTGGTTGAGAAATATAGGGCTGAAGGTATAGGTCTTTATAGGACAGAATACTTATTTTTGGGTAGAAAAGATTTACCGTCAGAGGATGAACAATATAAAGCATATTTTTTAGCAAGTAAAATAGCCAAAGAGCACTCTGTTGTGATAAGGACAATAGACATAGGAGGAGATAAATTTTTAGATCAAAAAGATACACCAAATGAGATGAGACCATTTTTGGGCTGGCGTGGAATTAGATTTTGTTTATCAAGAACAGATATATTTAAAATTCAATTACGCGCAATATTGAGAGCTTCTTGTAATTTAAATATAAAGATAATGTTTCCTATGATATCCGGAGTTGAGGAGTTAAGGGCTGCAAAAAAAATTTTAGAAGAGTGTAAAGAGGAGTTAAGAAAGGAAAATAAAAAATTTGATGAAAACATACCGGTTGGTACAATGATAGAGGTTCCTTCAGCAGCACTAACAGCTGATATTCTTGCAAAGGAAAGCGACTTTTTTAGTATAGGGACAAATGACTTAATTCAATACTCTTTGGCAGTTGACAGGGCGAATGAGAAAGTGGCATATTTATTTGATTTTGGACATCCTGCTGTATTAAGGCTTATAAAAAATGTAATAGATATAGCTCATCAAAATCATATCTGGGTTGGGATGTGTGGAGAGATGGCCGGAGAACCAATTTATAGTTTTTTATTGTTGGGTTTTGGTCTTGATGAGTTTAGTATGCCTCCGCCAAGGGTTCCCCAAATAAGACATTTGATAAGAAACATTTCTTTTAAAGACGCACAGCAGATTTCAGAGGAGGCTTTAAAGTATTCAAACTCAAAGGATTTAGAATTGTATCTTAAAACAGAGATAAGAAAAAGGATAAAAGAGTTTGATTTAATAAGTGCCTTTTTATAATTTATGAATATACTTATATTAGCTGCCGGTTATGGAACAAGACTTTATCCGCTTACGTTGAAGGTTGCTAAACCTTTACTTAAAATAAATAACAAACCTATAATAAATTTTTTAATGGAAAAAATTGAAGTACTTAGAAAAAATTTTTCAATAGATAATATAAATTTAGTTTGCAATAATAAGTTTTATAGTTCTTTTTTAGAATGGCAAAAAGAATTTTTATTTAAAATAAATATAATAAATGATGGTTCAAATTCACCAAAAGATAGATGCGGTGCCGTTAAGGATATAAAACTTGGGATTGATAATAAAAGCGATTGGTTGATTTTAGGCGGAGATAATATTTTTGAGGATCCTTTAATTGGGTTTTTAAATTTTTCAAAAAAAATAGGTTATCCAACCATAGGGGTTTATGATATTGGGGATATAAAAAAGGCTTCTCATTTTGGCGTAATCGAGATGGATAAGAATAACAGAATAATTAAGTTTTTTGAAAAACCAAAATCACCGAATTCTACTTTTATAGCTTCTTGTATATATTATTTTCCAAAAAGTTCTTTGGGTTTTTTAGATTTATTTCTTAGTAAGAATTTAGATCCGGACGCAGCCGGAACTTACATAGGTTGGCTCGTAGAAAAATATAAAGTATTTGGTTTTAAATTGGAAGGCAAATGGTTAGATATTGGTAATTTTAATTCTTTAAAAGAGGCTGAGGAGATTTTTAAATGAAGATAGAAGATTTAAGAAAAAAAATAGATAGTATTGATAAAAAAATATTAGAATTACTTAATAAAAGAGCCATTAAAGTTTTAGAAATAAATAAATTAAAAGAAAAAAGAAAAATAGAAACATATTCTCCCAATAGGGAATTTGAAATACTTGAGAATTTAAAAAAAATAAATAAAAATAAAATACTTTCAGATGAAGATATAGAAATAATATTTAACCAGATACTTTCTGTATTTAGATCTTTAAAGACGAAACTAAAAATCGTTTATCTTGGACCGGAAGGAACCTTTAGCCATTTAGCAGCATTAAAGAGGTTTGGGAAAAAAGTAGAATACAGCCCGGTGGATTCTATAAGTGATATTTTTAGAGAGGTTGAAAATTCATCGGCTGATTTTGGGATTGTTCCAATAGAGAATTCAATAGAAGGATTTATAACTTATACAGAGGATATGTTTTTTACTTCTTCTTTGAAGATATGCGGCGAAATAATATTAAACATCTCCCACGCCTTGCTATCAAATGCAAAGTATATAAAAAATATATATTCAAATCCTCAAGTTTTTGCACAATGTAGAACTTGGATTTTAAAAAATTACCCTAAGGCTAATCTTATATCTACCCAGTCTACTGCTAAGGCTGCTCTTGATGCAAAGAAAGATAAATTTGGAGCTTGCATAGGCAGTAAGATTCTCGCAAGTTTGTATAATCTTAAGATTGTTGCCTCATCTATAGAGGATTTTCCATATAACTATACAAGATTTTTGGTTATTGGTAAAAACGACAGTCCTCCTTCCGGCAAAGACAAGACTTCAATTTTATTTTCTTTACAAGACAGGGTTGGAATATTGCACGATGCTTTGGCTTTTTTTAAGAAATATAATATAAATTTAACAAAAATAGAATCAAGGCCTTCAAAAAAGAAACCTTGGGAATATTATTTTTTTGTTGATTTTATTGGGCATAGAAATTCTAAAAAAGTCCAAAATGCCTTAAAAGAATTGGAAAAGGTATGTATTTTTTTAAAAATCCTTGGCTCTTACCCTATTGCACCCAACTTTTGCTCAAGCAAAAATGTCCGAAAGGACTTTGTTGGGTCCATCATTGGATAGATAGAGTGATATGACTACAAAATTAGATAAAAGTAATAATTTCATAATAAGTTTAGATAGTTTTCTATCACATTTAGATTTGAATAAAAAGATTATAAAGAATAATGAATTGGATGTTTTCCAAACAACTAAACGTATAAAGAGATGCACCCAACAATTACTAAAGTAAAATGGTTGAAAACAATTTTTTAGTCCACTGTTGGATACAATGAGCTGTATATTCTTTATATTAAAACGAATTTTAATTTTTAACAATTTAAAACACAATATTTTTAGAATAAATTTATTTTATGGAATTTAAGAAAGAGATAAAAAATATTCAAGTATATAAAGCCGGTAAGCCAATAGAAGAGGTAAAAAGAAAATTTGGTATAAAATATGTATATAAACTTGCCTCTAATGAAAATCCATTTGTGCCATATTATATTAAAGACGCAATAAATAAAGAATTGAAAAATATAAATAGATATCCTGAAACAGATTGTTTTTATTTAAAAGATATTATTTCAAAAAAATTAAAGGTATCTAAAGATCAGATTGTAATTGGAAATGGTTCAGATGAAATTATTGTTTTGACTTTAAGAGCTTATATAGAAAAGGGAGACGAAGTTATAGTAGCATATCCTACATTTTTAATATATGAAATTCAGGCAAAGATTCATCAGGCTTCAGTAAAAAGAGTTCCTTTGAAAAATTTCCGTTATTCTTTAAGTGATATGGCTAAAAATATAACAAAAAAAACAAAAATTATATTTATTGCAAATCCGGATAATCCAACAGGGACCTATTTAACTCATAATGAAGTAGAAGATTTTTTAAATAAGATTCCAAAAGATATAATAGTATTTTTTGATGAAGCTTATTATGAATTTGTACCTTCTGATTTCCCAAGATCTTTAGAGTTTTTGAAAAATAGAAAAAATATAATTATTTCAAGGACATTTTCAAAGGCTTACGCTTTAGCGGGTTTAAGAGTTGGTTATGCTATTACAACAAAAGAAATAGCAAATATTTTAAATTTGGTAAGGGAACCTTTTAATGTAAATAGATTTGCACAGGTTGCTGCTATTTCTGCTTTGAGAAACGATAAGTTTTTAAAAAATACAGTTTCATATGTATTAAAAGAAAAAGAGTATTTATATTCTGAATTTTCCAAATTAAAAATATCTTTTATAAAAAGCGCTACAAATTTTATCCTTGTAGATTTTAAAAGAGATACAGAAAGGCTTTATAATTATCTTTTAAAAAGAGGTATTATTATACGTCCAATGAACAGTTGGGGATTGAATAATTTTTTTAGAATTACAATTGGTAAACATAAAGAAAATAAAATTTTTGTAAAATATTTTAGAGAGTATATTAATAAGGAGGAGGAAAAAACATGATTATTGTTTTTAGAAAAGATGCGACTAAACAGGATATTGAATATGTGGCAAATAAGATAAAAAGTTTAGGGTTAAAACCTATGATCTCCGAAGGTGTTGAAAGAACAATTTTAGGGGTAATAGGACCTGAGGATTTAGTAAGAGTAATGCCTCTTGAAGCATTTCCAGGAGTAGAAAAGGTAATGCAGGTCTTGGCACCTTATAAGTTAGTATCCAGAGAATTTAAAAAAGAAGATACGATAATAAAGATAAGAGATGGTATTGAAATTGGCGGTAATAAAGTTGTTGTTATAGCAGGTCCTTGTTCAATAGAGTCAAAAGAGCAATTAAAAGATATTGCAATAAAGATTAAAGAGGCTGGAGCAACTATTTTAAGAGGCGGAGCATTTAAACCAAGGACTTCACCTTATACCTTTCAGGGTTTAGGTAAAAAAGGTTTAGAGATTTTAAAAGAAGTCTCCTATGAGGTTGGTATGCCAACTGCTACTGAGGTTATGGATACAAGAGATGTTGAGTTGGTTTCCAAGTATGCTGATATTTTACAGATAGGTGCAAGAAATATGCAGAATTTTAATTTATTAAAGGAGGTTGGAAAAACGAATAAACCTGTAATATTAAAAAGGGGTTTAAGTTCTACTATAAAAGAATTACTTATGAGCGCAGAATATATTTTGTCAGAAGGAAATTTTAATGTAATTTTATGTGAAAGAGGCATTAGGACATTTGAAGATTATACAAGAAATACCTTAGATATAAGTTGTATACCTGTTATAAAATTTCTTTCGCATCTTCCTATAATAGTAGACCCCTCTCATGCAGCAGGAAAATGGAGTTTGGTTTCTCCTTTGAGTAAAGCAGCTGTGGCTTGTGGTTGCGATGGTCTTTTAATTGAAGTCCATCCAAAACCGGAGGAAGCCTTAAGCGATGGCCCGCAACAACTTTTACCTGAAAATTTTGCTTTGCTTATGCAGGATTTAAAATTAATTGCAAAAGCAATAAAAAGAGAATTATGAGACTAAAAAAAGTAGCTATAATAGGCGTTGGTTTAATGGGTGGTTCATTTGCATTGGCAATAAAAGAAGCATTTAAAAACATAGAGGTTGTGGGTTATGCAAGGAGTAAAAAATCATACTTTAAATTAAAAAAATTAAATATCTTAGATGATGTAAAATTAAATTTAGAAGAAGTTGTAAAAGATGCAGATTTGGTTGTTTTGTCTACCCCAATTTATATAATTTTAGAATATCTAAAAAAAATCTCAAAATTTTTAAAAAAAGATTCGATTGTAATAGATTTAGGAAGTACAAAAGAATTAATTGAAAAAGAAGCATCTAAATTAAATATAAATTTTGTTGGATGCCATCCTATATGTGGGAGTGAAAAAAATTCAGCGATTTTTAGCGATAAAAATTTATATAAAAATTCTATCTGTTTTATTACATCTTTAGAGAACAGTTCT
>Ga0078972_1009815_pt1 | contig 15137 bp, 15 predicted proteins | sample YelNatPaOPGAMG01_FD_67568 | JGI IMG/M metagenome (GOLD analysis project Ga0078972, IMG submission 67568) | Hot spring thermophilic microbial communities from Obsidian Pool, Yellowstone National Park, USA - OP-RAMG-01 (SPADES assembly) (version 2) | ecosystem: Environmental > Aquatic > Thermal... | reverse complement strand
TTTAACTTTTCTTGACGTTGACAATATATTCTTGGAAAAGTTTTTGGAAGTGGTTTTCGTCTAATATTGGTGAGCCGTCTTCTTTGCTTATCTTCTGCCATGGTAGGAGTGTTTTCGAGTAGGATGGTGTTCTTTGACCGTATGCTTCTTCTAGTGTCTGGTTGTATGGGTTTCTGTAGAATATTCCTATTGGTATTCTTTCATCTGGTTCTAGAGATTTTTGTATTGCGTTCATTAAAGTTTTTTGGGCTTCACCTTCTCTAACGTTCGGGTCCCATCCTTCTTCCTCGAGCATGTATACTCTTTTTCTATAATATTCTGGTGTGTGTATGTTGTTGTATGTTATGCATGGCTGTAGTATGTCTATGAATGCTGAACCCTTATGTTTTACTGCTGAGACGATGAGGTTTTTTAGGTGTTCTGAGAGCATCGAGTAGCCTCTTGCTACGAAAGTGTATCCTGATATCAGGGCTAGTGCTATTGGGTTTAGGGAGTTTACTATGTTTGCTTGTGGGAGTGATTTTGTTTTTAGGCCTTTGGAGAGTGTTGGTGATGCTTGGCCTTTTGTTAGACCGTATACTCTGTTGTCGTGTAACATTACTTTTATGTCAACATTTTTTCTTCCTAGGGCTATAAAGTGTCCTAATCCTATTCCCATTAGGTCTCCGTCTCCACCGTGAACTATTACTGTTAGGTTTGGGTTAGCGATCTTTATTCCTGTAGCGAAGGCTATTGCTCTACCGTGTAATGTGTGTACTCCGTTGACTTTTACAAAGTGTGGTGTTTTGCCTGAGCACCCTATTCCTGAAACTATTACGGTGTTTGTTGGGTCTAGCTGCAGTTCTGCGAAGGCCTTGTATAATGCTGCAAGTATCCCAAAGTTTCCGCATCCTGGGCACCAGTCAACCCATACGTCTGTCCTATAGTCGTTTGGACTACGCACCATATTCTAGTACAACCCTCCTTTCTCCACCCAAAACCTTTTCTAACGCTTTAGTAAGCTCGTTCACGTATATTGGTCTTCCAGTATATTTTAGTATAGCCTTTTCCACTTTCACGCCAGTATGTTGTGTTATAATTTTTGAAGCTTGGGCGAGATAATTTTGTTCTACTGCGACAATATTTTTTGGATCAAATTTTTCAAGCAGGCCTTTAACATGTTCTGTGGGAAAAGGTGAGAACATTTTAAGGTGAAGGTATGCGCAGCTAACGTTATCTTTCATCTTCTCTATAGCCTCTAATGCTGCACCCTTTGTGAACCCCCAGCCTATCATTAGGAGCTTAGCGTCTTCAGGCCCATAATATGATGCCCTATAGTCTATGGGGATCTCTGAATCCATTATCTCAAGCTTCTTCATCCTCTTCTCGTACATTTCTTTCCTGTTAACAGGGTCTTCGTCAATGTGGCCGAATTCGTCGTGCTCGTCTCCTGCAACCCACTGTATTGTGTTTGAGCCTAAAAACGCCCTTAAAGAAATTGGACGTGAGAGGTCGAATCTTTTATAGTCTGGCTTTTCGAACACAAGCTTTCCCCTTTCAATTTTAACCTTGGAGAGGTCTGGTAATGGTGATGTTGCTATACAGTTTGCTAGAAACTTGTCAAGCAAATGTATTACTGGAACCTGATACTTTTCAGCAAGGTTTAACGCTAATATTGTGTCATAGAATGCTTCAAGATGGTCTCCTGAAGATAGGACTATTCTAGGGAACTCTCCGTGTGAAGCGTATAATGTGAATAGTAGGTCTGCTTGAGCTCCTCTAGTAGGCTGTCCAGTGCTTGGTGCACCCCTCTGATAGTATGTTATTACTACTGGAGCCTCAACCTGTCCAGCGTAGCCTAGTGCTTCAACCATTAGGCTGAATCCTGGACCGCTTGTTGATGTTGAGCTTCTAACTCCAGACAGTGATGCGCCTATGGCTGAAGCTATTGCCGCTATCTCGTCCTCAGTCTGTGTCACGATCAGTGAACCCAAGCTTTCTCCTTCAACTTCAAGCCTCTCATATTTTTCTAGTGTAAAGCTTTCGTCTGCTGCCGGAGTTATTGGATAGTAGCTTTGGAATCTTAGGCCTCCAACAATTTTCGCCATCGCAATTATATCGTTTCCGCTTGCTACAAGCACCTTTTCCAGGCCTATGCTGCTTCGAGAAAGTTCGTAAAGTGTTCCATAATCTTCTCTAACGGTTTTCGAAACCTGTTCTATTATGTAGTTGTTGTGTTCTATTAGTGTCTGGTTTCCGGGAAACCTTGATTCTAGAGAATATTTTATGGCATCAGAGCCTATTCCAGTTAAGCCGACTATTGAGCCTACAGGTATTGAGCTTATGTATCTTGTTGCCTGAGAAGGTAATATTTCAAACTTTTTAGAGACTTCAGAAATGATGTTTTGGTAGTCTAAGCCTATGAGCCTAACCTTTTTCACAGCCTTCAGGTATCTTGTTAGAGAAGATATTGTGCCATCAAGTCCAAGTTCACTAAATGTGAGTCTAAGCCTCTCCCTGAGCCTAGGCTCAATGGACGGGATTGCAGTATACTTTGTCTGAAGTGCTGAAATGTCGTATACTATTGAACCCCTCTCCTCAAGATCCTGAAAATGTGTGAAGATTGTTTCAGCGTCCATGGCGCATACAACTTGCACAGGATATGTTAGAGAGGTGGGAAGATTTTTAGAGGATATTCTAATGTGAGTGTAGCTGTGTCTACCCTTTATGTTAGAAAAGTATTCTCTGTCAGAAATTAGACCGTATCCGAGGTATGCGAAGGCTTTGGAGAGGATCTGTGCAGTAGATTCAAGCCCAGAACCTTGAGGGCCGCCCAAAATTACTTGGATATCATCGTACAATATTTTTCACCTAATCTCCGCAGGGAGAGTCTTCTGAGGCAACATCGTCAGAACATAGGTTGAAGGCTAGAATGTGTCCTGCGTGAGAAACTAGTTCTGTTTCAGAGTATATTGGTTTCTTGCACGTTAGACAGTGTATCCAGCCTGTCTCATCCAAAACCTTTTTCCAGTCAACTTCACCAAATCTATCGCATGAGGCTTTAGATACAGTAATTTTACCTTCAACAGTACAGTATCCTATCCATTGAAATGTTCCATTAGGAAGGTATTTTGAGCAAAAGGTACAGCATGAACCTTCCTTACTAGAACTCATTTAAACCAAAACAATTTATTTAATCCAAGATATAAGTTTTGCTTAAAAATGACAATTTATAGCATAAAAAGGCTTACTCCTAGACTTAAAAATTCAATGTCGACAAAAAAAGACGTAAACAAATTTAATATAATGTTTTCAAAATGCCTATCATCCAATTCTCGAATTTTTTAAGTTTTACTAAAAATTGTACCGTCGCATGAAGGTTAGACTTCCTATGCGAAATCATGTAGTATAGCTATTTTGCATTTTCCAAAACTTTAAGACAAACAGTGAAAACATATATGATATTGAGCTTTTAACTCGGGAAAGTTGAGGAAATGCATAATTCAACATATTATGCTTCTTAATTACTATGCTAGGAAATTAGAATAATTTAAGACGTAGGGTGGAACATATTTTCATTAAGAAAATCTAGTAAAGACGTTTTATCTTATCTTCTCACGTCAAGACATAGGAAGGGAGAACATTCTTCGCATACGATTCTAATGAGCTGAACACTCTTTCCCTATTAAACAATTCGCTACAAGATTCTTGGGTTTCGAATCAAATAACATCAGTTACATCCCTGTAACCAAGTTACACCCCCTGTAGCTTATAAACTATTTCATCCCAGTTTGACACTCTTCACGAGTGAAATCAAGAGACCCTCGATTTGCTAATCTCATGGTTCCATCCTACCAAGTTCAGACTTTGTCATTCACCGGAAACCATAGTATTCCTCCCATGCTCTTGCCTTTCAAGTAGGGAATTGAAGTCACTAAGAATAGTCTTCCCAGAGAAGCTTCTTCCAATACGACCAGAAAGGACACCTTTCCTTATTTTATTAAAAAACTTCTTTAGTTAAACTCTCCAAATTTCTCTATATTAGATATTGCCTCCAAAATATGATTTAGGTATATCTTATCTTTTTTCACAGATGATTCGCATTTCCTTTTTTACGTCTTCTATTATATATGGATTTAAGCTGCTAAAAATTCCGAGGTCAACCTTTCTTTTGAATACTTTTCTCAACTCATTTTCTATCCGTACTAAGTCGAGAAGACTCTTTTCGCTATTTTGCTCAAATTCGATTGCAATATCTATATCGCTTTTTCTATTCTGTTCTCCTCTGGCGAAGGAGCCGAAAATGGCCATAAAGGTTATCCCATTCTTTCTACAGATCTCGGCCAGTTTCTTCTCTAGGCCCTTCCTCCTTAACTCTTCAGGCAAATTTTGAATTTCAATTTTAACATTCATGTCTTAGTTATTGAGGACTCCCTTAAATTTAAGCCTTTTCTTTAATTTTAAAGGTTTGTGAAAACGCTTTTAAAACAATTAATGAAAGAGTTAAGACTTTTTGAAAAAAGGAGGTTCTGGAAATTGTTCAAATGTGGCTGGTGCAGGGGGTGGGATTTGAACCCACGAAGACCTTCGTCAGCGGATCTTAAGTCCGCCCCCTTTAGCCGCTTTTAGGGGCTTTGGCCTGGCTTGGGAACCCCTGCACTATTGTTTAGGGTTGTCTACATCTTTTATAAAAATTTTGTATTAGCTTAACTCAGATTCTTATATATTTCGTTTTATGGTTTAAGGGTTTTGTGATGGTTTATGGAGATTGTTGTTGAGGTGTTTTTGTATTTCTTCTGGTGTTGGGAAGCCTGTTGGTCCGCTGAATCTTATTTTTAGGCCTGCTGTAATGTTTGCATATTTTACAGCCTTTTTTATGTCTTTGCTTTTTAAGTATTCTGTTAGGAATGCTGCTCCGAATACGTCTCCTGCTCCTGTTGGGTCTTCTACGTTGACGTCTATTGTTTCTGTTTCGAAAACGCCTTTTTCATATGATACTATTACTGGATCTTTTCCTCTTGTCACTATTCCTATTTTTGCTCCAGAGTCTCTTATCAGTTTTAGTATTTCTTTTTCATTTAAGCCTACTGCTTTTGCTTCATCTTTTCCTATTTTTACGATGTCGACTTTTTCAAAAAATTTTGTTAAACGTTCTTTTTCGAAGACTATACTTACTTTCCCATCTTCGTCAACTTTTCTCATGATACCTTGAGGGTCGAGCATTAGAACCTTTTCCCCGCATCTTAGGGTTTCCAAGAATTTTAATGTGATCTCGTTCATTAGAGGTGATATGTAGTATGCTGTACATTTTAGATATTCTTTTGGAATGTCTTTGGTAGAAAGTTTTCTGGGAACGTTATAGCATCTTTGGAAACGGTCACCTTTTTCATCGTAATTGTTTTGGAAGTGTAAGGTTTTTGTTCCATACGCTCTTAAACCTTTATAGTCTATGCCCATATTTTTGCAGAAGTCTATTGCACGCTTGTACTGGTCTTCACCTATGTAAGAGCATATTCCAGTCTTTACACCGAGCGTGGAGAAGGTTGAGCCAGAATATATTGGTGCACCGCCCAAGACATTCGAGATTTTAGCCTTTGGACCGATGTTTTCGTCTAGGGAAAAGTGTCCTACAACGACTACTCTAACATCTTTATCTTGCTCCATCGACTTCGCCGCAGAAACCTAAACCTATTTATAAAATAAATTTTAGTCTAATCTTCTTTAAAAAATTTTTAATCGTGCCTTTTAAAGCATTTTTTACTCAAAAAATTTTTTACCAAGTTTTTGAAAAGTTTATATAATGTGGAGGCGTGTTTAGTGTCGGATGGATTAGGTTGCCCCGCATTCTTCCGGGCGTAGAAATACGCGTAGTAAAAGAAATCGTTCCGCAACAACTGCACCCAGCTGGTGTGGTTGGGCTTATAGGAACCGCAGAAAAGGGAGTTTCATTTGAGGCAGTGCCTGTAACAAGCTATAGGGAGTACATGGACAAGTTCGGCTCAAATACAGAATATACTCTAACAAGAGACGCTAGACTCGCATTCTTGAATGGTGTGTCCGAAGTTTTTGCTGTAAGAGTTGAGGGAGAACCTGGAAAGGCTGCTGAAGCAGTATTGCAGGATGCTAACGGTAATCCTGTGATGAAGGTTAAGGCAAAGTCTCCTGGACCGGCTGGAAACAATATTGAAGTCGTGGTCATGAAGGGTTCGAAGGATGGATTGTTCAGGATCGAGGTAAGTGATGGAAGGGTTTCAGAGGCGTTCGATGACCTTACAATGGATTCTGCCAGTGAAAGATATGCGCCAACTTTAGTTAGTGCAGAATCTAAGCTTGTTTCTGTAGAGGACTTGAGTAAGAAGAAGGCGGCTGCAGTTCCAGCGCCGGTTGAAGTTAAGTTGGCTGGTGGAACTCCTGAAACGATCTCAAAGAGTTCTGTGGAGAAGGCTTTGCAGGCTCTGGAGCTTGAGCCGGATATTGACATTGTTCTGGTGGCTGATATTAGTGATCCAGCTGTCCATGCACTTGTTGACGCACACTGCAAGAACATGAGTAAGGATGCTATGAACAGGATAGGTATTGGAACAGTTGCTCCTGGCGAAAGTGTTAAGGATATTGTTAAGAGGACTGAGGCTCTAGCAAGCGACAGGTTTGTTCTCGTGGCACCATATGGTGTTGCTGGTGCAGTTGCAGGATTAATAAGTAATCTACCATATTATGAGTCGCCAACATTTAAGCCTCTAACTGGAGTAGACACTGTTGAGAAAAGGTATTCTCCAAGCGAGTTAACGGAGCTTGTCAAAAACGGTATACTTGCTGTGGAAATGAGAAGAGGTAGAGGGATTATTGTTGAAAAGGGTATTTCAACAAGCAAGGAGCAGATTAGTGTTACAAGAATAGCTGACCGTGCTGTTCGTGGTGTAAAGAATGTTGCAGAAAACTTTATTGGAACATTGAACAGTCCAGGTGGAAGACTTGCTTTAAGGGAAAAGATAACAGAGTTCTTCCTTTCAATGGAGAGGGAGGGGGCTATTGTTCCAAGCGTTGACGGCAAAAAGCCTCCATTCATGGTGGACGTATACTCTTCAGAAATGGACTTCGCACAGGGTATTGTGAGGGTAGATATTGCGGTGAGGCCGGTGAGAGCAATAGACTACGTTTACGCAACCATAACGGTGGAGGTGTAGAAGTAGATGCCTGAACCTGCAGTTGCTTCAGCAAATGTGAGTAGTGTTAAGGTTGATGGAGAAGTTATTCCAGGACTACAGTCTATAGAATGGAAGATTATTAGAAACAGGCAGAACGTGTACAATATTGGTGGAGACGAGAGGGTTGGAGTCGACTATGGTCCACTCTATGTGCAGGGTGTTATAAGGATACGTTCAACATACCCGAAGTTCGACAGCATACTGCTTTCACCACTTCCAGAGGTCAAATCATTTCAGCTTGTGATAGAGTTAAAGATGAGAGGGACGGCTGTGAAGACTATCTCTTTCGACGACTGCTATCTTGAGGACAAAACCTTTACTCTGGACGCTAACGGTGTAGGAATAAGCCTATACACTTTTACAGCAACAAGAGTTAGGGAGCAATAGTATGACTAGGAAGCTTACAAAAGACATCATCTTGGAAGGAGCGGGCAGAAGAGAAACTCTATACATCAGGGAATACGATGCTGAGGTAACGATAAGGCCTTTAACTGACGGAGAGCTTTCAAAAATCTTTTCATCAATAGGAAGTGTTCCAGTGAAAGAGGATGGGACACCAGACTTTAGCAAAATAGATATTTCAAAAAATTTTGAGATATTGAGGAAGGCGGCTTCAGAGGGACTTGTAGAGCCTAAACTTACACTACAGGATCTTGAGACAATGAAGTTTGGTGTTCCAGAATATATTGGTATGAAGGTTTTCGAAATAAGTGGTGTTGTAAGAAGCGAGGAGGAAGCTAAAAAAAAAGTTAGAAGTTGAAAACTTTGTAAGAAGCCCTGACGGAATAGAGTTGGCTACTCTCTGCCTAGACTGCGGCTATAAGCTTGCGGAAAGTCCCCGAGACCTAACTCGGGACCAAATCCTTTTTTTGATTTCAGCCCTAGCATATCGTGCTGAGCAGTTGGCTCAGTCGAGGCTTGCAGCAGAAGGGGTGACCAGGATAAAGATTGAGGAGGAAGGTGAATAGTGTTTGAATCAGTTTGGTGGAATCTTTAATAGGATAAGAGATGTTTTATATGAGCCTCTAGCTAAAATTATCTTATCCTATACCAGATTTTTTAAAGACCTTATGAAGGTTTTTGCGAACATCAACAGTTATGTTTCAAAATATTATATTCCAAGAACTTTTGCACAGCCAATGGCCTTTCCAGCCCCAATAGAAAGGGTTAGTGGAGAGGCCTTTGAACCATTACAGAGGATAAGTGTTCAGCCCAGAATATCTTATACAATAAACCTGCTAAGAAGAATTATGGCAGGAAGGCAGGCGACAGTATCACAGGATATAGTGAAATCGGTTGAAGTGCCAGAAGGCTTAAGTGAAGCTTACAAGATCATGGGAGAAAGCACATCACAAATTATGAAGGTGGAGAAAAGTTTAGGCCAATATACTATAGGAAGTAAGGTTTCAAGAGAAGCTTCTGAGATAGAGTATACTGTGCCAGAACATGTTATTGGAGAAAAAATAGAGTTCAGGGAAAAGATGGTGCCTGAAGAGAGGGTGGAGGGTGAGGCAAGAGCTGTAGAGGAGAAGATGGTTGGGATTAGGCAGGAGTGGAGTGAACCATTTAAGTACATAAGCAATTTAATGAATGTTCTCACACAATTGGGCAGCCAATTGCCTGGAACAAGATATTTTATTCCAACCCAATTTATGATATCAGAAGAGGCTTTCACAGGATATTATATGTTCAGCCCGTTAAAGGAGGCTGTAGAAAGGTTGGAGAGCACGAAGTTAACGTTTGTTCAGGCACTGGCCCAAAAGACTTTCACAGAAACTGGTGCGTTAGAGTATCCAGTAAGCGAGTACAAGAGTATATTGGGTATCCCATACATTCTATCATATTTTATGCAGGCAACACAGGCGCCAAGATTCCAGGAAACATTTTCAAGGACACTATCGTACAGTCTACAGCAAACATATCCAAGAGTGGGAGAGGAAATGGGAGTAGAAGCTATAAGATCAGCTTTCACTTCAACACCATTAACCTACTATATGAGACTTTTAGGAAAAGAATATCCATTCTACATTTATAGGGCGCCGGAAATAGCTTACATGCTAACATTACCTTATATCGGCTCAAGCATGTTAGCTGAAGCGTACAAGCAGATTGTGGGAGAATATGCACCAGAACATGCAACCTTTAGGGTTGAAGAATTTGCTGGAAAAACTGTCTTCACAAAAGTCTTGAGCATTCTAGAGACACTTCCAGCATTGGTTCAAGAGACAGAGGCCGTAAAATATGTTGGCTTAGAAGCATACTATCCACTAGCAACAATGTCAAAAAACTTTCTCCAGAACCTGATACAATTGTATGATAGAATATTGTATGAGGTTAAAGTTGTAAGACCTTCAGAGGCTTCTCCAATGGTGACGGCAGCATCACAGTACCTAGAAACGGCAAGAATATTTAGAATGGCTGAAGAGGAGGCAAGACGGGAGACATTACCTTCAGCCCTGAGACAAGCTTACACGATACAGCCATCGCATCCGAGCCAAACATTGATGGAGCGCGAGATACAGAACATTTTCAATATAACAGTTCCGGAAGGTGCAGAAGTAGACATGTGGGAGCTAGAGAGGAAGATTACACAGATACTTAGGGAGCAGTTTAGAAGATACTATGGCCCAACATTTTGAAGGTGAAGTATGGTGAATATAAAATTAGATGACCTCGAACTCGTGAAAAGAGTGGACGAGGAAGGAGTTATGTTAGAGACGAGAAGCATAATCAATGTTGCACTATCTAACAGGAGACAGGTTAATGAGATAAAGATACCTGGATATGATGGAAGCGTCTTCCAAGACTTTGGAAGATATCCTGTAACAATTGTGGTGGAGGGCCTTCTAACTGGACCGAATTCGAAGAACACTTTCAAAGACCTAGACTCCAAGTTTAGACTCGGTAAACCAGTACAGTTTGTTTCAGACATACCGTCTATTACAGAAGTTTCTGAGGTTGTCATAGAAAGCTTTAGAGCTGCAATAGTAAGCTCTTCACCTACAAGCTACTTGTACATTCTAGTCTTAAAAGAACATAAGAGTATTGTGCAGGAGGAGAAGGAAGCTCCAAGCCAAGAGGAGACTGCAAAGGAGGAAACTGATTCGATGGTTAAGGAGGCCTACGATAATCTGAGGAAGGTGAAGTGATTGTATTATCCAAGCTACGAGCTGACAGTTGGATCGAAAACTTACACACCTTCTCAAGCCAAAGTTTCAAGTATTAGGGTGAAATGTGGGCTAGGACCTAAGGTTGACACTTTAGAGGTTACGTTCACAAGAGACGAGGAAACAGAGAAGGTTCGGAAGGGTGAAAGTGTTCTCGTTAAGCTGGGATACGAGGAAAGCTTAAGCACAGTCTTCACTGGAACAGTTGACCTTGTAGAAAAGAACTTTAGGCTAGTGAAAGTTTCAGCCCTGAACCAGGCTTTCCACCTCTCACTATACAGGCTTAACAGGGTTTACCTGAACCAGTCAGCTGGAAACATTACTTCAGACATACTAGACTCCTTAAACGAGAAGCTGGCTGAAGGAAAGTTTGGGGAACTGAAGAAGGGTACAATAATGGACGGCATAGTTCACCCCTACTACGTTATAAGTGACAGGATGTGCGCCTACGAGCACATATCGAGATTGGCTGAAAAATGCAACTACGTATGCTACACTTCACCCGAAGGCTTCTTCAACTTTAAAGCGTATGAGAGAGGGGAACCGCATACACTTAAATATGGCGAAAACGTTATAGATGCAAGCTTGGTTAAATTGTTTAACACAAGTGGAGATGTAAAGGTTTATGGAGAAAGTCCTTCAATGTGGGCTGGAAGGGAGACATATCATTGGCTGGGCAAGAAGGGCTACGTTGGAATAGAATCAGAATCACCTGCCTTCGGTGGAGGAGTTCACGAAATAGTCTTAAAAGATTATTCAGTTAAGGACGGGGATACGGCCGCAAAGGTGGCTCAAAACGTTAGAAGAAGGACTAAAAGAGACTTTATGACGGTTTTAAAGGTGCTTGGAGACGAGAAGGTTAAAGTCAATGATACGATTAAGGTTGAAAACATGCCGGGACCGCAGGAGAAGATAGAGTTGCAGGTTGTAGAAGTAGAGCATTACATAAGCTTCGGTGAAGGCTTCATTTCAATATTTGGGGGTATGGAGGCTGAATAGTTTGAGCATAGTAGAACTTATAAGAAAGATTGCTGAAAACGAGGCTAGAAAAATTCATACAATAGAGTTGGGTATAGTGACATCAGTTTTCCCCCACAGCACACCAGACGACAAATATAACTATGAATGCAACGTTAGGATAAAGAATGGTGAAATAGAGCTTCAACACGTTCAGGTTGCGACACAGATAATTGGGTTAGCCTGCCCACCTCGGGTGGGAGACCTTGTACTGGTCACTTTCGTTAACGGAGACATAAACCTGCCAGTTGTGATAGGGAGACTCTACAATGACGAAGACAGGCCTCCAGTAAACGATTTGGAAGAGATAGTTTTTATACCACCATACTCTAAAAATGCTGAAAAGAGAAGGATATACTTGGAATTCCCAGAAGGGACGATGATTAAGATAACGGACGAAGATGTTATGGTTAAGACTGGGGAAACAAAGGTTATAGTGCACAAGGACGGTGACGTGGTAATAGAGTCGAAGTCGGATGTAGTGGTTAAAGCTAAAGGTAACACGAAAATTTCTTCAGGAGGAACACTTTCACTTTCAGCTTCAAAGATAAAGGTTGAAAGCGAAAAGGAGCTTGAAGTGAACGCTGGAAAAGATTTGAAGATAAACACTGACACCAACCTTAAGATAACGTCTTCAGCCGACATGAACGTCGAGGCAAGCGGTAGGATGACAATAAAGGGGGCGACAGTCAACATAAATTAGGTGAGAGAATGTCACTAAAATCAGACCTAAAGTTAAAGTTTGACGAAATGGGAGCCGACCTTCAAGTTGAAGAGGGTGACCTTAAGCTAGCGCATGAGGAGGAAAACCTTGCCCAAGCAATAGTGCACCGTCTGATGACGGACTTGGGTGAACTGGAGGAACTGGGACACCCGAACTATGGTTCAAGACTATACGACCTTCTTGGGCAACCGAACACCGAGGAGACCAGAAACATTGCTAGAACATACGTTTTAGACGCCCTATCTAGGGAGCCTAGAATAAAGGAGATTGTAAGCGTTAACGTTAAACCGAACCCCCTTGACCTGAACAGAATAGACATCGAGATTGTGATTTTGCCTATTGGCAAGAGGAGGCCTATGACAGTTTTCTATTCAATGCTTTTGGAGGTGGTTTGATGCCTATTGAAAAGAAGAGTTTCCAGCAGATTGTTGGAGAAATGCTTAAAATGTTAAGCGAGTCCTCGGAAGAGTTTGTTTACTCAAAAAATGTTGTAAAATATAGGCTTCCAGGCAAGGTTATAGATGTAGTTTCAGTTGAAGGCGTTGTAGGCGGATCCAAGAGGACTTTCACGAGAGATGTCGACTACAGGTTCTCCGAAAACAATATTGAGTGGGTTTATGGGGGAGTGAGACCTGACGATGGCACAAAGTTTATTGTAACATATAAGCCTGAAAGGGCTGAAATAACAGACACTTCCCCTGGAAGTGTAGTTAGAACGATATTGGAGGCTATTGGAAGGGAAATAGAGTACCTTAACCTGCTCATAGAGCAGGCATACTATTCAGGCTTCATAGACACTTCTTCAGGAGAGGCCCTGGACCTTGTCGTCGCAATACTTGGGATGAGGAGGAAGCCTCCTCAGCCAGCCTCCGGGTACGTGACCTTCGGAAGACGTTCTGAGCCTGAAACGATACAGGTTAACGGGGAAATAATATTCTATGACGGTTCAACAGAATATTCTTTAAAGAACAGGTTTGTTAAAGAGGTTTCTAAAGTTAAGGGTATTTCTGAATCGGCTGTAACAGAGTTTAGGAGGGAAGTCGACTACACAGTTTATGGAAATAGGATAAGATGGCTTCCTGCAGGAAAAAGGCCTGACGAGGGCACAACATTTACAGTAGACTACACAGCTTACCGTGAAATTTCTGTGCCGAAGGGGACAAGAGTTTCAACCTATTCCACGAAACCTGAGGAGGTTATAGTTTACACTACAGTTGAGCAAGCGATTCTTAAACCAACACAGGAGGGAAGCTGGGAGGCTGACGTTCCAGTCGTGTGCACAGTACCGGGTCCGAAGGGTAATGTGTTAGCGGGCGCCATAACAGTATTGCCTCAGCCTCTTGTTGGAGTAGAGTATGTGATAAACAAGGTTGATGTAACTGGAGGAGTTGACGCGGAAAGCGACAGGGAGCTCAGAGACAGGGCTAAGCGTGCACTTGAAATCGCTGGAAAGGCAACCTTACCCTCGATTGAGACGACAATAAAGTCTGTTGAGGGAGTTAGTTCTGTGCTAGTGAAGGAGGCTGTAGACAACGTTCCAGGAATCTTGAAGGTTATTGTGGACGGAGGAGACCCTGAAAAGATTGTTGAGGCTATAGAGAAAACTAGGGCGGCCGGCATAAAGGTTGAATTTGCTAGACCGAAGCCCGTTTACGTTGACGTGAACGTAACATTGGTTCTAGAAAAGTGGGCTTCTGAAGCTGAAGTTTCAAGAAAGGTTGAGGAGAAGATTAGAGGCTATCTATCATCTCTAAAGATAGGTGAGGACGTGCTATTTTACAAGATAGCTTCACTAGCACTAGATGTTGAAGGGGTAAAAGATGTGGCTGAAATAGTTGTTGAGGCGTACAGGGGGGCAGCTGGTGCGGTAAGAAGTGAGAGGGAAAATATTGTGGTAAGCGACGAGGAAAAGGTTTTGGCTAGAAACATTAGAATATCTTATAGGAGGATTGGATACATTGTCTAGCTCGGACAAAATATTTTCAAGGCTACCTGACTTTTACAAGTATTGGGTGAAAACTTCAATAATCTACAAGCTGGTTAAAGCTGTTGGAAAAGAACTTGATTTCACAAAGGAAAACGTGTACGATATGATGCGCTCACATTGGATTGAAACAGCATCCGGCGTAGACCTCGACATGCTTGGCTCAATATTTGGACTAAAAAGGATGAAGGAAGAGGGTGACGAAATGTATAGGGCTAGGATAATGAGGGCGATAGTGGACTTCACTGGAGGAGGAACAATCTATTCCATTTCCTCACTTCTCAAAAACCTTCTTGGGGAGGAGGTTCCAATAATAGAGAACCCTCCAGCAGAGGCTGTTTACGAGGTTAACGTTATGTCAGGTGACACTTGGACGCTTGGAAGCAACAGTGTTGAGGAAAAAACGATTCCAGCTATAGAGATTGAGGCAACGGACAGGATAGAAAACCCTTCACTTTCAAACATTGACTTCGAAACCTACATAAACCTTAAGGGTGTCTTCGAGAAAGGGGACCGTATAGTTATAAAGGATGGAAAATGTTATTTAAACGATATAGAAGCAAATGAAAGAATGGAGTATAAAACAGTTTTCCTGCACAGGAGAGCGTCTACATGGAAATATTCTGAGCTCATAAGGGAGAAGATAGGAGTCTTCGACTCAAGCTACTTTGACGAAAGCATCTTTGCAGTTAGCACGCCAAAGGCTAAAGTTAGGTTCAAGTGGACAAGGATGCAGCCAGCAACTTTAGCGGTAAAGATAAGGAAGGAGGCTTTAAATAGAAGCAATTATACAAAGGAGTATATGAGAGAAGTGCTAGATTCTGTTAAGGCTGCAGGAGTCAAGATTATCTTGGAAGAGGTGTAGAAGATGCCAAAATTTAAGCCCATAACTAAAAAGCCTGGAGAGCTTATAAAGGCTGAAGACTGGAACAGGATACAGGAGGACATTCTTAAAGATTTGGAGGAGATAGAGAAAAGTGTTGTAGAACTCAAGAAGTATGTTGAAAGCCTGACAGAAAGTTCTACAATATTAAACCCCGCTAGCCCTGTTGGAACAAGCT
>Ga0078972_1012014_pt1 | contig 15139 bp, 14 predicted proteins | sample YelNatPaOPGAMG01_FD_67568 | JGI IMG/M metagenome (GOLD analysis project Ga0078972, IMG submission 67568) | Hot spring thermophilic microbial communities from Obsidian Pool, Yellowstone National Park, USA - OP-RAMG-01 (SPADES assembly) (version 2) | ecosystem: Environmental > Aquatic > Thermal... | reverse complement strand
TTGTTTCTCCCTCCCCCCTTGTGGGGGAGGGAGCCTTGTTTCTCCCTCCCCCCTTGTGGGGGAGGGAGCCTTGTTTCTCCCTCCCCCCTTGTGGGGGAGGGTTGGGGTGGGGGGAATTGTGCTCCCTCCCCCTTTGGGGGGGAGGGTTGGGGGGGAGGGAAATTGTGCCAAATTCAACCGTGCCCAGTATAACACCCCCCGCTCGCCCTTCGGATACCGGGGGGTTAACACCCCCCGCTCGCCCTTGGGGTGCTGACGTAACCCCGCTCGCCATCCTCACCAGCGCTGGCATCGCCGGCGCCAATATCTGGCCCGACGGCAAAACCTTCGGACGCCAACGTCTGGAGTGGTTGAAACGCTTCCTGAGATTGCCCAACGGCATCTCTTCGCACGACACTTGCGTTTGCCCTGACCCTAGTACTCGTTTTGCTGCGAGTCCTAGGCGAGCACAGACGCGCTCGCCTAGGACTCGCAGCAAAACTACACTACTTCGTGCAACACCGGACTGTCGATAATGTGCTGCGGTCGGCCGGCCGGGTCCGTGATAGTCGTCGTTTCCGGATTGATGCCAAGATTGTGATAAAGCGTGGCGAAGATTTCCCCGAAGGTCACGGGACGATTGCTGGCATATTCGCCCAAGCGATTGGTAGCGCCGATGACCTGTCCCGTCTTCATGCCGCCGCCAGCTAGCAATGCGCAGCTGACCTGCGGCCAATGATCGCGGCCCGCTCCTTTGTTGATGCGTGGCGTCCGCCCGAACTCGCCCCAGGCGATGACCGTCACATCATCGAGCATCCCGCGCGCGTCCAGATCGTCGATCAGGGCGCTGAAACCTTGGTCAAGCTTGCCGCCGTGATCGCGCACCAGTTTGAAGTTCTCGCCGTGACTGTCCCAACGGCCGTAGGACAAAGTCACCACACGCACGCCCGCTTCAACCAGACGCCGAGCCATGAGTAAGTGGTCGTTCGCCGTCGGCGCGCCATCATACTGATACTGATACGGCTTGCCGTCGCCATAGCGTGCCCGCACTTTGTCGCTTTCTTTGCTGAGATCCAACGCTTCAACCAGCTTGCTCGAGGTCAACACGCCCAGGGCGCGCTCGGTCATCGCATCCACCGTTTTATACACGCCGCTGCTGTCGAGGTCGCTACGGAGACCATCGAAGCTGGCCAGCAGCCGACGGCGGTCAGCCAGGGTCTGAATGGACGTACCGCGCAGCGTCATGTTGGCCCTGCTGGGACCATCCGGTTTGAAAGCGGCATAGGAAGGACCGAGGAAACCGGGACCACCGGCGTCGGACCAGGGCAAATGCTTGGTTGGCGCCGCTAAGCCGGCGAACGCCGGCACCGAGGGATCGACCGGCCCCAGCACCTTGGCGGCCACGGCGCCGATGCTCGGACGGCCGCCTATCGACCGCAGGCTTGAATGCGGCCAACCTGAGGTGCATTGGTAAGCATCGTGGCCGCCGCTGGCGCCGACCACGGAGCGAATGACAATACACTTATCCATACGAGCGGCAATCTGCGGGAAGACCTCGCCAATCTGAATGCCGGGTACTTTCGTGGCAATGGGTTTGAATTCGCCGCGGATTTCGGCAGGCGCTTCAGTCTTGATGTCCCATAGATCCTGATGCGGCGGGCCGCCACCCAGAAAGATATTGATGACGGCCTTGTGGCGATTGCTGGCGGCGCCGGCGCGGGCCTCCGCTCGCAAAATGTCAGCAAGCGTGAGCGAAACGGCCCCGAAAGTAAAGGCGCCGATCTGGAGAAAACTACGTCGCGAAATGCCATCGCAGAACCGCTGTTTTGGGCCGAAGATGGTCAACATGGACCGCTCCTTTCGAGCAAGGCGGGAGGCGAACTCTTGGCAGGAGATGAGGAGGCCACACAAACGCGCGTGCCTGTGCCTCATCTGTAATATAAAGCTAAACGGCTGAGGTTGGCGTGTCAAGCGCGAAGAGGGGCGGGGGCCACCGCTGGATTTGGGCAAGCGGGGTCACGTCCTTTGGGCGAGCGGAGTTGCGTCAGCGTCCCGAGGAGAGGCGAAAGACAAGGCCGGTTACTGTTCCATCACCAGCTTGGCCGCCCACGAGCATAACGCTTGTACTTGTTTACTTTCCATACCGGCCTGTTCCATGATGGGAATGATTTCCTTGCGGACGTGGTAGAAGACGGTTTCAATGTCCTTCTCCTTCCGCCACTCGGGGCCGCTCAAGTGCGTGCAGAGCCGCTTGTACGTCTCTAAAAACTTGTCCTGCCCCTCTTTCAGGAGCTTGACTTCCGCTCGCAATTGCTCTGCCAATTCGTTGGGGACCATACTGCATCTCCTTCGGGTGCCCAGGCATGTTGCCGGTGAATGTTGGGAAAAACCTACTGGGGCCAGGATTCAGACATTGTAAGTAGTTGAAGCCGTGGCGCCTCCCCGGCCGGTCCAATTGGTGTGGAAAAACTGCCCACGGGGCCGGTCCACGCGCTCGTAGGTATGGGCGCCAAAATAGTCGCGTTGGGCCTGGAGCAAGTTGGCCGGCAGCCAAGCGCTGCGGTAGCCGTCATAATAGGCCAAGGCTGCGCTCATGGCAGGCAAGGGGATGCCGCCCGCGACGCCTGCTGCAACCGTGCGCCGCCAGCCGGCCTGGGCCTCCTGCACCTCCGCAACAAAATAAGGGTCGATCAGCAAATTGTCCAGGTTCGGATTGCGGTCGAAGGCTTCTTTGATTTTGCCCAGAAAGGCGCTGCGGATGATGCAGCCTCCGCGCCACATGAGGGCCACGGCCCCGTTGTTAATGCCCCAGCCGGTCTCTCGCGACATGGCGTTCAGCAGGGCGAAGCCCTGGGCGTAGGAGATAATCTTGCTGGCGTACAAGGCCATTTCCACGTCGTGGAGGAACGCCTCGCGCTCGGCCTTGAGGTGCGGTTGGGGGCCATGCAAAATCGCGGCGGCGGCGACGCGCTCCTCCTTCTGGGCCGACAGACAGCGGGCGAAAACCGCCTCGGTGATGAGTGTCAGCGGCACACTCAGTTCGGTGGCCGAAGCCACCATCCACTTGCCCGTCCCTTTCTGGCCGGCGGCGTCAAGGATGAGGTCCACCAATGGTCGTCCACTTTCCGGATCACGATAGCCGAAAATATCGCGGGTGATTTCGATGAGGTAGCTGTTAAGCTTGCCCTTGTTCCAGCGATCGAAAACGTCGTGCAGAGCGGCAGCGTCCAGGCCGGCCAGGCGGCTGAGCAGGTGGTAGGCTTCACCAATCAACTGCATGTCGCCGTATTCGATGCCGTTGTGGACCATCTTGACGTAATGGCCGGCCCCTTCCGCGCCGACCCAGTCGCAGCAAGGAGAGCCGTCCGGCGCCTTGGCGGCAATGGCCTGAAAGATCGGTTTGACGTGCGGCCAGGCCGCCGGATCGCCGCCGGGCATGATAGAAGGGCCGCGCAGCGCCCCTTCCTCACCCCCGGAAACGCCCGTGCCGATGTATAAGATCCCCTTGCTCCGCAACTCCCGCATACGGCGGGTGGTGTCGGGATAATGGGTATTACCCCCGTCGATAAGAATGTCCCCTGGCTCCAGCAGCGGAGCCACCTCCGCGATGACTTGATCGACAGCCGGCCCTGCCTTGACCATCATCATCACCTTGCGGGGCCGTTTCAAAGCAGCAACCAATTCGTTGACCGAACGGCAGCCGATAATGTTTTTGCCACGGGCGCGGCCGGCCAGGAATTGTTCGACACGCGCCACAGTGCGGTTGAACACGGCCACGGTGAAGCCGTGGCTTTCCATGTTCAGCACCAGGTTTTCACCCATGACGGCCAAGCCAATCAGGCCGATGTCCGCGCTCGCTGCGGTCATTGCATGAACCCTTGAGGATGAATCTTTTACCAGGCCGCTCGCCCTTGCTAGCATTGCGGCCTGGCCGAGTTGTTTCCGGCGACACGCTCTTATCATAGCCATCGGCCTATGCGCGGGGAGTAGGCCGAGGCGAGTCTCCGTGATTTTCTCTCGGCTCAACCGTAAAATGAATCCTCATGGCAAAACGCAAACCATCCGCGCGACCCCCAGAAGGTGTTGTCAAGGGGCCTTATTTGCAGAGTTCGGTGAAGAGAAGAATCGAGGCTTTGTTCCTCGACAATGTCGGCAAAGTCCTTTCACGCGAACAGATTCTGGAAGCGGCTCGAGATCCTGTTTCGGGCAAAGAACCGGAAAACTGGCATCAGCGCTTGTCCGAATTGCGAACGGATGACAGCTATACGATTCTCTCCTGGCGCAACCGGGGTGGCCTGAAGGTCCAGGAATACATGATGCCCCATACGGAAAAGCGGCTTGGCGCCGCTAAGCGCGTCAAGCCGACGAAGCAGACATGGCAGCAAGTGCTGGATCGGGCAGGTCATCGCTGCGAATGGCTTGAAAAAGGTCAGAAATGCGGTCTGCGCGAGGGCGAATCTGATCCCATCGGTGGCGGCCGTGTTACGTTGACGCCGGACCATAAACGTCCCCATTCGGTGGACCCCGATGCGGACCCGAAAGATCCTAACCAATGGCAAGCCCTCTGCGGACGGCATCAGGTAGTCAAGAAGAACTACTGGGACAGCATGACGGGAAAACTTAACACGTATGCGATTGTGCAGGCAGCACCAGAAACAGAAAAACGCGCTGTCTTTCTGTTCCTCCTTGAGTATTTTGGGTATGCTTTAGAGGCAGATGGCTCGATCCGCAAACGGGAGGGCAGTTGATGGCGCTTACTGCGAACGCCAAGGCCGATCTTGCAACGCTTGGCCCTTTGCTCCGGTCCAATCTGGAAGCGAATGGCGTGACTATTCTGCCGCCGCAAGAAGCAGCAGATACTCTGGAAATGCTTGAGTCGCTGAGCATTCACGCCCAGGCGCTGATTCTTGACCCGTGGTACAACAAAGGCATTGGCGGGTTCCGCGACGATTATCAAGATTTCATCGTTGATTTGCTGGCTCGTGCGGGGAAGCTCTCGGACCATGTTTTCTTGTGGGGCTTTCCTGAGATCGTCGCTCCGTTCGTGGAACGAATCCCTCGTCCCCTGTCGCTGGTTGCCTGGCTGACCTGGTACTATAAGAACTCGCCGTCGGTGATTCGGGGTTGGCGTTCGAGTCAGATGGCTTGCCTGCATCTTTCGCGGCCAAAGGCGCGGCTGTACCCGGAACATTTTCTGAACGAGGCACAGCGGCAAAAACAAGCGAAGGGCAAGCTCCGCTACATGCCGGGGCCCACTAGCGTCATTGAGGAATCCCTTCTCGTAGGGTTTTGCGGCCGTAGTGAACAGACGGGGCACCCTGCCCAAAAGCCGGTAGCCGTTTTTCAAAAGCTCCTTTTGATGACCACGGCCCCCGGCGATTTGGTGATTGATCCGATGAGCGGTTCGGGAACGACCGGCGTAGCCGCGCTTGAATTGGGACGGCGCGCTATCCTTTGCGATGTGTCCGAAGAGTATACGCAGCTTGCTGAGGACCGGCTTGAAATTCGCCGGCTCGGCAGTCATGCTGAGAACAGAAACGGGAAGCCAAGCATCCGCAACGGAAAACAGCGTACGAAACGCCAGCCGAGCCTATTCGATGAATGATGGCAGAAAGGTAGTTGCCGAACCCTCCGTAGCATCTCATCGCCGCGTGAACAGCGTCGCTGTCAGCCAATAGCGGAAGCGATAGCGCTGCGGTTGCGTTCGCACGCGGGTATGGATGCGATCATACAATTCGTCGATGATTGTGTCATCACCCTCCTCCCCCACCAAGGCTGCACGAGCGACTGGCTCGGAGAAAGCCCGCAGAAAGCCTGTGTAATCATCTGCCAGCTTGGTCGCGTCGCCGCTGCGATCGAACTCGATGAGGAACGGCGTCGGCACTTCTAGCGTCTCTGCGCGATCGACCGTGAACGCGCCTTGCACCGGGGAGCCTGGGCGCTCCAAGGGCGCCAGCGTCTCGGCTACGGTGCGGAAATACAAGGGCATGGTGAAATGCTCGTAGCGCTCGCGCGGCAGGCGGCCGGCGGCAACGAGATCGAGACAGGCATCGTTGAGCAGGTCATAGAGTCCGTCACAGAGACGGTGCTCGGCGGCGTCGCCCGGACTGACGATGAGTAACTTGCCGCCCGGCGCCAGTTCGTCCGCCCGACATTTCAGAAAACGGACAAGGTCGTTATCCGCCTGGCTTGCGAAGGCGTCGGTGATCTCTGGGAGCACATGCAGGCCGGGGCGCGGCGGATGCGGCCGGCGATACACGACGAAGTCCTGCACTGGCACGTCCGGCAGCTTGTCGAGCCACAACAGTGCGTTGAAGCACATGGCGAAATGGACGCTACACGGCGGCAGCAACGGCTCATAAAACGAACCAGCCGTGGCGCTGGGATAAACGCCGCTAGGGATGCGGCCTGCTGTCCGCGCTTCGTGCAAGTTCAGGAATAAGCGATTGAAATTATTACTTGCCAGATCGCTATAGATGGTTTGGATGAGTTGATAGGGCCGGCGCTGCTGGAGCCGTTCGACGACATGGCTCATGGTGAGGAGTGCATTGCCACCCTCCGAGGAGCCGAGGTCCAGGACGGTGAACGGCTGCGTCTCGGGAGGCAGCGGTATGGTCGCAAGAGCGTTTTCGATCCAAGGGAAGACAAGCCGTATCGACGCCAGCTGCGCTGTCGAATGCCGATCGTAGTATCCGGCCCCTTTCATTCCCGTCGTTGCCGGCATGAATCGTCCTCCTTGTTCACCGATTCTCTCAACAAGCCCTCGATGACCGTATCGGCGACGTATTTGCCGCGGCGCGTCAAATGGACGCTGCGGCCGTTGTCGGCGAGAAAGCCTTGCTCGACATAGTGCGCCAACGCTGTACCGGCCACCGCATCCAAATCGAAACCCGTCTGCGCCCGGAAGGCGGCGCGATCGATGCCTTCGGCACGGCGCAGCTGCACGGCCAGCGTTTCGCGGGCACGCTCTTCCGGCGGCAATTCTTCGGATTGCCAGGTTGCGGATTCGCCCGCCAGTGTCTGACGAAGGTAGCGCCGCAAGTCACGTGTATTCAACTCGCGCCGGCCCAGGACGTAACGGGCTGCCCCCATGCCGAACCCGAAATAGGCCTCATTGGCCCAATAAGTCTGATTGTGGCGGCACCTTCGACCAGGACGAGCGAAATTAGAGATCTCATAATGTTCAAAACCGGCCGCCTCCAGGGTGTCGATGGCCAAGGCATACAGGGCCAACTCGGCGTCTTCATCGAGCGGCTGGAGCTGACCGCGTTGCCGCCGTTTCCACAGCGGCGTTCCCTTTTCGTAGGTCAGCCCATAGCTCGAGAGATGGTCCGGTCCCAGGGCCAGAGCACGCGCGAGATCGTCGTGCCACAGACGCGCTGTCTGCCCCGGAATGCCGAAGATGAGATCGAGAGACACGTTGTCGATGCGCCGCCGTACCCGTTCGACGGCGCGGGCGATTTCATCGGGCTGGTGCGCTCGCTCCAACACGGCCAGCAGGTCGGCATGAAACGATTGGGCGCCGAGACTGACGCGATTGACGCCGTGATCGGCCAAGACGGCGATTTTGTCCACCGTCAGCGTGTCGGGATTGCACTCGATTGAAAATTCGCCGCCGGCCTGTAGAGGCAACCAGCGAAGGACTGTGGCTAGCAAGCGTTCCAGTTGCGAAGCGCTCAGGTGCGTAGGTGTGCCGCCGCCCAGGAAAAGCGTCTGCACCGACTGCGGCTCGCCCAGTGTCGCCAATTCGGCGGTAAGGGCGTCGAGGTACAATTCGATCTGATGGTCCTGTCCAACAGCGATGGCGAAATCACAATAGCCGCAGTGGCGAGCGCAGAAGGGGACGTGGACATAGGCGGCGCGGGGCCACAGCCAAGGCGGCAACAAAGGGGCAGGCATTATTTTTCTGGCTCGCTGGGCTGGCCGGGCTTGATGGCGCTGTCGGCCGAGCCTTGGAACAACTCCTTGCTGGGCGGATCGCTCTGCGGCGAACTCCACCAGGTCTGTTCATTGGCATTAATCTGCGCCCCATTGATGATTTTGTGGAGGAGTTGCGTGCCTCGATCAACGATCTGGACTACATAATTGTTTTTGTCATTGTTCTTTTTGAGATCGGCCAGCGCCTCCTCCAACCGGGCGGCAAGGATTTTCCAGGGGTGGGTCCGTATCTCCTTGTTGGCGCGTTCACTCTCAGCCTCTTGGGCCAAAGCGCCCAGGCATTTGGCGATCTGGCCAGCGGCGTAATCGGCCTGATACTGCTTGTCCTTGGGCGAATGCATCCGTGCCAGACCGATGGCCGCTTCCACCCGTTCATCGATACGTGGCGGCGGCTGAATGCGAGCATCATTGCCGGCAAACTGCGCCAACACCAGAGCCGGGCGGACCTTGTCGTCGATCGCTGGCGTGCGGACCTTCGCCAAGGCGCGGACGGCCGCGCGGCGGAAAACGTGGAAACCCTCGATCTCTTCCGGCGTGGCGTTTTGGCCTGGTCCTTTCTTCTGTTCCAGGAACTCGACCAGGGCCCCAGCACACTTGGCTTGCAGGGGGGGCGGCAACTGGGGCATCAACGTGGCCAGCCCTTGCAGCATATAGTAGCGGACGCCGTCGTTCTGCTGGGGATCTTTCAGCACGGCGATCAGCGTATCGGCGAGTTCCGGTTGCCCCAATTTGGCGATCTTGGCCAACACACGGGCATTGTGGAGTTTGTGGATGGGCAAAGCTTTCGGAAACTGGAGGACTTCCAGAGCATGCACCCGCACCCGATCGCGAAAAAGCTCCGCGAATGCTTGCATCCCCTGGGGGTCTCGGGCGATGTCCTTGTCCACAAGGGTCGCAAACGTATCGAACTCCTTGGCGATTTCGTTGGGTTTCATCTCCAGTTTGCGGAGATAGACACCATAGGTATGAACCTTGGCAAGCAGGTCGATCGCTTCCAGATGGGTTTTGTCGTTGGGGTCCACCTTGGCCCCTTTGGTGAAACCCCGAGCCAGCCCTTCCGGCCCGCCTTTGAATTTGCCCTCCAGAACGTTCCATCCCTCGTTCAGGGTCTGAGCGCGGGCCTGCTCCCCCCCTTGCATCATTGCGGACACGGCCAACAGAATCACCCAGCCAAACCAACGCACTTGCGGAGCCATCGCCTGCACCTCGTCATCCGGAATCAATGCGAAAGGCGAACGGCCGGCGCTTGCCGGCTGGGAGGGTTTTCTACCAGCCGGCAAGCGCCGGCCGTCCGTCCTTCTTCTTTTTAACCAAGCGGACGCGGCCTCTGTCAACGGGACGCTGCCTCTTGGAGGATAAAACGCCGCGGCTGTCGCTGGCGTTGGCGCTATTTGCGGCAGCCGTCCTCGGCGTGGCGGCGGCAGGCCAGATGCAGGCGGCGCTGTTCTGCCGGCGTGAGATAGCTGAACGGGGCCGCTTCATCGGCGGCGCGGAGCCAGCGCGTGGCCGGCTGGCACTGGGCCAGCTGCGACCAGACTTCGTGCAGATACCAACAGGGCCGGGCCTCGTCCGGCCGCTCGCGCCGCGCCAACACGAACTCGCTGGCCGACTGGCATAATAAGCCCTCACTGGACAATTCGTCGCCGGCATCGGTCAACTCGGCGCGGCGGCGGGCTAGCCAATACAGGGCGATGCCGCGGTGCAGATGAACGGCATAGTCGTCTTCCAGGCGCTGGGCAATTTCCACAAGCCGGCTATGGCAATGCACCAGATGCTGTCGAGCCAGGGTTTCGTGGTCCTGAATGTCGGCCTCGAAGCGTTCGAACTGTTCACGGGCCGCTTCGAGCCGGCCCAGCCGCAGCAGCAGTTCGGCGTATTCGCCGCGCACTACATAATGGTCCGGCTGCTTGTTCAGATAATGTTCCAGCTGCTCCGCCGCCTTCTCCTCCTGGCCCTGGGCGAGATAGGCCGCCGCCAGGCTCAGATGGTTGCGCACCAGGTCGGGATCTTGTTTCAGGCTTTGTTGGAATGCGGCGATTGCTTGTTCGGTTTGGCCTTCGAGCAGGGCCTGTTGACCTTTCTGCCATTCCGGCAATCCCGGCGAGGACAGTTTAGGCTCTGCTGAAAGCAGCGGCAGTAGGGGCAGGAAAAGAATAGTAACGGCGTAAGCAGGGCAAATTCGGGTCATTGGCGGGCCTCCACGGGGCAACGGGTAGCGGGAAAAGTACAGACTAATTATCGCCCGGCAGGGTGTACGGGATTGATCGAAAATAACGAAAATACCGGCGCGAAAAAGAAAGGAGGCAGAGACGTGAGCTTGGGGAATACAGAAAAAATTTCACCGTGAGCCGCAGGCGAGCACGGCACCCCACACTCGCCTACGACTCGCGGCCAAATGATAATGCTTCTTGGACAACTCCTAAAGTTTTTTCTCCCCCATAGAGGGGAGATTGGTCTGGCTAAGCGGTCAACCAGATCTGATTGAGCGCGTCCTGGCAAATCATGCCGAGCACCGGCAGGAAGAAAAACCCGATGGGATTGAGAAAAAAGACGGCCTGGCGCAGCTCCTGCGTTTCTGGCATGCCGGCCACCGTTTGCGCGCGCCGGATTTGGTCGGGCAATACGTACACGGCCAAGTACAGCGCATAGGGCGGAAAAATCAGCATCAGGCTCAACTCGGCGCGGAGGGGAACATCCTTGCGTCCCAGGTAATTGTTGCACTCACCCAGAGCGCGATAGAGCCAGTAGAAGAAATAAAACCCCAGTGTCAGGTACGACAGCAGCAGCACAGCGAAGGGATGCCGTACTGGGCCGAGCGGACGGCCGGCACCGTCGAGTTTGCGAGCGGCAGCCGTGGCCGAGTACGCCTGACATATCTTGCAGGAATAAATCAGGCCAAAGATACCGCCGCTAGCGAGCGTCAGTACGAAAACCAGCAGCGGATGCAGCTGGCGCCAATCGCGCGGCGGACGAAGGGGGACAGTCTTGCGTCCCGTGACGATTTTCGTGGTGGCGGAAGAGACAGCCTCTGCGTTGTTACCTCCCGCTCGCCCCCTCTCGGGGGGGACCAACGCGGAGGGGGGGAATAGCCCTTTGACCGAGCCAGCGGGCATCCATTCCACCATGCCCTCCTGCCAAACCAGATCAGTCGGCTTCAGCTGCCCAGAGGCCGCCAATTGCTTGAGCTGAGCGGCGCTGACGGGCACAGCGGCGGGTTGGCCGTCGATTGTGTAATGCCATTCCGTGATCGCCATGATACGCCAACACCGGAGCGTTTGGACGAAAAACAGTGAGGAAACGGCAGAATCGATTGTATCACGAACGCCTTCTTCCGTCCTGGTCGCTTGGTATGATGAATTGTAAAATCGTATGATAGAAAACTCAACCAAAGGAGAAGGAGCCATGCGCACGGCGCTGTTGGGGATGATAGCAGGGCTAAGTCTGTTCGCCGGGTCAGGAGCGGCCCATTTCAACATGCTATTGCCGCAAACCGCGTCGGCGAAAAAGGGTGAAACGCTCACGATCATCTACCAGTGGGGCCATCCGTTCGAGCATCAGCTTTTCGATGCGCCGCAACCCCAGGAACTCGTGGTCCTCAGTCCGGATGGCCAGCGCGCCGAGCTGACAGACAGATTGGTCAAGAGCACGTGCAAGGCTGGTGCGAGAGACGTCACTGTATACCAGCTCTCGTTTGCACCTCAACAGCGTGGCGATTACGTTTTTGTGTTACGGACGCCGCCCATCTGGATAGAAGAAGACAGCGAATTCCTGCAAGACACCGTCAAAATGGTCCTGCACGTCCAGGCCCAGAAAGGTTGGGACGCCGCCGCCGGCACTTTCGAGCTGGTGCCGCTGACGCGCCCCTACGGCCTGCGTCCGGGCATGGTGTTCCAGGTCGAGGCCTTACCTGCCCGCAGCGCCAGCAAGGGCAACTCCTCCGGCCAGGGCAACTCCTATGGGTTGGTGGAGATCGAACGGTACAATGCCGCACCGCCCCAGAAGCTGCCGCCTGATGAGCAGATTACACGCACCGTTCGTCTCGATGCCAACGGCGTGGCCACGACCACGCTGAGCGAAGCAGGCTGGTGGTGCCTGACGGTTTCGCGCCCCCAGGGGACGCGGATGCGCGAGGGCAAGAGATATCCCTTGCGTCAACGGGCTACTTTCTGGGTCTTCGTGGAGGAATAAACCTCATCAGCCCGTCCACCATCCCGGCCAGGGCCTCCTTGGCTGGCGCGGCGGATCGGCGAACAGAGGTTTCGAGGGACATCATGGGCGCAGCGCCAGTCTCATTCGGCTTGCTCTGGGCGATGCATATTTCCGACGGCGTATTGGCCGCACCCTGGCTGGCAGCGGGTTTTGCCCTGTCGGGGCTGCTGGCCCTGCTGGCGGCGTATCGGGTGCGCGACGAAGAGATCCCCCGCATCGCCCTTCTCAGCGCCGCCTTTTTTGTGGCCACGTTGATGCATCTGCGGCTGGGGCCGACCAGCGTCCATCTGCTGCTTAACGGTTTGGTGGGCGTTGTACTGGGCCGGCGGGCGCCGTTGGCCATCCTCATCGGCCTGGCGCTGCAAGCAATCCTCCTCGGCCACGGCGGTTTCACGACCATCGGCGTCAACGCTTGCGTGATGACGCTGCCAGCGTTGCTGGCCGCCGCCCTGTTCGCCCTGATGCGACGTTTCGCCTGGTTGGGCCGAGGCAGCAATGCGGTTACCTGGCTGTGCGGTTGTCTTCTCGGCATGATCTCGGTATTGACCACCCTGGCCCTTCAAGCGGTGGTCCTTCTCTGGGGCGGAGCCGAGGATTGGTCTGGCATCGCCCCATTGGTCTTCTACACCCATCTACCCCTTGTGTTCTTGGAAGGAGCAGTGCTCGGCTTCACCGTGAATTTCCTGGCCCGCGTCAAGCCGGATATTCTCGGTCTCAAATATTCTACTTCAGCCTTGGCGGCGGCAACGCTCACCCTCTTGCTGGCAGCCTGTCCCGCCTACGCCCATCGTCCTTGCGCGGATTACACCATCCTCGCCGATCGGCAAGTGCAAATCGACGGTTGGTTCGATCCGGGCGACGTCCCCATGAAAGGCGCCCAAGTGCAGATCTTTCGACCAGGGCACTATTTGCTCACCGAGGGAAGGATGGATGATAACGGGACATTCGTATTTCGCTTTGTCGAGGCCGAACCCTTGGAAGTCATCGTCAACGCGGGCGCGGGGCACCGGACTACCTTCCTCATCCCCCGCGAGAAACTGGAACAAACCCACGCTGTAGGGCCGCGACTGTCCGGGGACGGACCTGCTGATTCTCAAACGATTGCCTCCCAGAGACGAGACCATGCAGATGCCTGGCGCGAACCGTTCAAGGACGCACTGATCGGCATCAGTTTTCTGTTCTCCGTAGCTGCTTTCCTTCTGAGCTGGCGTACAAGCCGGCGATTACGGAGCAACGGAAAAGGTCCATGAGCAAGAGGGAAGCCGTCCTTGCCTTTGCCGCCGTTTCCTGTAATCTCTAAAAACATCCTTCGGTTCGGCCCGAAATTTGTTCCTCCCACGAGAGAGCGCCATGAGCAAACACAAGCGAACGATTACCCGCCGCCGTTTCGTGCAAGGGGCCACAATCTCCGCCCTGACGTTGCCTGTCCTCACGTCCACCTCCAGCTGGGCCGCCGACGACAAAAAGGCAACGCCGCCCAGCGAGCGCATCACGCTGGGCTTCATCGGGGTCGGCACCATGAACCGCGGCCATCTTGATCATTTCCTCGGCATGAGCGACGTGCAAGTCTTGGCTGTCTGCGACGTGGATACCAACCGCCGCAATAACGCCCAGAAAATGGTCGAGAAACGCTATGCCGACAAAAAGAAAAACGGCCAGTATAAGAGCTGCGCCGCCTACAACGACTTCCGCGAACTGCTGGCCCGCAAGGACATCGATGCCGTGGTCATCGCCACACCCGATCATTGGCATGCCATCCCCGCCATTGAGGCGTGCAAGGCAGGCATGGACGTGTACTGCGAAAAGCCGCTGTCGCTGACCATCCACGAAGCCAAGCAGATGCGCGACGCCGCCCGCAAGTATGCCCGTGTTTTCCAGACCGGCAGCCAACAGCGTTCCAGCAGAGAGTTTCGTTGGGCTTGTGAGCTGGTGCGCAGCGGCCGCATCGGCAAGTTGAAAGCGGTCTATGTCAACGTCGGCGGTCCCAGCCGGCCTTGTGATCTGCCGGCCGAGCCGGACGAACCTGGGCTTGATTGGGACCGTTGGTTGGGACCGGCGCCGAAACGGCCGTATCATTCAGCCCTCAGCCCGCGCGGCGTCCACAAGCATTTCCCGGCCTGGCGCAATTACCGCGAATACTCCGGCGGTATGATGACCGATTGGGGAGCGCATCACTTTGACATCGCCCAATGGGCCTTGGGCATGGACGAATCGGGACCGATCGAGATCATTCCGCCCGAAGATCCCAAGGCCGAGAAGGGGGTTCGCTACCTCTACGCCAACGGCGTTGTCGTTTTCCATGCCGACAAAGATGATGCCGGCCAGAGCGTCAACGGCATCACTTTCGTGGGTAGCGACGGTAAGATCTTCGTCAACCGCGGTTATCTCAAAAGCGCTCCAGAGGAAGTCCTTAAGCAGCCGCTGGGTGTCCATGATGTCCGGTTATACCAATCGCCGGGGCATCAGCGTGATTGGATCGAATGCATTCGGTCGCGGCGTCGGCCCATCGCCGACGTCGAGATCGGGGCCCGTTCGGTGACGGTCTGCCATCTCGGCAATTTGGCTTACTGGAACCATCGCAAACTGCGTTGGGATCCGGACCATTGGCAATTCGTCGATGACGCCGAGGCAAACAAATGGCTCGACCGCGAGCGCCGCGCTCCCTGGAAATTGCCGTCCCTCTGAGAAAGAAAGGAGGACTCTGGATGGCCCGTTCTAGTCTCAAGACGATGCGTAAGCGCCGGCGCATCCGCAACAAACGGCTGCGCCATCTGAAACCGATCAAAAGGGCATGGAAAATCCACTGAACCCACCTGGAGGAAACGGAATCCGAACAGGGAACTATACGGGACGCGGTAGAAACGGACACGAACTCTGGCGAGCGGGGGGGTTCCACCCCCCCCCCCCCCCCCCGGGGGGGGGCGTGGTCGTTTTCTTCCCCCCCCCCCCACTTTTTTGTCTGCCCAGGCGGCGGGACGTAATCCACAAGGCATGCCGCGGCGGTAGCGCACCC
>Ga0078972_1012013_pt1 | contig 15140 bp, 11 predicted proteins | sample YelNatPaOPGAMG01_FD_67568 | JGI IMG/M metagenome (GOLD analysis project Ga0078972, IMG submission 67568) | Hot spring thermophilic microbial communities from Obsidian Pool, Yellowstone National Park, USA - OP-RAMG-01 (SPADES assembly) (version 2) | ecosystem: Environmental > Aquatic > Thermal... | reverse complement strand
GAAAACAAAATAAAAACCAAATTCTATACCAACAGTGTCTTTACCCATTATCCAACTTAAAGACAGAGACTCCAACACCGGGTGTTGATTAAGTCCCAACAACGGGTTACAACGGCTCTCAGACATCGGACATCGGATATTGGACATCGGATATCGGCCGCCGGACATCAGCTGTCGGAATTTGGTCGGAGCGAGCCGGAAGATAGTATATAGTATCTTGTATTATGTATTATGCAGAAGATACAAGCAGAAAGTAGAACGTAGTAAGTAGAAAGCAATGGATTTCAGATATCAGCTGTCGGATATCAGATATCGGACGTAGGCTCTCAGCTATCAGAGCTAGTCGGAGCTGATCAGAAACTTGTATCTAGTATCTTGTATTATGTATTATGCAAGAAAATGCATTATCCCCATAATACATAATTCATAATACACAATACTAAATTCTTTTCCCTTTGTTCTATGTTCTTTGTTCTAATCTAGTAGGCAAAAGGCTAGACCTGCCCGCAGATGCTACGCATCAAGCGTTGCAGGCGGGCCTGCCCGCAATGTTTTCAGCATAGCTGATGCAGGTGGGGATAAAAGGTAAAAGAATTCGGATTTCAGCTGTCAGCTGTCAGCTGACGGAGTCTGCTACTATCTTGATTCATAAATCTTAAATCCTAAATCTAGATTCTATAATCTGTAATCTCTAATCTATATTCTGTAATCTAATTCCTATTTCAGGCTCAGCGAATAGAGGTTGGCTTCTTGGGAGTCGGCGCCGAGGTTGGTTAATATCAAGATACGGTCATTGGTAAGAGTGGGGAAGGCGTAAGGGGCAAAATAGCTTCCGGAATAAACTTCCTGAAGGTTTGTTCCATCGTAGTCCATTATGATTATTTTTCCTTCTTTAGCCCAAATTAAGTGTCTTGAGGTTGGAAACCAAAGAATTTTCTGATCAACTTTGTTATCTTTTGGAGCATATTGTCCTATTTGTAAGTTAGCACTATTGTCGGTTATCAAAAAATTGCGATCCTCTTTGATGTCATAGACATATATTTTATCCTTTTTGATATCCCTTTCCTGCTTTTGAGTTGAGGCGCCAGGAACTGGTTTGATTATCTCGTTTGGGATAGTGGTATCAACTTTAGCTTTGTAAAGAATCTTGGTCTCATCAGGAGAAAAGCTTACATCCTCCGCATAGTTAGCTATTATTTCGCTGATTTTGTCAGGCAAGGCTTTTATTTTTGAGTCAAGAATTTTTTGTTCTTCTTTTTGCCATTCTTCAATTGTTGTGTCAGCTTTGGCAGCGATATTAGTTCTTTTGTCTTGAGGTGTAAAGGTAGCGGTATCAAGCAAGAATTTTCCTTTAGGGGTGACAAGGAGTATCTCGCGTCCATTAGGAGACCAGATCCAGTTTGAGTCTTTTAAGTCGCCGTCTGTTATCCTTCTTGGATCACGCGAGAAGCCAAGGGGAAGGTTGATATTGTCAAGCACCCAAAGCCCTTCTTTTTCTTCTTTAATATTTTGAGTTGTTGCAGGAACAATAAAGGCAACTTTGGTGGAGTCAAGAGATGAGGTAGGGTTGAGACAGGAGTTGAAAGTAATAGCAGAAAGCGATGGAGCAATTTTAAAAAGATGCGCATCAACTTCTGTTACTTCCTCTTTTTTAATAGTCAGCCTTTTGTTCCAGGTGGTGTAGCCTTCTTTTTTGACTGTTATGTCGTAAGTTTCAGGAGACAAGGTTAGATTGAGATTGGTGAATCCCTTTGGTTCTTGATTAACTAATACTTGAGCTCCTTCAGGATTTGATTTGACGATTAAAAGACCGCTTGGTGTGATCTTAAGATTTTTGCTATCTAGGCGGTAACCACGGGCATAAAGCGAGAAGAGGTAACTTAAGCCACCTACAATAGCAATGGTGGTCAAAAGGATTAAGACGCGGATTTTGGTCATACCTTTTGATTATATCTTTTTTAGTGCCTGAAAGCGAGAGGGAGCTGGTCGGAGTTAGTATCGCGTATCACGAAGCAAGAATCAAGAATAGGTAAAAGGCAAGAGGTAAAAGGTGAAAAAGAAACTCAAGTAGAAAGTAGAACGTAGTAAGTAGAAAGCAAGAATTCATAATTCATAAATCCTAAATCTAGATTCTATAGTCTGTTTGTAATTTGTAATTTGGAATTTGCATATTGCCTGCCCGCAATGCTTTCAGTATGGCTGATGCAGGCGGGGGTAAAGGGTAAAAGAAATTCAAGTAGAAAGTAGTAAGTAGAATGTAGAAAGTAAAATTCTTAAATCCTAAATCTTAAATCAAAATTCTATAATCAAGGTTTTAAGTTTTAATTTTTGAATTTTGAATTTTGAATTAATTTTTCTCTCTTGTAGTCGTCTCGTTTTTTTTCTACAATGTCTTGCAGTGCTTTTGGTTAATTGTATCAAAATACTAGATTTTTATATCAAAATATATGATTGAAATTAGGAAAAGAATTGCGATCGACCTTGGGACGGCAAATACTTTAGTCTGGCTCGCGGGTGAGGGAATAGTAGCTAATGAGCCGACGGTTGTTGCTGTTTCAGCTGAAGACAATCAGGTGGTAGCAGTTGGTGAGGAAGCAAAAAAGATGCTTGGCCGAACTCCTGAGAGCTTAATTGCCTCGCGCCCTATGCGAGATGGGGTTATTGCCGATTATCAAATTACAGAAGCAATGCTTCGCTATTTTATTCAAAAAGTAAGCGGCAGATTCCAATTCTTCAAGCCTGATGTAATGGTTTGTGTGCCTGCTGGTTGCACTCAAGTGGAAAGAAGGGCAGCGCTTGATGCTACTTTATCAGCTGGGGCGGCTCATGCTTTTTTGATAGATGAGCCGTTGGCCGCGGCGATTGGTGCCGGAATTCCGGTATCGGCTCCCTCGGGCCATATGATTGTTGATATTGGAGGCGGTGCAACCGAAGCAGCTGTCATTTCTTTAGGCGGGGTGGTGGTTCACAAAAGCGTTCGTGTGGCAGGCAACAAGATTGACGAGGCAATTCAGGATTACTTGCGCAAGAAGTATAACTTGATAGTTGGCGATCAGACCGCGGAAGACATCAAAATCAAAATAGGTTCTGCTACCAAAGATGTAAAGGAGGAAAAGCTTGAAGTTTCAGGACGCGACTTGGTTTTTGGTTTGCCAAGAAGCGTGGTTTTATCCTCAAAAGAAATCTGTGATGCAATTCGAGGCCCTGTCAACCAAATTGTTGGCGCTGTTAAGGCCGTTCTTGAAGATACACCGCCTGAGCTTGCGGCTGATATAATAGATAAGGGTATTATTATGAGCGGCGGAAGTAGCCTGCTACGCAATCTTGATAGATATTTAACTTTGGAAACTGGGGTTCCAGCCCATGTGGCAGAGGATCCTCAGCTTTGTGTTGTCAAGGGAACTGGTCTTGTTCTTGAGAATATAGAACTTTGGAAAAGAAGTGTTACAACCAAAAGATAATTTTATCTTGATAATTATTCTTATAGGTTCTTTAAAATGGAAAAATACAGCGCGGCTTTTTAATTGATGCGTTAATTTTTGCGTTAAAATTTGTTAGAATTTGTTAAGAGTTTTTAGCCGATAAATGTAATATAGTAATAGCAGTTGCTTTCAAATTTTTTTGCGGACAACTTGAGGATAAGTGGTCTAATCTGAAGCATAAAATTTGAAAAGTTTTTTTGTTCATAATTGGCATTTTTGAGACTCTAGATTTTGTAAGTAATTTCCTATAGTGAGTAGGGGGTCTAAGTAGTAATTTTATGGTAGGCAATTTTTAAAGAAATTTTTGCAAGAAAGTGTTTTTAAAGTTAGAGGGGACTTAAACATTGCATTTTATTTCCTATAGTATCGTTCTCTTGTTCTAAATTTTTGGTTCAGATGACTTTTTATTAGCTTTGACAGTAAAAAAGTTGTTAAAATTTTGAAAAATTATGGTTAAAAAAGACCGTAAACAAGTCAAAATATTAGATATTGCCTTGGATAGCACTAACAAGACTCAAGTGCTAAGGGAGGTCAGGGTCAAAATAGCTGCTTTTGAGCGTAAAGACCCTAATTATCGGCCTTTTTATATAGTTACTCCCAATCCTGAGATTGTGCTTGAAGCCTTGAAAGATAAAAATTTTGCCTTGATTCTAAACTCTGCTGATTTTACCATTCCTGATGGCATCGGCCTTTCGCAAGCTGCTTTTTTCCTTTCTCTTCCGGATTATAAGTTTTTGCCCCTTAGAATTTTTATTTTGCCTTTTGAGTGGTTTTATACAGTATTCTTGACTTGGTTTAAAAAGGAGCGGCTATTTGAAAGGTTAAATATCATCAAAGGCAGAAAACTTTTCACCGATCTTATTTTTTTGGCCAACAAAAAGGGATGGAGGGTGGTCTTGGTGGGAAGCGCTCAAGGAAGTGCACAAAAGGCTGCTTCAATCATTAAAAATAGCTATAAGAAGGTCAAAGTTTTTGCTTTCTCGGGGCCGGCTTTGAATAGGGAAGGCGTGGCTTTGAATCAAGAAGAGAAAAAAGCTGAAAAAGAACTTCTTGATTCTATCAACAAGATCTCTCCACATTTGGTTTTTGTCGGCTTTGGGGCACCAAAGCAGGAGAAGTGGCTTTATCGCAATTTAGACAGTCTTAAAATCGGCGGAGCAATGGTAGTAGGGGGCACTTTTGATTATGTTTCAGGCAAACTGTCCCTTCCGCCGCGTTTTTTGGAGAAACTAGGTCTTGAGTGGTTTTGGCGGCTTTTAGTTGAGCCAAAAAGGTGGCTGCGTATCTTTCGCGCTGTCTTCGTCTTCCCGACAAAAGTAATCTCTTTTAAATTGAAAAAGGGTCTTGACAGGACTGCTAGCTTTTGATATTGTCTGATTAATTAAAGTTACTAGTTAGCCTTGAGGTAATATAAAAATATAACTAAAATTATCAAAATATATCAAAAATGGCTGAAGAAAAACCGGCAAGAAAGAAAAAGAAGATAAAACTTGAAGATTTACCTGATCTTTTGACTGTGCGTGAGGTTGCCGATCTTCTGCGTGTTTCACCTCTTACCATTAAGCGCTGGGGCAAGCGAGGCAAGCTTCCTGCAATTCGCATTAACTCCCGCGGTGACAGGCGCTACAAAAAAGAGGCTGTCCTCTGGCTTCTTGGAATACAGAGTAATCAAGAGTAACAATCAAAATTACAAATTACAATATACAAATCACAAGAACCAAATCCTAAATTCTAATATCTAAATTCTAAACCCTGAACCAGAATAAATTCGATTCAGGGCAGGCAAATTCCAAATCACAAGATCCAAATCACAAACAAAAAATTCCAACTTTTAACTTTGCACTTTGAACTTTTAACTATTTATTAATTTTGCTTTCTACTTACTACATTCTACTTTCTACTTGTTTCCTGCATAATACAAGATACTAGATACAATCTTTCGGCAAGTTTCCGCTAGCTTCGGCAACCGGCTTCCGACGTCCGATGTCCGACAACTGATGTCCGACGGCCGATATCCGATGTCTGAAGTCTGATGTCTGAAGTCTGATGTCCGAATCCTTTTAACTTTGCACTTTGAACTTTGAACTGTTTTAGTACTTCCTCTCCGTTATGAAGTCAATTAGGGTAAGAAGCTCTTCTCGTGCAGGCTCTTTTTTCAAAAAAGTAAGCTCTTTTTGAAAGTAAACTTTTGCTTTATCTTTAAATTCGTTGGCCAGGTTTTGGGCATAGGAAATGGCTTCATATTCTTTCATTTTAGAAACAACCCATAAAACTTCATCTTTTGTCTTTTCCTCTCTTTTTTTATTTAGAAAAGAAATCAGTCTTTGTTTGTCTTTTTTATTTGCTCTTTTCAAAAGTTGCCCTAAAATTACCGTTAGCTTTCCTTCGTAAATATCTCCCGCAAATTCCTTGCGGCCGCCAAAATCGCTTGTTACATCTAAAATATCATCTTGAAGCTGAAAGGCGCGACCCAAAAGAACTCCAAACTGGGCCAATTTTTCAAGCTGATTTTTATTGGCGCCTGCAATTATTGCGCCAAGCCTCATAGGGCAGGCAATAGTGTAATACGAAGTCTTGCCGTCGGCGATAAAATACCAGTCGGAATCGTCAAACTGTGTTTTTACGCTGTCTCGCCATATAATTTCTGTCATCTGCCCCAAGGTTGTGCGAAAAAGCTGAGTACTAAATTCATCTAAAATTTGAAAAGTTTTCTTTTCGCCAAGTATTTTCCTATTCTCAAAAAGTGCTTTCCACATAAGGTTATGGAGGGCATCTCCAGCATTAACTGCAACAGGTAGGTTGTATTTTTTGTGGAGGGCTGGTAAACCCCGTCTTTTTGGAGAATCATCTTCAAGGTCGTCGTGGATCAAAAGCCATTCTTCTGAAATTTGCATCGCGGAGGCAGTAGGCAACGTGTCTTCTAGTTTTGCGCCCATTGCCTCAGCTGTCAGGCAAACAAGCGTTGGTCTTAGATATTTGCCTTTGCGAGTGGGGTAGTCTTTGACAATTTCCCAGAATTTTTGTTCCTCTTTTTTATATTTTGATGCGATTTGAAATGCTTGTGGAAGTGGTGGATTTTTAAGGTAACTCTTGACCTTCAGCCAAATCAGTTTTTGATGATTCTTGAGTATTTCCTCCGCCGTTCTTTTTTGCATAATCTTGCTCTATTTTACCATACCCCCTTTATACCCTTTAAAGGACTGTCATTTAAAGGGGTGGTTGACATTGTGATATAATCTCAAGAGATAACAAATTAACATTTAACAACTTAACAGTTAACAACTAGAACAAAGAACAAAGGGAGTAGAAAGTAGTAAGCAGAAAGTAGAAAGGACAATAGAACTTTTAACTTATGACAAGTCTTAGGAAACAACAAAGGGGGTCTTCTAAGCCCGAAACTAATCTTATTCCTTTGCCAAAAGGAACGCAGATTCCAAATCATATTGCTATGATTTTGGATGGCAACCGTCGCTGGGCGCGTGCTCGTGGTCTTGAGCCTTGGGAAGGACATAAAGCTGGTTATGAGGCTGTAAAAAGAGTCGCCAAGGCTGCGCGTGATTATGGAGTTCATACTTTTACCATTTGGGCTTTTTCAACTGAAAACTGGTCTCGTCCCAAGGAGGAAATAGATGCGATTTTGAATATACTGCGCCAGGGCTTAAAAGAGTTTTTAAAAGAAGCAAAGAAAGAGAAGATCAGGCTTGTTCACCTTGGCCGCAAAGATCGTTTCCCAAAAGATGTTGCCAATCTTCTTACCAGGATTGAGGCTGAAACTGCTCATTTTGATAAAAATATTTTGAACTTGGCTCTTGATTATGGAGGTCGTGATGAGATTTTGCGCGCGGTGCGAAAGATTGTAGAGGACAAAGTACCACCTGAGGCAATTGACGAAAAGCTTTTTGACTCCTATCTTGATACCAAAAATCAACCATATCCGTATCCTGATTTGTTCATTCGCACTTCAGGCGAGCAGAGAACCAGCGGTTATCTTCCATGGCAGATGGTTTATGCCGAGTATTATTTTGAGCAAGATCATTTACCTGATTTTACTCCTGAAAAGTTAAGGCTTGCTATCTTGGATTATTCCCGCCGCCGAAGGCGCTTTGGCGGCAATGATAAAGAGAAGCACTTTACCTTTAAACCCGAAGTGGTCGCGCGTTTGGAGCTTTCCTGGTGGCGGCTTTCCAAAGTTCCTGAAGGAACGCGCTTTCGTGACTTTGTAGTTAGCTACTTGAAAGAGCAGTATGGCATTTCCAAATCTTTGGCAAAGGAAGCAGGCAGGCACTTGATTGAGGCTTTAATAAGTGGTGACAAACACGAATGGGAAAAGGCTAAAAAACCACTTAAGAAGTTTTATCTACTTTTAAAGAAAAATCTGAAGCTTGCGTTTGAGCCTGAAATTGTTACCTCACTTCACCTTAAAAAATGGCAAATGGTAAATAGCAGTTATGACTCAACTTCGGCAGTTGAGGCGGAAGATGTGGTCAAAAATCTTTTGGCAGAAGAATATCGTATCTCAAATTATCAATTTGAGAAGGCGGCGCATTTGAGGGTTTTGGCTGAAATGGAGCGGAACAAGGCTTTGGCTGGGATGGGAGAGGAACATTGGGATAAGGCTTCGGATTATCTTCAAAAATACTATCATGCTTTGAAAGAAAGAGTAGCGTAAATAGTTTAGTATCAAGTATTTTAATAGGTAAAAGACAAGAGTTAAAAGGTAAAAGAATTCAGACGTCAGACTTCGGTCGTCGGCTATCAGCTATCGGAGATTAATCAAAGGTAGCCGGAAGATTGTATTTAGTATTTTGTATTATGTATTATGCAGGGAATACAAGTAGAAAGTAGAACGTAGCAAGTAGAAAGCAAAAATTCCTAATTCCTAAATCTATACTCAAGAGTTAAGAGTTTGCTGGGACAGGGTCGGACCCTGTCCTAACAATTTACTACAAATACATCGATGTATTTGTAGTTGTATAACGTTGAAAATTTTGCCACCCTTTCTACTTTCTGCTTACTGCTTTCTACTCCTTTGTTCTATGTTCTTTGTTCTAATCTAGTAGGTAAAAGGCAAGAGGTAAAAGGTAAAAGAATTCGGATTTCAGCTGTCAGCCGTCAGCTGTCGGAGTTGATTGCTATCTTAATTCATAAATCTTAAATCCTAAATCTAGATTCTATAATCTGTTTGTAATTTGTTTATTGTAATTTGTTTGGATCTTGGAGCTTGGAATTTGGAATTTGTTTGTAATTTGTGATTTGTGATTTGGAATTTTATTCTCTAATCTCTAATCTGTAATCTGTATTCTGTAATCTGTTTCTGGACAAAGCCCTTGTCAATTTCCCGATATGGCAAAGCTAGCCAACTTCGGAAGTGGATTGGTTTGTGAATTCTAGATGCTCTTTGAGGATTGCTTCTAAAGGGCTAGGACGAGCGACACGATTATTAGTATTGTACCTAGTCCCAATGCGAGTCCTGTTGGCCAAGATGTGCCAGATTCGGGCAGAGAGGGTTGGGATGTAGGGGTGGGTGAGGGTTTTACTGTGGCTGTTCCCGCTGGAGACTCTGTTGGTGTTGGTGTATGTGTTTCAGCCAAAGTTGGAGTTGGAGATGAGGTTAAAGTAGGGGTGGAAGTCAGAGTCGGGGTTGCGGTAACTTCTGGTGTTTCAGTCAGCGTGGGTGTGCGAGTTGGTGTAGGTGTTGGGGTGTGAGTTGGTATTGGTGTTGATATACTAAAAGTTAGAATTGAGCATGAGGTGGTAGCTGCTTCTGGTTGGCTTTCCGGTACGTTTGGGGCTACTGGCTTTTGCCTTAATTGGTAAAGTCTGATGGCGGTGAATATTACTACTCCTGCTAGGATTAATAATACTACGAGTGTTATTATTGTTTTTGTTTTTTTCATTTTTTAAAACCAACCCAAAGTGATATGATGGACCTCTGCTTTTACAGAAAATGTTGTAGCGCCTGATGGAATCGTATATTCGGTGTAAAACTCGTCAGTTCCTGGTTTCTTGGTTGTGACCTCTTGGCCTAGTTGGCCATTGATGGTAAATCTTGCCTTGTCTATTTTATCGGCTGGTGACCCTATTACTGTAAACCTTACTTTGTCTCCAGGCCTAAGTTGGGATAGTTGGCTTTGAGGAACAAGATTCCAGTTCGTGTCATATACTTTTATGTTAAGGCATTGAGCTGACTCCTCTTTGGGGGGTTGAGTTGGAGCGGGGGTTTTGCAAGGGATATTGGCACTTTTACTTAAGAAGGCCACGCTTCCGTAGGTATTGGCTTGGTTTTTGCAGCCTGCATCTATTTGTATAGTTCCACAGTCTAAACTGCCGATAGGAAATGACTCACCTGCTTTAGCATCCCAACTGAGGACAACTCCATTGTCTTGGCATCCTTGAGAAAGATTTATACCATTACATTTGTATTTTGTCACCCAAATAGTACCGTCCGGGCAGGCTGCCTTACATTTGTTAATATCGCTACTTTCTATGGTCAAAGCATCGCCTGTAGCTTTTCTGGTATCAGTTATCCGACTGCATTGAGATGCTGTGCTGCTGGTTGGGACTGGTACTGTGGATGATGAGATAGAGCAACTCTCATTGTTGCGTTTACAGTAACACTCTTCTAGCTCTCCTTTGGCGTTTCTCCGCCCTGCCTCGTATGTCGCGTCGTAGCAAGGACTTGGACAAAGGACGGCATCCTGTGATTCGCATGAATTTTGTGTCCATGCCCTTTCGCGGATATCTTGGTTTTGTCTAACAAGAGCAACTCCTACACCCACACCACCCACTACCAGTAAAACTCCTAAAATGGTTGCGACGATTTTTCCCTTCTTTTTCTTTTTTAGAGGAGGGGAAACAATTGTTGAAGTAACACTTGGGGGAGTATTGTCTGACCTTGGCTGAAGTGTTGGTAAATGGGAGTTGTCGTTAGGTGGTTGAGGGGGAATATCCATCAACTCGGAGGACACTGGTAAAGGAGAAGGGGTCTGAGTTTGGTTGGATTTTGTTGGGTCAATCATAGGTCTAATTTTAATTTTTAATTAGATTTCAACCCTTTTCATAAAAGAGGGCTGAAGATAGTTAGGACCACACCCATCATAGTAAGAAAAAAAGGGGGTGTCAATACTTTGTATGCGCTCGATACATTTTCGACATTCTTCCTTTCTTGATAAGGTAATCCACTGGTGTCTCATAGTTTAGAGACTGGTGGACTCTTTGTGTATTATAGAATATCAAATATTGAGCCAGTCTGTCACTAAAAGCTTTTGGGTGGCAGATGAGATGAAAATTGGGATTTGAGAATTCTTCCTTTAGGGACCTTTGATATCTTTTGACGACTCTATCATTAATTCTTGAGCAAGGGGTTGGCGATAAAGTTTGTGTAATTTCAAAAAATCAAAGATGCTGATGGTAAAACCCGTGAGGAGTGTTTGGAGGAATGGTGTTCTCAATTAAGGGCTGTGATCCTGGGGAAACCTTTGCAGTTAGAAGAATTGGTAAGGGAGGAATCAGGATTGAGAGAATCTTTCCGTTGAGGCTTCCTACTATTGAAAAGATCGTTGTTGTAACACGCAGGGTTGGAAGGGTTAGGAGAGCCAAGCTCTATTACACTAGAACTAAGCCTCCTATTGAGGTTGAAATGATTTATAGGATTTTGAACTTATATATTGTAATTTGGATCTTGCCTACCCGCAATCGCTAAAGCGATAGCTTTTGCAGGCTGATGGTTTGTAATTTTACTCTTTGTTCTAATTTAGGTTAATTTTTTTAGCTATCTAAGATTTACTTGACTTTTTTCATACAAGTCCTATAATAACTCTTAGTTATGGCAAAAGCAGAGAGGCGGCTTTATCTTGAATCAAATAGATTACAATCTAATCCAGAGCCTGGTTTGTCATCTTCTTCAGAAAAGAAAAGAGATAATGTTGCAATGTTTCTCAGGGGATTAGAAGGAGAGCCTTTTGATGGAACCAGAAGAGTACCAAGACTTTATAATGCTGATTATCTTCATGATGTCTATTCACAAGAGGTAGTATCGTATCTTCTTGGTTGCAGAATAGGTCAAGCTTTAAAGCAGTTTTTAGGAGAGGAAGGGAGAAACAGCAAGAAGATTGCACTTGGAGTTGTTGGAGTTGAAGGTATGAATACTCTTCCTTGGGGAGATAACCCTGATGACAAGATACATCTTGAAAAGATTGAAAAGATAATTAAAGGTCCTTACTCAGAACAAATATCAGAGCTTTTTTCTAAACTATATCTTGCTTTTAAGTCAGCTCAGCCATTAAAAGAAGAAGATTTAGCAAAGGGTTTAAGAGGTCTTGTGAGAACAGTTGAAAAAATTGTTTTAACAAGAGCTAAGCTTTCAACGGAAGGAGGAAGGGGAACAAAGCACTTTGCAGAAGGGGAAGATAAAGGTAACAGTAGAAAACCAAGAGTTCCTAGATTAATCTTTACTGGTACTGCTCTCGCTTCAACTCTTGCAGCTTGTGCTCCGCTGACTGAGTATTTGCCAAGCTTAGAAAGCCCTACACGTAAAGAAACTCCTACTTTAGGAATTACCCCAAGTCCAACAGCTGAACCAACTAAAACTCCAACAGAAGTACCTAGTCCAACCCCAGTAGAGTTACCAAGTGATATTAAACAACATCTAACTGATCTTGTTCAACAGCTAAATGAAAAACTTGCTAATGAAAAGCACACACTAGATGAGACTACTTTTGGTCTAGCTCAAGGAGCAGATGGAATGTGGAATCTGGTAAGAATCAGGGAAAATAAACAAAGTAAACAAAAAGAAATAATCAGTGTAGGTGAAATTAAAGGAGAGAATCTGGTAATAACCTTACCTCAACTGGATGGAGGAGAGGAAGTAGAACTGCCTGTATCTCAACTTAATGTAGACCAAAATGGATATCTATATTCAGAAAGACAACAACCTGATCCGGATTTTATTCAGCTTCCTATATCAAGATTTAGTGAAAATGAGGAATATGTATTTACTGATTTTGGAAATTGGGTCCAAAATGTATGGAAGGTTACTTCAGATGGCCTAATTCATTATAATGAGGCAGAACTGCTTGGTGGTGCGATCACTCTTGACCCAGCCCAAAGTGAGAGACTTTGGGAAGATCTTTGGAGAAGTTTATACTCCCTAAATATCAAGACTAAAAACACAGCCTTCAAAGCTAGATATCCAACTGAAGAGAAGTTTTTCGAATCAATGAAGCAAGGAAAGCCTGTTTATAACCTAAATATTTTTGAGAGGTTAACCAAATATTACCCCAATGTATATCTTGTGGTAAATCCTAATACGATGTTTGTGGAAAAGGCAGGTCAACCTCTTGAGCCTGATATTATTTTTTCATCATATGAACCCACTTTTCAAGAAATTTTGAACACACCACAATCTAAGCGAGAATTTATTGATTTTGGCCAACCGGGCTATTGCATACGTTTTGATGTGGTTCAAGACTCAAACGGGAAATATCACCTTTCAATAGAATTTGCAAAATATGTTGCATATGATGATCTGCAAGCCTATATGCTGGCCACTATTCCTGCTAATAATCCTGAGGAAAATTTGGTGCCAAGCCAGCTGCAATTGGTTAGACAGTGGTTATATTTCGCTAGGGTTTTTACCTCTGAATACTATAATCCTGAAGGATGGCTTGTTGTTCGGGGCAGTCGCCCCCTTATGACTCACAGACCTGAGATTAGCTTTGCTTGGTTTGATCCTGGCTTTTTAGCAACAATTAGTAATTTTGGGGATACTACCAATTCCTATTTCCAGCTGAGATGATCTTCTCTAAAACCTTAATTTGGCCACAAAGATAGTGTTGACATTGCTAGAGATAACTATTAACATAATTTTATAGCTAAATAAAATAGCTTGTTAAAATTTAAAATGAAATTATTAAAAGGTACTGCCATTGGTCTTGGAATCTTTGTTTTACTTTTAATAATTATCTCTGCAATCTTTTACTTTATTTTATTTCCCTCTAGTAGAATTGCCTTTATTAGTAATAACAAAGCGTATAGTTGGGATATTAACTCCCAGGTATTGCAGCAAAATGTTGAGCCTCAACTTTTTGCTAATGATAATCCATTCAGAAGAATTGTTGTAGTCATATCAGGTAAATATAAAAGCACTGCTCTTTATAGAACATTGAGTAATTATCATCCTCCACTTTTTAACGCTGAATGGAGTGTCTATGGTCCCATCGATGTCTTGCATATTTATGTAAATAGCCCTGAGTGGGATAGTGCAGACAGTCTGCAAAGAAACAGTCTTCTTTCAACGTATATATTGGGAATATTAATGCCTGCAAGAACCCACCCATCTTCTTTTGACGTAGGTAATGTTATGTCTATTCTTGATAGCGGTAGCTCAATCCTAAGCATTTCTAAGCATTAATTCCAAATGAAAAACAATAACAAGATCTTTTCTTTGATCTTGATTATTCCTGTACTTTTAATGGTTATTGTTCTCTTGTGTCCGCAAAAGGGTTTGGCAGGCTCTTGTAATGGATCTATCGCGTGTAATGATTACGATCCAAGGAGTAGACTTTGTTTGGAAAGTGGATTTTCAGTTAGTTGCCAAGATGTAAATGGAGTTTGTGGAGGCAATGGATGCGGTACAGTTGGTGGTATAGAAAACCCTTGTGTGCATGACCGTAACTGTTTCACTACAGGCACAGGCACTACTACAACACCACAGCCGACGACTGTAGCTCCTAATTGTAAACATCCAGCAAACGGTATAACACCTCCAGCAGTAAATTGTTCCCTAACTGGTTTGCAGGGAAATTTTTATGAAGGAGACAGACCAGGTTCCTCAAATTCCTACTATGTCAAAAATGGCACTGTGTACACCTGTGGCCCCGTGTCCAAAGAAAGCACTGCTCTAGCAAGTGAAAATTTTTGTGATAATTATTACTCTGAATGGAATGGATATTTCAACGCACCAACTGCTGGCACATATGAATTTATATTTAGAAATATTGGAGACTTGAAGGTACAAATGGATGTTGATCAAAATGGTGTGCTTGATGATTGTCCCCTAATAGGTAGGTACCAAATATACTATTCAGATTTAGGATGGAAATCCTACTATATCAATGCATACTGTGGTTTGAAATATCGGCCTAGATGGATAAGAGTACTGGAGAATGGTGGAGTAGATCCTAACCCTGACTGTGGAGCTTATGGTTGTAACAACACTGATTCTTCCGGAATCCATTGTCAGAATGTGGATTACAATACATTGCCATATAAAGATGATCCTAATCTAATCTGGTACTCTTCGCCAGTTCCACCTTACTTGACACCCCGAGATACACGTGACTTCTACGAACAACCAGACCATATCGATTCGCCTGAATGCCTCGCAAACGTCATAGGTGCTCACTGGGTACATCAGACAGATAGCGGTAGTAACTATTACGGAAGGTTTAGGATTTATACAAGTGTTGATAATTTACCAGCAGGTCCTCACAAGATTTATATTTATAATGTTACAAGTGTTTATGCAAATAAAGGGATGAAATCTCCATATTTTCCCTCTGATTTTATTGAAATGTATTACAAAGGTCCGGGAATGAGCAGCTTCCAGAAGGTAGAAGATATAAGTGAAGCAGGTAAGTGTCCTTTTACCCCGTGCCT
>Ga0078972_1012010_pt1 | contig 15143 bp, 16 predicted proteins | sample YelNatPaOPGAMG01_FD_67568 | JGI IMG/M metagenome (GOLD analysis project Ga0078972, IMG submission 67568) | Hot spring thermophilic microbial communities from Obsidian Pool, Yellowstone National Park, USA - OP-RAMG-01 (SPADES assembly) (version 2) | ecosystem: Environmental > Aquatic > Thermal... | reverse complement strand
CCTGAACTCTGCCTCCGGCCTTTCACCGGGCTTCAGGAACTTTATGTGCGAGCTCCCATCCGCCAGAAGCTCAATCCACTGTATGTAATGCTTCTCCTCCATCGGGTGCGGGACGGAGCCGACCTTCACGAGGACGCGATCGCCGGAGACCTCTACCACAGGGACGTGCTTCTCCAGCCCAATGTCTGCCGTCTTCTCCTTCAGGAGCTCCATCGGCTGACCGCAGCAGACCAGCTGCCCCCTGCCGGCGTTTAGCACCATCACTATGTTGCCGCAGACGTTGCACTTGTAAACCTGTACCCTCTCGGTCACTCACAGTCCCTCCAGCACCGAGCTGAAAAAGTCGTGGTGCTCCTCCTCGTCCTCCAGGATCTCCTCGAATATGTGCGCGGTCGTCGAATCGCCCTCCTTCCTGGCGACATCGATTATCTTCCTGTACAGCGTGAGCGCCCCCTCCTCGTCCTTCTTGTCCTGCTCCATCATTTCCTTCAGATCCTTTCCGACCACTATCTCGCTCGGCTTTGTCGTCGGTGTTCCGCCGAGGTAAAACAGGCGCTCAGCTATCATCTCGGCGTGCTTCATCTCCTCTATCGCTATCTTCTTCAACTCCTCAGAAACTGCGAAGCCCTTTGGCCCGCTCCACTGAACGTGCTGCCACATGTACTGGATCGAGACCTGCAGCTCCCTTGAGATTGCGGTGTTCAGAAGGTCCTTAATCTCCTTGGAAGCCAATTCTCCACCTCCTTTTTTAGTTAAGTTTTGCACCGCCAGCATATAAAAATAATCGAAAGGCTAATTTTACCCCTCACGGTGTGTTAGGTGTATGAAACAGCTGCCACTCTCCGGGTTTCACAGGGCGCTCGGCGCGGAGTTCGTTGAGTTCGCGGGCTGGGAAATGCCGCTCAGGTACACCTCCGTGAGCGAGGAGCACATGGCGGTGAGGGAGGCTGCTGGACTGTTCGATGTGAGCCACATGGGGGAGTTCATGTTCAGGGGAAGGAGGGCAGCCGAGGTCCTGCAGTACCTCACCTCCGGCGACGTCCTGTCCATGGCAACCGGCGAGGCGATATACTCAGTCTTCATGAACGAAAGGGGGGGCGTGCTTGACGATGTTTTTGTCTACAGGACTGGCGAGGAGGAGTTCATGGTTGTGTGCAACGCGAGCAACGTGGAAAAGCTGGAGGGATGGTTTGAGGGCCGCGGGGAGGACGCGGAGATAGAGAACATCAGCGAGACCACGGTGATGCTCGCCATCCAGGGCCCGAGATCCGTGGAGATAGCGGAGCCGGTTCTGGGGATCAACCCTGGCTCCATGAAGAGGCACGCCACGTCCTGGGTTACCGTGCACGGCAGGAGAATCCTTGTGAGCAGGAGCGGCTACACCGGGGAGGACGGCTTCGAGATATTCATCTTCGGAGAGCAGCCTGAGTCGCCCTCGCTCTCATCAAGGATCTGGGGCGCCATAATTGAATCGGGAAGGCCAAAGGGCCTGAAGCCCTGCGGGCTCGGAGCGCGCGACACAACGAGGCTCGAGGCCGGCCTCTGCCTGTACGGAAAAGAGCTGGATGAGGACACGACCCCACTGGAGGCAAAGATAGAGTCAGCGGTTTCCATGGGGAAGGGAGACTTTGTCGGGAAGAGGGCGCTGGAGAGGCAGATGAAGGAAGGAATAAGGAAGGAGAGGATCGGCCTGAGGATGCTGGAGCAGGGGGTCCCAAGGACCGGCTACCCGATCTTCCGCGGGGATGAGGAAATAGGGAGAATCACGTCCGGAACGTTTTCCCCGCTGCTGAGAATAGGCATAGCGATGGGATACGTCAAGCCCGGTGTGAGGAAGGGGGAGGCGCTGGAGGTCGAGATCAGGGAGAAGAGGTGCAGGGCTGAGGCATGCGGCTGGCCTTTTTATGACACGGCGAAATACGGACACAGGAGGAGAATGTGACAAAGCTCTTCAGCCACCTACTGATGGACGTGATAAACCCTGGCTTCTGCATAAGGTGCGGAGCCTGCGTGGCAAGCTGCCCTGTTAAGGTTCTTGATCTCAAACCCCTTCCCCAGCTCACGGGAACCTGCATAAACTGCGGGATATGTTACGGAACATGCCCGGAGGTTGTGAGGCCTGAGGTTTACCAGCTTGCGGTCTTCGGGTCCCCGGAGAGGGATGAGGATCTGGGAACGTTTTCGATGGCCCTCTCGGCCTCCGCATCCGACCAGGGGGTGAGATCGCGCGCGCAGGACGGGGGCGCCGTGACATCGTTCCTCGCCGCGCTCCTTGAGTCAAACTACATCGACGGCGCGGTCCTCGTGGGTACGGGAGAAAAACCCTGGCTTCCGGTCGTGCGCGTGATCACAGACCCGAAGGAGGTCGTAACTTGCTCGGGCAGCAAGTACTCTCACGCGCCCATATTCACCGGTGTCAGGGATGCCGTCGACTTCTACAGGAGGGACAAACTGGCGGTGGTCGGGACACCATGCCAGATTCTGGCCTGCAGGAGGATGATGCTCTCGGAGCCGACCAACAGGCACCTCATTGAGGCCGTGAAGCTGACGCTAGGGCTCTTCTGCTGGGGGGTCTTCGATTACGAGAGATTCTTCGTCGGGCACGTGGAAAGGGCGCACGCGCCTCTCTCCGAGGTAACTAAATTTGACATAAGGGACGGAAGGATCTCGATTCAGGTGAAGGGGGAGAATCCGATAACCATCCCCCTTGACTCAGTGAGGGAGCACCTGGACTTCCCCTGCTCCATATGCCCGGACTTCACCGCGAAGCTTGCGGACATTTCGTTCGGGGCTGAGGGTTCTCCGGAGGGAATGACCACCGTGCTCCTCAGGACCCATGAGGGACTGGAGGCATTTGAGATCGCTGCGAGGTCTGGCATGCTCGCGTGGTCGGAACTGGGGGATTCGATTTCGGCAGTCAAAAGTGCTGCGGCCCTGAAGAGGAAAAGGGCTGAGGAAAACCTGAAGGCGATGAAGGACGCCAAGAGAGCCCTTCCGGTCTGGGCGCTGGAGCCGGAGTCAAAGAATCCCTGAGATCAGCCTGAGCGCTCGCTCCGGGTCCGGCCCTATCGGTGAGCCTATTACCACGCTCCTTATGCCCATCTCCCTCAGCTCGTCCACCCTTGACTCGATGACCTTCGGACCGCCGGAAACGGAAAACCCATCCACCATCCTCTCGGTCACCGCCTCCCTCGCTGCAGCTATGTCCCCCGCAGCTAGGAACCTCCTCACCCTCTCAACCTCCGCCTCATCCACCCCGTGCCTGCGCAGCGACTCCTGAGGGGCGGACGCAGCGATGAAGGCCGCCACGCTTCTCGCTGCCCTCCTCGCCCTCTCCTCGTCGCGGTCCACAGAAACCGCCATGTAGGCAACTGCATCGAACTTTTTCCCCCGGGAACGCCTTCCGGACGCGATGTACTCCAGACACTCCCTTATGTCCTCTGGGTGTGAGGCGTTTATGAGCGCGCCGTCCGCAAGGGACCCCGCGAGCTCCAGCATCTTCCTCCTCCTTCCTCCTATGTAGATCGGGATCCTGCTCGAGGGCGGGAACCTAAGCCTGGCGCCGCTGCACGTGAAGTGATCCCCCTCGAAGCTCACCTTTTTTCCCTCAAGCAGCCCCCTTATTATCACCGTGGCCTCCCTAACCGCTGACACCGGGTTTTTCTGCTGGATTCCGACCGTTCTCAGGAAGAGGGGATCGCCAGCGGATATCCCCAGCAGGGCCCTTCCCCCGGATACCTCGTTGAGCGTTGCAACCGCAGCAGCAGTGACCGCCGGGTGAACTAGGTACGGGTTAGTGACGCCTGGGCCAAGCCTCACCCTCTCCGTTGCGGTTGCGATGAGCGGGAGAACGGAATGGACATACCGGTTGTGGTAGTGATCGCAGACCCATATCTCATGAAAACCGCTCCCCTCCGCCAGCCTCGCAAGCCTCACCATCCGCTCGGGCCTGTGATATGGAACGAACTCCACTCCGTACTTCAGGCGAACCCCACAAAATTTAGGCACAGGGGCTTATAACGGGTTGGTGGTCTGATGGAGATAGCACCTGTGCCGGGCATCCCGATGATAAAAAGGGGAGACAACCTGGGGAGGGTGATCGGGGAGGCGATAAGGAGATCCGGGCTCAGGCTGGAGGACGGTGACGTTGTTGTCGTGGCGCAGAAGATCGTGTCGAAGGCTGAGGGCAGGATTGTGGACCTCAGCCGGGTCTCCCCCAGTCGCAGCGCTGTGGAGCTTGCTGGAAGGCTGAAGAAGGATCCCAGGGAGGTGGAGGTGATACTGAGGGAATCGAAGGAGATCGTGAGGCTGGGGCACGTCCTTATCTCACGCACGGAACACGGATTCGTCTGCGCCAACGCGGGCGCCGACAGGTCAAACGCTGGACCGGGGATGATGACGCTCCTTCCCAGGGATCCTGACAGGAGCGCGCGGAGGATAAGGAGGGAGCTCGAGCGGACGTTCAAAAGGAGGATCGCCGTGATCATTTCGGACACATGGGGGAGGCCTTTCAGGATGGGATGCGTGGGAATGGCGATCGGCGCCTCCGGGATGGAGCCCCTGATGAGGCTGAGGGGGGAGAGGGACCTCCACGGGAGGATGCTCCGCACAACCGTGCTGTGCCCGGCTGACTCGATAGCAGCGGCGGCCGTTCTCGTGATGGGGGAGTCCGGGGAGGGGACTCCGGTGGCAATTGTGAGGGGCGCGCGTTACAGGCCCGGGAGGGGGGGAATTGGAAAGGTGGTGATGCCCCCCGGGAGGGACCTCTTCAGGTAGGTGTGGGGCATTGATAACGTTTCTCTCGGGCGGCACCGGGACCCCGAAGCTCCTCCAGGGGATGGCGGGGCTCATCCCGCAGGAAAAACTGGCTGTTGTTGTGAACACCGGCGAGGACCTGGAGATCTCCGGACTTTACGTTTCGCCAGACATAGACACCGTGGTCTACACGCTCGCCGGGGTGGTTAACGAGGAGACATGGTACGGGATGAGGGACGACACCTTTAACCGCCACGAGGAGCTGAGGAGGATGGGGACTCCAGAGCTCCTGAGGATAGGAGACAGGGACAGGGAGATCAAGCGCCACAGGACCGATCTCCTGAGAATGGGAATGTCCCTCTCCGAGGCGACAGATGACATATGCAGGAGGTTCGGAATCGGGGCGAGGGTGATGCCGATGAGCAACGACCGCGTTCGCACCGTGATACACACGGATGCGGGGAGGCTGACCTTCCACGAGTTCTGGGTTGTAAGGCGCGCGAGGGACAGGGTGATCGGGGTGCGGTTTGAGGGATCTGAGCTCGCCCATCCGGCTCCTGGGGTCCTGCGGTCAATCGATGAATCCGATGCAGTGATCATCGGCCCGAGCAATCCAGTCACGAGCATCGGACCCATCCTGAGCGTGAGGGAGATAAGATACGCCCTGAGGAGAAACAGGGAGAAAACTATAGCGGTGAGCCCGGTGATAGGGCGCGCTCCGGTGAGCGGGCCCGCCGGAGTCCTCATGTCTGGGCTGGGTCACGAGGTGAGCGCGGTCGGGGTGGCGCGGATGTACAGGGACGTGGCCGGGTTGATGCTGATCGACAGGAGGGATGCCGGGCTTGCCGGGGCTGTTGAGGAAAACGGGATGAGGGCGAGGGTCTCTGACCTCCTCATGCCGGACGTTCAGTCCAGGAAGAGGCTTGCAGGCGAAATACTGAAGATCATAGGGGAAATTCAGAGGAGCCCGTAGGTCGTCGTGCGCCTTCTCGGGATCCTCCCGATCTCAAGCGCAAGCGTTTCGAGCTCCCGCGGTGCCATGTGCTGGAGCTCTCCTCCGGCAGCCCTCGTTATGCTCTCCTCCATCAGCGTTCCTCCGAGATCGTTTGCCCCGGCCCCCAGCATGAGCTGCGCACCGCGCGGTCCCAGCTTGACCCAGGACGCCTGTATGTTATTCACGTATCCGGCGAGCATTATCCTCGCAGCGGCGTGAACGCGAACGCTGTGCTCCATCCCGGCCCACTCCCTGAAGCCATCGCGCTGTAGCTGGGTGTTGAGCGGCCTGAAGAGAAGGGGGATGAACTCCGTGAAGCCGCCCGTCTCTCTCTGGATCTCCCGGATGAGCGCGAGGTGCTCGGCAAGCTCCCGCGGCGTCTCCAGGGTTCCGTAGAGGACCGTCGATGTCGTGGGCAGGCCCGACCTGTGGCAGGCCTTGATGATCTCGACCCACCTTTCCACGCTGATCTTTTCTGGGCATATGAGGGAGCGCACGCGATCCGAGAGAACCTCGGCCGCGGTTCCCGGAACCGAGTTCAGCCCGCCCTCCCTCAGCCTCCTCAGCACCCGCTCCACGGAGAGCCCCTCACGCGCCATCCACTCTATCTCGGCAGGGGAAAACGCGTGAATGTGTATGTCCTCCGACACCTCCCTTATCGCGGCCAGGATGTCCAGGTAATCCTCGAGGAACATCTCCGGGTGAAGCCCGCCCTGAACGCACACCTCCGTGGCCCCTTCCCTGAGGGCCTCCGCGACCTTCTCCGAGATCTGGGCGTGAGTCAGCATGTATCCCCCCGGTTGCCCGGGCGCCCTCCTGAAGGCGCAGAACCTGCAGCTCCCCACGCACACGTTGGTGAAGTTTATGTTCCTGTTCACAACGTAGGTCACCACGTCCCCGACCGCCTCCCTCCTGATCCCGTCCGCGAGCCTCACGATCTCCATCAGCTCCCTGCCCTCGGCCGCAAGCAGGGCCTCGCACTCGTCCACTCCAATTTCCTCTCCGCAGGCCACCTTCTCAAGCGCCTCGTGAAAATCAGCGCTGCCTTCTGTATCCCTCTTCGTCGGCAAGCTCAAGTGCAACTCTCCTCACCTCACCTGACATGTATTTCCCATCGAGCATGAAGCGGGGGTAAACCGGAAGGCGCTCCCTCGGCGAAAAGCCCGCGCTTCTCACCTCCCGAACCAGCGCATCCAGCTCCGGCCACGGCTTCTCAGGGTTTATGAAATCCGGCGTCACTGACGAGATCCCGCCGAGATCGTTCACTCCGGCTGCGAGATACCCCCCGATGCCATCAACGAGGTTGGGGGGCACCTGCACCCCCACATCAGGCATCAGCCTCCTCACCATGGCCACCGTGTGGATCAGCTCGTGCCCTGGAGGGGCGGGATTCCCTGCCATGGGAGTGCCCGGCTTCGGGGCAAAGGGCTGGACAATGACCTCCTGTATGTGGCCATACCTCTCATGGATCTCCCTTATCGCAAGAACTGACCTCACCCTGTCGTCCCAGGTCTCCCCAATTCCCACGAGGAGACCGGTCGTGAAGGGTATCCTCTCCCTCCCGGCATTCTCGATCACCTCGAGCCTGGCTGCAGGGTCCTTTCCCGGGCTCTTCTCATGGGCTGGAAGCCTGGCGATGCTCTCGAGCATTAGCCCCATGCTGGCGGAAAACCGTTTCAGGCGGGCGAGCTGTTCCCTGCCCACCACTCCGGCGTTTACGTGCGGCAGCAGCCCTTCCCGGAGGATCATGCGGCAGAGGGACTCGATGTAGTCCAGGACCGTCCTGTAGCCCCACTCCTCCAGCCTCTCCCTCACCTCGGGATAGACCTCCGGCATCTCCCCCAGGGTGATCAGAGCCTCAGAGCAACCTGCCTCCCTCCCCCTCCTCACGAATTCCATGACCTCATCCTGCGACATCAGCCACCAGCCGTCACCCGGAGACCTCCTGAAGCCGCAGTAGGCGCACATATTCCTGCAGAGGTTCGTGATCGGGAGGAAAACGTTCCTCGTGTAGGTCACGCAGGGGATCGTCGCGGACAATCCAACACCCACTCTTCACCTGCGCGCATCAGATTAAAGCTAATCCCGGAACATGCTGTATTGGATACGATGGCGCTCTGGGGTATAGTTCCTGTGAAAATGCTGGATGAGGCTAAATCGAGCCTCGCCAGAGCGCTCGATCCCGAGACCAGGAGATCCCTTGTGCTGGCGATGCTCCAGGACGTGATCAGCGCGCTTCTCTCCTCGCCCTCGCTCAGCGGGTGCACCGTGGTATCCCCGGATCCCAGGGTCACGGGCTTCGCGGAAAAAATTGGGGCGCGCGGTCTCCTGGACGGCGGGGCTGAGCTGAACCGCGCGATCGGGCTCGCGATAGAGGATGCGCGCACCGGCGGCGCCTCCTCGGTGATCATACTTCCGGGTGACGTTCCGCTCGTGAAGCCTGGTGACCTGGAGAACATGGCGGGCATGGCGACCGGGGAGAGGGAGGTGGTGATATCCCCTTCAAAGGCTAACGGCACGAACGCCCTGCTCATCAGGCCACCGCATCTCATCGGGCTCAGGTTCGGAGGGGAGAGCTTCCCCCTTCACCTCCAGGAGGCTGCGGCTGCAGGCGTGACGCCAAGGATCTACAGGTCGCACAGACTGGCAAACGATCTCGACGACCCTGAGGACATCGAGCTGATGCTGAGGGAGGGACGGGGAACGAGGACCTACGAGGTGCTCACGCGCGCGAGGATCGGCACGTATTTGAGCAGCAGGTAAACGCCTATGACAACCATCACTGATGCGCAGACTAGAAGGAGGGCGCGGTATCCGCGGGTGCCCATGAACCTCCTTCCGCCCGCCACCGCAAGGGAGACTCCTGAGAACCAGGCGAAGTCAGCTGTGAAATGACCGAGAAGCCACATGACTACCCCTGCCGTGGAGGCGAGGACGTATGCCTCCATGAGCGTTGCGAGGCCAACGGTCACCCACCACACCGGCACGCTCGGGTTGAGAATCGTGCTGAACAGTACTCCCCCGACGAGCGGATGGTATCCTCCGGCCACGCGGCCTCTGCCTCCGCCGCGCCAGGAGCTCCTGATGCCGAGTGCTCCCAGCGCCAGAAGCATAATGCCCCCGAGTATCCCGAGCGCCACCTGAAAGGCGATCGAGGAGAGGATCACCCCGAGCCCCATGACGATGAGCGCGAGGAACACGAGCTCAACCAGCACGTGCCCGGCCGCCGCAAAAGTTCCCGATAACCTTCCTCCCTCCCCTGCCTTGGCGACCACGTACGCCAGAAGTGGGCCTGGTATCAGAGCCCCGGACAGCGCTATCGTGAAGCCGATTGGGAACTGCAGAAGCGTCTCCATCATTTTTTGAACCTCGTTGAACATTTTGAAGCAATAGATATAAACGGTCGTGTCCTATTAGTTTGGTTGCCATGGACCGCCTGAAGTACACGCTGGACGAGGAGGAGATTCCAAAGGCGTGGTACAACATCCAGGCAGACCTGAAGACACCACTCGATCCGCCGCTCAACCCCGCAACGAAGGAACCGATAGGGCCTGAGGCCCTCTCCAGGATCTTTCCGATGGAGCTGATAAAGCAGGAGGTGAGCAGGGAGCGCTGGATACCCATACCTGAGGAGGTGAGGGATGTCTACAGGCTGTGGCGCCCGACACCCCTCTACAGGGCTCGCAGGTTCGAGGAGCTCCTGAAGACCCCTGCGAGGATATACTACAAGTGGGAGGGGGTGAGCCCGCCTGGAAGCCACAAGGCGAACACAGCTGTCGCCCAGGCATACTACAACATGAAGGAGGGGGTGAAGCGCCTTGCAACGGAAACCGGGGCTGGGCAGTGGGGAAGCGCGCTGGCGTTCGGGACCATGCTTTTCGGACTGAAGTGCACGATATACATGGTCAGGGTGAGCTACGAGCAGAAGCCCTACCGCAGGATCATGATGGAGACCTGGGGGGCGGAGTGCATACCGAGCCCCAGCACGAGGACCGAGTACGGCAGGAGGGTCCTGAAGGAGGATCCGAACTGCCCGGGCAGCCTGGGGATAGCCATCTCAGAGGCGATAGAGGACGCGGCGACGCACGAGGACACGAAGTACTCCCTCGGAAGCGTGCTAAACCACGTTCTCCTCCACCAGACCGTGGTGGGGCTGGAGGCGAAGAAACAGATGGAGATCGCAGGCGACTACCCGGACGTCGTGATAGGCTGCGTGGGGGGAGGGAGCAACTTCTCGGGTCTCGCATTTCCCTTCATCGCTGACAAGCTCAGCGGCGCAAAGCTTGACCTGAGGGCCATCTCATGCGAGCCCAAGGCATGTCCCACCCTCACAAAGGGAGTTTACACGTACGACTTCGGGGACACCGCCCGCATGACGCCCCTGCTGAAGATGTACACCCTGGGCCACTCCTTCGTCCCACCTCCGATCCACGCGGGTGGCCTGAGGTACCACGGAGACGCTCCGCTCCTGTGCAAGCTCACGCACGACGGGTACATGGAGGCTGCCGCATACCACCAGAACGAGGTCTTCGAGGCCGGAAGGCTGTTCGCGAAGGCGGAGGGCTTCGTGGTGGCCCCGGAGACGACTCACGCGATAAAGGCGGTGGTGGATGAGGCGCTCAGGTGCAGGGAGACCGGGGAGGAGAAGGTGATTCTCTTCAACAACAGTGGACACGGTCACTTCGACCTCGGCTCGTGGGACTCATTCCTGAGGGGAAAGCTTATTGACTACGAGTACCCGGAGGAACTCGTGAGGGAGGCGCTGGCGAAGCTGCCGATGGGAGGTGCGTGAAAATGCCGGTTGCGTTCGTGCTGGTGGATGCCGACGTTGGAAGGATAAGGGAGATCCTGGAGGAGCTGAGGAGAACAGAGGGAGTGGTCGAGGCCTACACGGTTGCCGGGCCGCACGACATAATAGCGAAGCTCCAGTCGGAGAGGTTCGAGAAGGTCGCGGAGATCGTGACTAAAAAGCTGCAGAGGATAGGAGGGGTAAGGAACACCCTCACCCTTTTCGCATTCGAGTAGGATGGACATGCCCGTGGCATTCGTTCTCGTGGACGCGGAGACCGGTCGCGTGGAGGAGGTCCTGGACAGGCTCCTGAGGGTGAACGAGGTCGTCGAGGCGTACTCGGTCGCGGGACCCTACTCCATAGTTGCGAAGGTGGAGACGAGCAGCTTCCAGGATCTCGTGAGGGTGATTCCCGAGAGCGTGCACACGATTCCGGGCATAAGGCGGACGCTGACGCTTCTCGCATTCGGGACCGGGAAGGAGTTCAGGGTTGAGGCCTGCGACCCGGCTGAGTCGCTAGCCCGGAGCGGAAAGATGAAGGAGCTCTACGAGCTCTGCAGGGGATGCAGGCAGCTGAAGCTCTGCGGGTACGGCGCGCGCGTCATAACATACGGGATATGAGCGTCTCGCGCATCTGTTATCCCCAGCGCTCTGGGGCTGAAGATCTGGCCTCACCACCACCCTTTGGGGTTAATCCACCTCTTGTAGAACATCCTATAGGTTCCGTCCGGCAGCCTGATGACCGCGGGATCTGCAGCTCCGTCAAGCCTCAGTCCCTCGTACGTCCAGCTTATGCCATCGCCCGAAAAAACGGAGACGATCCCTCCCTCTCCGTGTAGTACATGCGGTAATCGCCCTCAACCTCAATCGTGCATGAGACGGTGCCACGGGTCGTCATCGTTCTTTCCCTCGTGAAATTCCATCGAGCGAGGATGATATCATTCAGAACCTTGTGAGAAGACGTGTGCTCAGCCCTGAAATGGGGAAGAAGCTCAAGCTCATGAAAGGATTCAGGAACATCCTTGTGCACAGGTATGGAAAAATCACGGACGAACTGGCATTTGAGAGCATAGCCAGCGGCATGGAAGATTTTCGCATGTTCATCAGAGAGGTGGAGCAGGCAATCAAAACGCACAAAAACAGCGCAGGAACGTCGAACAAAAGATGATAGAAGATCGTGAAAAAATATCTGATCGGTGGGTTCGGTTTTTGCATGGACACGAATTCGCCGCAAAAATCACATGAAAATCACGAAGCATCAGCCCGCGGCTGAACAGAATGTTTCTTATCTTTTGACAGGATAAAATAACTCGGTTGAATGTGGAAATCGAGGCTTGCCGTAGTGGTCTGCGTCATAGCAGTCATTGGTGCTGCGGCATACCTTCTGTTAATGTCCGAAAAAAGGATTGCCGTGCGCATAGGATGGCTGCCAGTCGGAGACGTTTCCCCTCCAAGACACATTCAGGCCGCGAACGGTGACCGCGAGATATACCTCTGGTGGGAGAGTCCGGAGGAGGATGTGGACGGATACAGGATCTATCTGGCGTACGAGCCGCTCTTCTCGACTGAAAAAACAGGCGGCGAAAACGAACTCCCGTACATTGAGATAGACCTGAGCGCACCTCCTCAGGGATTTGATCCGGAACACCCGCGCCTGAGGATCACCGGATTTCTGAACGGCGCGGAGTTCCATGCTGGCATATCCAGCTGGAGGATGTCGGGCGGGGTAAAGGTGCAGAGCGCCCCCATATGGCTGTACTTCTGCCCGCACGGAATCAGCGCAAACAGGAGGGCTGCGGTGGTAGTCCTGGAGAACGGAATTTACGACACGCGCGGGGTGAGGGATGCCGCAGAAGCCTACCTTGATGCCGCATCCGAGGAACTTTCAGAGTTCGGAATCACATCCGCCGGCTTACGGACCATAACATGGAAGTCGGTCGAAAACACTTCCCGGGCCTGCGCGGAGCTCCTGGGCATGGCCGCCTCCTGGCAGGAGAACGCGATGCGGGAGATCGAGTACTTCATCGATTGGCTGGAGGGATGCGGGGCAGAGGGCGTGGGGGAGATTCTGGAGGAGGTGAACATCATGAAAGGGCGTATCTCCGGGATGTGGAACGAGGTGGAAAGGGGGGACATATCTGTCGGATCTTTTGACAATTTTCTGTGGCTCAAGGGTATGATCCTCGGCATGCATGACAAGTTCTCTGACAGCTGCGGGAGGATAAACTCGATAATAACGTCACATGAGTCCGCTGCCGGGTGGGGCGAGATCAGGGAACGATTTGAAGCGCTGGCAAGCTCCTGCGGACCCGGTATCCTGAGGATAACAGATTACGCCGAGTCTATCTCTCAGGGGATAATGGAGGAGGTGCGCGGACAGCTCAGGACCCTCGCTGAAGACGGCGTTGGGTTCTTCGTCCTCACAGGAGACGATCTTGTTAGACAGATGATCGTCTGGGACAACGGGCTGCGGTCAGTCGGCGCGGTTTCCTTCCTGCTTCCCCCCAGGGACCTCCAGGACCCAGAGAAGATCGAGTTCGTAGAGAGGGCTTTCTCCCTTTACGAAAACTTCCACAGGGACCCGGAGGCCTTCTTCGCGTCCCACTCCCGCGAGGTGCTAACGATAATCGATCCCGAGTTCTTCGCGCCGCAATATGGGATCGGCCCTCAGTACGGCATTGGGTTCGACCGCCCGGAGATCAACATTTATGTCCCATCCGGTTACAGGCAGGTGCTGGTTTCAAACCTTGACGGGGCGTCTGTCGAGGAGGGTCTGGCGAGGAAACCCATGGTACTGAGCATAGAGGCCCACGGTTCCACCGATATCCAGGGAATGGGGCTCCACGGGCAGTACACAAGCAGGGAGGGCTGGGTCGAGTACTGCTCTGAGAACGGTACCCCCTCCTTAATAGTTGAGGTCCTGTCCTGCTCCTGGGACATCCTGAACGCATGGCCAGAAACCTACCTCGGAACAGGTGTGCTGGCGTACTGCAACAGAGGGATCACCAGAACCCAGTACTGGACGCACCCAACCCTCGGGGACGCTCAGGCGGATTTCAGGTTCACCGTCTTCGGTGACATACTGGCCCATCCGCCTCAAGAGAGCTTCTACCTGGAGCGGTTCTCCTCTCCGTCCGTCAGCATCCAGCGCGCATAGATCAACGAAGCTCAAACCTGTGCAGGATCTTCTTCTCGACCTCTGCTATCTCGGCAACGACCTCTATGTGCTCAACCAGGCCCGAGTTCTTTATTCTCCTCCCCAGGAGTTCGTCCACCTGGAATATCCCGGCCGAGTTTGACATCCTTATCCTTATCAGGACCGGCTTCCTCTCGCCCCTGGTGACCTCCACATCCTCTATGGCCATCGCCGAGACCGAGTGTATGTCAACCTTTCCCGCATCGAAAGGTATGCGGGCCCTTCCCTCTGCCATGTCGAGCGCGTCCGCTATTATGAATATTCCCGCCTCCTTCGTGAGAGCGGGTTCCTTCGAGTAGTGTGCGGCTATGGCGTGGAGGGTCTCCGAGATTATCACGGTCCTCTCGGCGGGCGGCCAGTCTGAGAGCAGCCTCTCCAGTATGCGCTGGGCGAGCACGACGCTGTAAAGCTGGTGGTCGTGCCTCTGAACAACCATGCCGATGTCGTGAAGCACCGACGCAAGGAAGACCACAACCTCCGAGTCCTCCTTGGGCAGCCCGTGATCCTTCACGACCCCGTGCATCTCCACGCCCTCGAGCAGCTGGCAGAGCTTGAGGGCAGCGTTCGCCACTATCTTGGCATGAGTGGGCCCGTGGTCCGTGTAGCCGAGGCGGTCTATCGCCACAACGTTCACGCACCTCCACAGCTCCTCGAGCTCCCTGTCCTCCTCGACCCTGCGGATCAGCCTGAGCAGCTTCTCGTTCTTGGTCGGTATGTTGAACCTCATCGCTATGGAGTTGTTCCGGCGGGTATTTATCGCATTCGAGCGAATTCTGGGATGACCTGCGGAAGTGGTGGAATGGGGAGATCGAAGCTGCTCATGGCTGCCGCTGCGTCACTAATTCTGATCGCCCTGCTGCTGGCGCTCCTCACGCAGACGGGTGAGCACGGGCGGGAAAACGAGTTCACGTACACTTTCACCAGAAACTGGCTGGAGAAGGGCAACCTCTGGGTCTTCGACCAGCCCCCGCCCGAGTACCTGGAGGAGATGGGTGCGACGGGCACTTCCTTCTCCGTCTACTACTCGGGCTTCAACGAGGACGAGTGGAGCTATGTGAAGACGCTGCACCGCCACGGCTTCAAGGTGACCGCCAATTTCCCCACAGGCCAATCCACGACCACCGAAAACCTGCAGCTCAGGGAGGAGGCCGCCAAGAGGGACATCCACGGCAACATCATGAACCTGCTGGGAATAGAGGGGCTGTACAACATGTGCGGCAACCACCCGCTTTGGCGGGAGTTTCTCATGAACAGGATCGGGGAGCAGGCCAGGGGTGGCGTGGACGGGATCCTCATCGATGAACCCGGAGACACCGCAGACTGCTTCTGCGACTACTGCATGCGGGCCTTCAACGATTACCTGGCCGAGCACTATTCCCCGGACGAGCTGCAGAGGCTCTTCGGGATAA
>Ga0078972_1012008_pt1 | contig 15144 bp, 14 predicted proteins | sample YelNatPaOPGAMG01_FD_67568 | JGI IMG/M metagenome (GOLD analysis project Ga0078972, IMG submission 67568) | Hot spring thermophilic microbial communities from Obsidian Pool, Yellowstone National Park, USA - OP-RAMG-01 (SPADES assembly) (version 2) | ecosystem: Environmental > Aquatic > Thermal... | reverse complement strand
TTTCTATAATGGAGAGTTTAAAAGAGAAAGACTACTTCGAGTTTAGTGAGGAGGAAAAGAGAATTCTATTGGAATGAATAATAAATTAGATTTTAGAGGGTGTAAGAGAGGGTGTAAAATAATCTGTACAAACTTCCTAGAATATACTAGAGAAGGGAGAACTCAGGATATCTCAAGGCAATATTTTCAAGCGATGAGGCATTATTCAAGGGGGTATATCTAGCAATAGCAGAAGTTACCAAGAAATGGACAGGCAAGATAAAGGATTGGCCCTTGATACCATCAGAGCTAGCTATTTATTTTGAGGATAGAATAGGAGGTACCTATAATATGAGATACCTAGGAGGTTTACACAGAAAACTTGACAGACCCCTATTAGGCTTCACTTATTAATACCCAATTTCTTTCCTTAGCAGATTTAAGACAAGCAAATATCACTCTGAGTGCTTCGTATCCGTCTTCTCCTGATACCTCAGGAGGTCTATTGTCTATAATAGATTCTATGAAAGCATCAATAACACCTGACTTGATCTGTCTAGTATTGGTAGAGATACCTCCAAGTTTATAGTAAATCTCTCCATCATCTCTTTTTTCAATGATAAGGTCATATTCTTGACTAGTATAAATTTTTATAACTCCATTTTCGCAATATAGAATGGTGCTGTTCTCTTCGGATCCGTAGTTAGTCCAGCTAACTTCTATTGTTCCAATCTTTCCCCCTGAAGTCTTCAAAATGCAAATGGCATTATCTTCTACTTCAATTGGATTACCATCTTCATATTTCTTATCCAAGGTATAGGCGATTGCATTTACTTCAGAGATCTCTTCCTCTAGTAACCACTTTATAAGATCTACTTTATGAATACCTAAGTCTCCAAGTACACCAAAGAAGGACGCTTCTTTGTTAAAGAACCATGTCCTCTTTGTCTTATCAGCACTCCAAAATTCAGGACCAGCATGTTTAAATGCTGTTCTAAAGGTGATAACTCTTCCGAGTTCATTCTTTTTTAAGATTTCTTTAGCCTTTTGATGAGCAGGAGCAAAGCGTTGATTATGCCCAATCATTAGGATTTTCTGTGTTTCCTTAGCTGTCTCTATCATCTTCTTTGCATCCTCTAGATTAGTTGCTATAGGCTTTTCACACAGGACATGCTTACCTGATTTCAACGCTTCAATAGTAATAGTAGCATGAGTATAATTTGGGGTACATACACTTACCGCATCAATAGTAGGATCGTTAAGTATATCCTCATAGTTTTGATATGCCTCCCCCCCATATTGATCTGCTAATTCTTTGGCTCTTTCAAAGTTAGAATCACTAAAAGCTACTATTTTACAGTTTTTATTAGAGTAATATTCTGGAGCATGTCTATATCTAGTTATAGAACCACAGCCAATAATACCAATCTTTATTACAGACATAGGGCTTTATCTGACCCTCCCTAATCTTTTTAGATTTTCAAAGCTCAATCTTGCGCTCTCAAGAGAAGGTCTCTTGCATATATCTTGTTCTACTATATACCACTCAACTATGCCGCTATCTCCGATCTCAAAGATAGGCTTAAAGTCTATTACCCCTTCTCCCACTTCGGCAAAGGTCTTTCCATCTGGTTCCATATCTTTTAAATGGATAAGATTTATTCGATCTTTATATCTATTTAGAAATTCTACTGTATCAAGCCCAGCAAACTTGATCCAGAATACATCTACTTCAAGTTTAAGATTCTCTGGACTTGTATTCTCTATAAGTATCTCGATACCATACTTATTATCGAATCTTTCAAATTCAAAGTTATGATTATGATATGATAAAGTAAGTCCGTAAGCTCTTAGTTTTTCCCCTAAAGAGTTAAGTTCTTCAGCTGTTTTCTTCCACATTTCTGTACTATTTCTTTTACTTTCTGGAAGCCATGGACAGATTATATTCTTATTCCCAATATCCAGATTAAACTTTACTATATTATCAAAGTCTCTTTCCAGAAGATCAATTGGGATATGGCTTCCGCAGATTTTCAAATTCAGCGAGTCTAGAAGTTGTTTTAATTCAGATGCAGTTGCTTCGTAAGTTCCAGCAAGCTCTATGCCAGAATAGCCTATTTTAGCTACTTCTTTTATTGTATTAAAGAAGTCTCTTTCTGCATAATCTCTTACAGTATACATTTGTAAAGCAACCGGCTTTAACATAAACGTACCTCCTAAATAATTGTTAGATTGTGTTTAAGTCCAATCTATTAAAACCCCAAGGTATTCATCTTTCTTATTTAGCAGTCCCTCATAAGCCTCTTTAAAGTTTTCAGGTTTAATTATGTGAGTAATTAGTCCGTTGATGGATAATTTCTTATCCTTGATAAGCTCAAGTATGTATAAAGAATTCTTTTCATAAGAAAACTTAGAACCTACCGTCTCATATAGAGGGAAACACCATTCTAATGCTCCTTTCAGTGTTACCCAGTTTAAATGGACCATCCTGAGTAGCGGGGTTATATCTGTTTCATATTTAGCTCTAGGTGTCCCAAGTAATATTATTTCCCCCATTTTCTTTACTAGACTAGCTGACTCTACTACTATCCTAGAGTCCCCTACCGCATCTATTACTGCATCTACTTCTTTTCCATCTGTTAACTTCAGCACTTCTTCTTTCATATCACTTTTAGAAGGATTTATAAGGAGTTCAATCCCAGCCTGGCGAGCTAATTCTAGACGTCTATTAGACAAGTCTACCCCTATAACTTTGGCTCCAGCTATCTTAAACAATTGAGCAGCAAAATTCCCTACCAGACCCAATCCTATAACTACAACGGTATCTCCAGAAACTACTGAGGAAACTCTAAGAGATGTAAGGGCTATAGTTGCAAATCTAGTAAGAGGTACTATTTTATAATCAATCTCTGGAGGTATTTTGAGATAAAAGTTATAAGGGCTCTCGCCTTTGATCTTAGATATAGATGTATGCCTCGAGAAGTAATAGATTAAATCACCAACTTCTACTCTTTTTACTTTAGGACCCTTTTTAATTACTTCCCCAACTCCTATATACCCGGGGTAGAATGGATAATGACACCATGATGTAGGTATATAGACTTCTGGGTCTATCCCTGTGTAGATTGAAAGTTCAGTCCCGGGGCTTATCATAGTAAACTTATTCTTCACTAAAATTTCGTCATCTACTATTTCTGCTTCATTTATTTCGAACTCCTCCCAATTTACTTCTCTCACATTTGGAACTACTATTCTATACCCTTTCATAATTATTGCCTCCTAATAAGTGGTCTATTTTGAAAATATAGGGCAAGGGAAAAGTTTCCCCTGCCCTAGTACTTGCTACTAGAAATTGTCCCTCTAATCGGCATATTAATAAGTAGATATCCTTCACTGACATTACTGCTACTTCTTTTTCCCTAATACCTCATTCCATATCGCAGCTGCATCATCCAATGCCTGTTTTGGAGCTTTTTTACCCCTGTATACTTCTATTATGGCATCGCCAAGTTTACTGCAGAGCATCCACCACTCAGGGATTACTACATATATCTTTCCATATCTAGAAGCTTCAATAAACTTTTGCCATTGTGGTGTATTGAAGGGTGCTTCCTTTGTTAGAGATTTCCTCGCGGGAGTATCTCCAACTAGATGACAGAATTCCCTCATATTTTCTGGTCTGAGGAAGAATTCTATGAATTTCCATGCAGCGTCGGGGTTTTTGCATTTGCTAGAGATAGAAAATCCTCCTCCAAAAGAGTTACATACTCTCTTTACCTTCTTTAAAGGTAATCCTACACCTACATCTTTCATATGATCAGGTGCATATTTTTCTATCTGCTGTAGTACCCAAGATCCAGTGGCTAGTAAAGGAGTTTGTCCAGTGGCAAAATAAGGAATTGGTGACTGAGCAAGGGTAGCGACCCCAGGAGGAATTACCATCTTTCTTATATTTGTTAAAAATTCCAACGCCTCGACTCCTTCTGGGCCATTAAAAGTTGCTTTAGTTTGAGTTTTGTCTAAAGCTTCACCTCCATTTTGCCACAGGAACTCCATGTATACCTGGGTGTTCCAGTTAGGTTCCTCTGATGGGTCAAATCCTGCTCTTACAAGTTTTCCTCCTTCGATCTTATTGAGCTTCTTTGCTGCTGATTCTAACATCTCCCATGTAGAGGGAGGAAGATTAGGATTTAGTCCTACCTCTTTAAATATGTCTTTACGGTAAACTACAGTTCTTGTATCTAGTCTAAAAGGTAGACAGTATATCTTCCCTCCTATACGATAGGGTTCATAACCAACGGGGAAAAAGTCATTCAGCTGCCCCCAAGATTTTATGTACTTGTCAAGGGGTAAAGCTTGTCCACTGGCAACCATCTCTGCTGCTTGCTCAAGTGCTGGTTCGAAGACATCTGGAACCATTCCTCCTGCCCAAGCGGTAAGATACTTTTCAGAGTGATGTTCCCATCCTATATAGCTCATATTTATCTTTATGTCAGGGTTCTCTTTCTCAAAGGCAGGAATAAGTTCTTTATCTATCCAGTTTTTCGCGTCTGGATTAAAATCATTAATCCAAACTTCTAAGGTAACTTTCTGTCCAAAACTCACCATCGGAAAGGCTATCACAGAACTTAAAGCCAAAAGCATTATTAAACCATATACTAAGAACTTCTTCATCTTACACCTCCATATTTAAAGTATTTTTCAGAAACTCTCAACACTCTTCTAAACTTGAATTTTCAGACAGCAGTCTTTGCTTCGCCACACCTTTAAATCCCTCTAAAACTGCTATCTAAACCTTACCTTCTCAGGTTAACTTGACCGAATCGTCTCTTAAACCTTTTATAACTCTTTAATATTCTCCTACATAATTCTCACCCCTATCATAGTTTTTGAAAATCATCTACCCCTTTAGTCCTGTTAAAGTAATTCCTTGAATAAACCATCTTTGGGCAACGAAGAAAATAATTAAACAAGGGAGCAGTACTATAACGGAGACTGCCATAAGTTGATTCCAATAGACTTCAAATTGAGTTCTGAAAAAAGTCAGGCCTAAAGATAAGGTAAATAAACTTTCTTTGTTCAGATAAATCAATGGTGCTAAGAAATCGTTCCATGTGCCCATGAAAGAGAATATGGCTACTGCAGCTAGGGCTGGTTTAGATAGTGGAAGCAATATTTGCCACAGGATCTTAAAATTGCTGCAACCATCTATCTTAGCTGCGTCATCTAACTCTATAGGAATAGTAACGAAAAATTGCCTAAGTAAGAAAATAAAGAAGGGGTTTCCAAAAAAAGAAGGAATTATAAGGGGAAGATGAGTATTTACCCAACCTAGTTTACTAAAAAGAACAAATACTGGAATTAGAGTGACTTGATAAGGTAACATTAGAGTAGATAGTAATATGACAAACAATATATCTCTTCCAGGCCATTCTAATCTAGAGAAAGAGTATGCTACTAAGGTATTAGATAGTAGGGTACCAATAAGTACACTCAATGTAATTTTCACAGTATTTAGTAAGTAAAGATTAAAGGGGGCTATCCTCCATCCCTCGATGTAATTCTGCCATCTAAACGAGGATGGGATCCATTTGGGTGGCATAATAAAGGTTTCTGCAGTTTCTTTGAAAGAGGTAGAGACCATCCAAATGAAAGGAAGTATGAAGATAATACCTAATGTATAGGCAAGAACGTGAAAGATACTATTAATAACCATATATTGCGTTTTTCCTCTAATCATATCCACTTACCTCTCTTTGCCTCGTAGTATACCCATGCTGGAGAGGACCTGAATATTAAGAGGGTTATAACTAGGATAATAATAAATAATATCCATGCCATAGCAGAAGCATACCCTAAATGAAGCCATACAAATCCATTTCTGTAGAGATAAAGGACATAAAATAATGTAGAATTCAATGGACCTCCATTTGTCATTACATATGCCTGAGTGAACACTTGAAATGAGCCGATGATTCCCATAACTAATGTAAACAAGATAGTAGGAGACAACATAGGAATAGTTACATGCCAAAATTTTTGCCAAGAATTTGCTCCATCTAGTTCTGCAGCTTCATATAATTGTTCTGGAACCCCCTGGAGTGCTGCTAGGTAGAGGACCATAGTCCCTCCGATCCCCCAGAAACTCATTAATATAATAGCTGGTTTTGACCATTTTTCTGATTGAAGCCAGAGCGGGCCATTTATTCCTACTCGCTTTAAGAGATCATTAAAAAACCCAAGGTTTGGATCAAATATCCACATCCATAGTAAGGAGATCGCTACTCCAGATGTTACAGAAGGCAAATAATACATAGTTCTAAGCACATTTTTCCCTATAAGTTGTCTATTTAGAAGTAAAGCACATCCTAAAGCCACTGTCATCCCTAATGGGACACTAATTAGATAATAAACTGTATTATACAGGGATGTCCAATATAATGAGTCCTCAAAGAACATTTTTCTATAGTTTTCTATTCCTATCCATTTTGCTGCAGAATAGACAGAATAATCACAGAAGCTTAAGATAAATGATGCAATAATTGGTCCAATAGTGAATATAAGGAATCCAGCTATCCAAGGTGAAGCAAAAAGCCATCCTTCTATAGCCTCTCTTCTCTTTAGAGAACCTCTCCTACTTTCTTTCATATTATACTTTTCGCCTCCTCAAACGCTGCTAGAATATTCTCAATTGGAGTATCAGGTTGAATCGCATGGGAAGGAGCTATTATATATCCTCCATTTCTTCCTAAAATTTCTTTAAGGTTTCTAACAAATCTCCTTACCTCTTCTGGAGTTTTTTTAGGTAGTACAGATTGCACATCTATTCCTCCATGGAATGATAATTTATCTCCGTATTTAGCCTTTAATATACTAGGATCCATTCCCTCTGCACTTAATTGGATAGGATCAAGTATATCGATTCCCATGTCTAGAAGTCCAGGAATAGCCTCCATCACCGCTCCATCAGAGTGGTACATTACTTTTATCCCAAAAGACTTTAAAGCCTCGTTCATTTTTTTATGATAGGGTTTTATATTCTTTCCCCACATTTCTAAAGACATTAATAGTCCTCTTTGGGTAGCTATATCATCTGCAGTAAAGACTATATCAATCATTCTGGGAGCTTCCTTAAGAATAGATATAAAATATTCAGTTTTAAATTTAGTTACTCTGGAAATGAGTTCATGAGCAAATAATGGATTAATAATAAAATCTATTAATAGATTCTCAAGTCCTCTCATATACCAAGAACTCTCAAATAGATTCCCATTTGCAATACATATAGCGTATTCTTCCTTTTCATTAATTCTCTCGATGTCTTCTTTAATACTACTAAAATCCCACCATTCTAATTTAGGCCATCTAATCTTATCTAAATCAGAGATATCTGAAGCATCTGCCAATGGATAGTAGATTATCTCATCATAAAACCCTATTCCATAACTAATTGGCTTTCTTATCACCCCCCACTCATCTTCATATGAACCATCTGAAAACCTTTGTAAGTCAGGTCCTACGTATCGAGGAGAGACCACCCTAATATCTACCCCTAAAAACTCTCTTAACTGTTCATTAGAGTCAATGTTAAGATATTGCTTAAGTCTTTCTATTACCTCTGGAGTGCCAAAAAAGAAGTAATCTATAGGTGGTCTATCTGGTTCTATATGAGAGAGAGCTAATTTTACTCTTTCTCTTGAAGTCATACTTTATTCTCCTTCTGCCAGTGGGGGTTCACTACCCCCTTTATATAACTAGGAGGTTTGTTTATAGCGTCTTCAAATGCTTGTTGTAAGTCATCCAGAGGATAACGATGGGTTATTACATTGTCCATTTTAAATGCTCCCCTTTTTAGACATTCAATAGCTTTTTGCATATCTTCCATCTGATTTAGACTGAAAGCTGGATGAGGAGCTTTTACAATTAACCCTTTATCGCATAATTTTCTTATATCTAAGTTATAATTATCGGAAGGATAAGAGAGGATTATGACCTCCCCTCTTCCTTTCTTTACCGAATCTAAAGCTAGATCATATCCCTGCTGTGTACCAGATGCCTCCACAGCAATATCTACCCCCCTACCATTGGTTAAATGTAAGATCGCTTCTAATGGATCTATTTCTTTGGCATTGACACTTGCTACTGCGCCCATTTCTTTGGCTAATATTAGTTTCTCCTGAACTATATCTACTGCTATTGCAAATATCGATCTGCTATTCAAGATAGAAATAGTCATTAAACCCATCATCCCACAGCCTATGACTAATACATAATCTCCCACTTTAGGACTTATAGCCTCAGCTACTGTTACTATACACTTAAGTGGCTCTCCAAGGGCATATTCAAAAGGTATATCTTCAGGAACTTTTACAAGATACTTAGGATCCGCTATTGTATATGTAGCAAAACCACCATTAAACAACCCTGTCACATGTTCTCCCTTCTTGAATCCTATTACTCCTTTACCAACACATTCAACTATACCACTAGCTTCATGTCCTATATTTACAGGATATCTTCTTATGTCAGGCATATATATATGCTGAGTCTCCCACATACATATGCCGCATGCTTCAACTCTAATAAGAACATCGTCTTCGCTTACCTCTAATTCTCTCTCTCGGAATTCTATAGTCCTAGGCCCGGTTAATATAGCTTCTCTAGTCTTCATCTTAATAACTCCTTCTTAAAGAAACCTCTTTCTTACAGAGATTAAGATTAACAGAACCTCTAATGACTAATTTAGGCTTTAAAATAATACTCTTCTGAAAATCGCTAACTTCATTTTTTGACCTCTCCATAATTAAGTTAACTGCTACCCCTCCCATCTCTTCAAATGGTTGAGCAATTGTAGTTAGTGGTGGAGCAGTATATATAGCTAAAGCATCATCAAATCCTACTATTGAAATATCTTCAGGTACTCTTAGTCTCTCTTCATATATAGCCTGCATAACTCCTGTAGCTGTTATATCGCTTGTTACAAAGATAGCAGAAGGAAAATCCTTCAAGATTAGTAGTTCTTTCCCTAATTGAAATCCCTCCTCAACAGTATAATCACTAGAGAGTTTAATCAACTCAGGCTCTATTTCTAATTCTGAATCGAGCATTGCCTGCCTATACCCCTCAAAGCGTTCTGCCTCTACATCACTACTTATAATGCTATTCCTATTTGGATTTACTCCTATAAAGCCGATTTTCTTATGCCCCATTGAGATTAGATACTTGACTGCCTCATAAGCACCAGAAAAGTTATCTACTAGAACATAATCTCCTACTGGGATCTTTAGTGGCCTTTCTATCATTACAACTGGAATATTAGAAGACATCACTTTATAAATGTTTTCCTCTTTAAGTGGGGTGGTAAAAATTATACCTTCTACTCTTCGGCTGATAAACAAGTCAACTGCTTCTGCTTCTCTCTTGGGATCACCATAACTAAAATAAGAAATCACATGGTAGCCCTTTTTATTGGCTGATGATTCTACACTGTAAGCTACTCTAGCAAAGAAGGGGTTGGAATAATGTCCTACTATTATATGCCCAATAACACAGGTTACATTCTTTTTTAAACTATGAGCAATCATATTAAAGTGATAGCCAGTTAAGTCAATTGCTTCTAATACCTTGGCTCGAGTTTCCTTAGACACATATCCATCATTATGAAGGACCCTAAGGACAGTGGTAGTTGAAACCCCTGCTTTCTCTGCCACATCCTTTATTGTAGGATGTTTTACTTGATTAAGTTTTTTCTTATATGGTATCGTATACATATCAATTAAATTATAATACAGACAGCTTGGAGATGGAAATATCTTGAATGCGTTACTATGCATAGTATCCATATAGCAGGATAAGAGGAGGAGGAATATGAGTTACGACGGTAAAAGTAACTCTTTTAATTTTGCTGGGGAGACATACTTCGAAAGGATAAAAGATTCTAAAAATCCAGCTAAGATAAGGCTTAAGATCTTAGAATATCTTTTCGAATGTAAGAATGTATCTGAAACAGCAAGAAAGCTTGGAGTGTCTAGAAAAACTATTAAAAAATGGGAAGCTCGATATTATGAGAAAGGTATAGAAGGATTAAATGATAGGTCTAAAACTCCAAAAACTAATCCTAAAGCTATATCCAAAGAAATTGAAACTCTTATAATAGCGATTAAAGACAGATATCCTGACTATGGAGTAAGAAAAATAAAGAAATTATTAGAATTGGAATATAATATTCATGTATCTATACATCCAATTTATAGAATCCTAAAATCAGCAGGACTTATAAAAAATGGTGACCATGTTAAGTAACGGTAGCCTTTCTTAAGAATATAATTCTATTCAGTAAAAGGTAGTCCCATTACGCCTAACCCTTTCACGCTGTTTAAAGGACTCTAATAATTTTAGCGTCATAAAACCTCTTAAACTCTTAACTCTCTCACAAATGCCGTAGTCTCTTGGAAACTCCTGAAGTGTAATCATTTCTAATATACCTTTAACCATAAGACCAAGTCTTCCCGCCTTACTTACTTTTACTGTTAGCCATCCCCTTAATACTTCTTCCTTGGAATCTATTAACCATTTAGAACTACCAAAGGAAATAAGTATATAGATTTTACTCAGTAATAGGTAAAAGCCCCCTCTTAAATCTTCTATTCGTATAGCAATTAAGATCTATCTATAAGATACTGATTATTAAGAATAAAAGAGATAAATGCATTCATATAAAGAACATTATACGAAGTATTACTTAAGACCTTAGACCAAATGGAGAATATACTAAAACTTATATACCATAAGCCCTTCAAAAATAGATTAGAAAACAAATAAAATTTTAGTGTAAATAATAAGCACATTAAAATTAAAGCTATTAGGCTCTTTTCTGAATCGTTTTATTTATTGTCTTTATGTATTCATTTGAAGGAATATATAGATTTTTTAGGGAATTAATTAGCTCATTGTCACCTTTATCTTTAATATAGTCGCCAGGATTTTTACCCCTAGCTGACGCTTTAACTGTCTGAAATTTCAAAGCTGTTCTTTCTAAAACCTTTAAAAGTCCGTCTTGAACACCAAATATTGATCTTATCAATTTTACGTCTTCTGGTACTGGAATAGATCCTCCAAAGTCTTTTCTAAACCAGTGCCCTACAGTGTGGTAATATTCTTTTGGTAATTTACTAATTATATCATTTATACTCATATTCATAGCTTTTCTTAGCAATGTCAAGTACTGAGCTATAATTGGCTGATCTATCCTATAAAGACGCATTTTAGTAAAATATTCTCCAATCATAAGCTTGCGTGCTCCTGGAGATGCCCCCCAGTTAATTCTCTCTAGCGAAAGAAACTTACTCAATGAGTTGATTACTTCTCTTTTAAAGTCTTTTATATCAGAGAGTTGTCCTACAGAATATTCACCGTTTTCTAAACCTTGAATAACCTCTAAAATTTCCTGCGGCTCTTTTATTATTGGGACAGTTTCGACAGTTGTCCACAGGACGGTACCACAGGACGGACAAATATCTTCTCCAATTGGATCGAACGGATCTATCAATTCAGTATTACATTTTGGACAAAAGAATCTTATACCTTCCATCAAAAATTCATCTCTCTCAGGATGAACAATAAACTCTATAGAAACTTTCTCATCCCATTGAACTACCGCCACTTTTGGGAAGTTGTCTTCATATTCTTCTAAGATTTTTACTACAAAACCATCCTTAGATACCTTACCAGAGATATCTTTAACTTTCATACCAATGAATTCTTCTTTTATCCATTTCCTTCTTTTATTTATTATTGGTTTTGTTCTAACTCTGTCGATGTAGAATTTATAAGCTACTCTCGTGCTATCTTTTGCAAACATAAAGATAGGATACCAGCTGGTCGTCCTAGAGTTTACTATCATGTTTCTTAAGACATATCCATATCTGCATAGAGAGTACGGATAGTATAATGTATATAGGTTCCAATCTTTTACTCCAAAGAAATAAAGAGCATCTTCTCTATGAAAATCTTTAAATTCTTTTGTGGTCATTCCTTCTAAGATAGACAAAAATTCTTGGTAATTTTGGGCAATATATACCTCTCCATGTTTGTCTTTCATTATAGTAGTTACAGCAACATCTTCTGGCAAATCATCTTCTTCTATGATACTCCAAATATATGGAGCATTATAAATCCTAGCTACACTATTTATTTTAACCCTCTCTTTAATTATCTCCACAAATTCATTCGACCTTTCAATTAAAACAGAAAAAATCTTTTTAGAATAAATACTATTTCTTATATCTCTTACAACTACTCCGGTCGTTCCTGTCCCAGCAAAAAGATCTAATATTAAATCTCCATCTTTTAAATCTACTCGGTTTAACATCTCTCTCACTAAATTCTCAGGATATACTGCAGTATGTCTCCATGGGACCTGTTGCAAAGGGATCTCCACCACGTTAGGACTTCCTTTTCTGTAAATATTCTCTTTATCTTTCGTTAAAACAAAAACTGGTTCATAAGTGTTTGCGAACCTGTCTTTTACAGAAGATGGCATATGATTGGGTTTATACCAAATAATAATGTCCTCTAGATACCAACCATCTTTCAGCATGTGATATGCTAACCTATATGGAATAAGAAGAAGGTAAGACTTACCGTACTGGTTTAGATATTTATCCCCAATGTTTAGGAAGAAAACACCATCTCTTTTAAGTTTTTGGCGAAGTTTACTGAATACTGTTACTAAACGCCCTATATATTCTTCAGGGGTTTCCTCTTGTCCAATTTGTCCTTCAAACTTATAATCTCTTTGCTTCCAATATGGAGGAGATGTAATAGCTACAGCAATTGAATCATCTTCTAAATACTCAAGGCAGGCATAAACATCTCCATAAAGAATTATATCTGTGCTCATTTACAGTTCCTTTAGTTTATAACTTAAGATTCTAATTCTATCAAAATATCTCTTTAATTTATTTAAGTAGTCATTTTTTATATCTATAAAAATAACTCTTGGGAATTCTTCATTCGTCTCTTCCTTTATAACTTTAAAGATTCCGTCTTTATAGTGATAACGAGCAGACTTACTATAATCTTTGCCACTCACAAAGTCATCCTGATATTTCTCTTTCAACATTCCATTTGGTACTGAGATTGCGACAATAGCTATAGGTTTAATATCTCGCTCTCTTAAGTTTTCAGTAAAATTCCTAAGCTTACTAGAAAAACTCCTAATCATATCAAGCTCATCCTCTGCTATCTCTAAAGCTCTGAGTATATTATCCCTTTCTTGTTCATGAATAAAAACACCTCGTATTAAACTTTCTGTAATCTGTTTATCTCGGGTATATCTCGACTTTTCTGGCTTCTTTTCTAATCTCTTTCTTGCCTCATCATGTGAAATATTAAAAATTTTAACAATAATAGGGATCAAAGCATCTTCCAACTTAAGATTAAAAAAGTCAGATAGAGAGCTGTACTCTTTCCTAATATTATCAATTAAATCCTTATATGAAGGATAAATAAACATTAACCCATAAGTCAAAATTAATTTTCTACTGCCATCCGACATCTTATAGAAAGGAGGTATTGTCGGATACACAAAATAAGGAGATGGTAAGAACTTTCTCTCTAACTGAAGCTTTGCTACATGAGTCATTTGATTAATCCCTACATTTATCGTACCTTTAAAATCAGAAAGATTATCAATATTAGCTGTCTTTATATCTATATTTAATATGTATTCCTCACTTTCAAACGTTAAATCAGCAGAATAACCTAAGGGTAATAAATTATATCCTTCTTTTTCAAATCTTCGAATTAATAAATGCTGGACATACTTTTCAATAATTTCGGAAAAAGGATTATAAGACTTATCTTCTTTACTTGCCATTATAATAGGAACTACTATCTTGTCTAAATATCTTAAGCTTCTATCTACTGATGTGCTAAAATTCTCTAATGAATTTCTAAACATCTCTGCTAATTTAAATAAGTTTTCCTTCTCTATCTCCTCTATCTTTCTTAACTCATTCATAAACATTCTCCTTTAATACGTTAACTAAGTTAAAGTAGCTAAACATAGCAGTTTCAAATCTTTATATTTTATTCTAGCACATAACTAAAATTAAAAGTTTCAACTTAACTCTCTTTTTACCCCGGGGTGGTGGGCGGGATTGCCCGAAGGGCAATGCATTATCTTTTTTGAGCGTCAGCTTGAAAAAAGATAATACTGGCTTTAGCCAGCCCATATAAGAAAAAAGGCGGGGATAACCCCGCCCTAGCTATTGCCGTCTTAATATGGCTTGTCTAAGCTTCTCAAGGCTCCGTTTGATATTGAAAAAAATCTCTTTTTAATATCTACTCATTTTAATAGTTCCTTTTCTATAAACTCTAAAAAAGCTTCCGGATCAAAGGCTACCCTTTCTTCTTTTATTCTATTTGCTATATTTATGAAGTCTCTATCTCTAGAAATTAGAAAACTAGATATCTTACTTGCTACTCCAAAATATACAGCATCAAAAGGATCTAGCATATAGAGTGATTGTAAGTTGAAACCAGCTACAAGATCTCCTTCATCAGGGATAATTATTTCGATATTATTTACTTCTCTTATTTCTTTTATTACCTCTTCTATTTCACTTTCTGCCCACTTCTTCTTTCTTCTTAACACAAATCTTATCTCCATAAGATTAATAAGTGTAGTATAAAGAAGGACCTTTCCTTGCTCTGCTCTTTTCAAAATTTTATATGGAGCTTCCCAAAGATTCTTCCCGTCACTGGTAACTTCCTTACATAACCAATTTAGTAAAACGTCTGTATCTAGGAACCCTTTAATATTTTCCATAACCTGTCTCTCTTAGTCCCTTCAATACTTCAGTACTTGTCTTTTCTTCTTCCCACTGAAACCTACCAAGAAGTTTATCTACAACACCAATTCTCTTCTCGTCTTTAACCTGATATCCAAGAGCTTCCATAAGCTTAATCATTTCCTTTACATACATACTTTTCACCTCCATTACTCGTTCTTATTATATCATTAAAAATATATAGATTTCCCCGGGGTGGTGGGCGGGATTGCCCGAAGGGCAATGCATTATCTTTTTTTGAGCGAAGCTTGAAAAAAGATAATGCTGGCTTTAGCCAGCCCATATAAGAAAAAAGGCGGGGATAACCCCG
>Ga0078972_1012004_pt1 | contig 15146 bp, 13 predicted proteins | sample YelNatPaOPGAMG01_FD_67568 | JGI IMG/M metagenome (GOLD analysis project Ga0078972, IMG submission 67568) | Hot spring thermophilic microbial communities from Obsidian Pool, Yellowstone National Park, USA - OP-RAMG-01 (SPADES assembly) (version 2) | ecosystem: Environmental > Aquatic > Thermal... | reverse complement strand
AAACAGCCGCCCCCGCCGCCGCTCCCCCCCGAGGTCCTGGCCAACACCCGGGCCAAGTACCTGGAGGCCCTAAAAAGCCTGACGGGAGAGGATTTGGCCTGAGTATTTGGGGGAGGCTAAGGGTCAGAGGACCCTTCCCCCCACTCCCAAGCCCCCACCCCCGATCCCTGAAAGATTTCGTCCTAAGGTTCCCAAGCTCCTGCCTGGAAACCTTCCATTGCTCGCCAAGCTCCGCCTTGCCATGAGATCTTGTGACTCTCAGAGGTTTGGCAGAAGCGGTGCACGTGCCCAAGCTGAAATGGGGAACGGGCCAAACAGTGACTAAATTGGGCTGGTTTGGCGCCCGTTCCTGATCCAGGTTCTCCGGGACACGCCGGTTTCTCGGCGTGACTGGTTGATATGATTACATCAGTATCAGAAAACAGGAAAAAAGGCGGTGCCGATAAAGAGCAATATAACCCATTAATATTTTTGACAATAATAAATAATAACTGGCATTAATGCGGTGGCTTGGTGGCGGCGCCTATGGGACGAGACGACTTCGTGCACGAAGACGCCATCCTCAACGAACTTCTCTACATCAAGGACCGCATTCAGAAAAGCTCCCGCATCCTTACCGACCGGGAGAAAACCGCGTTTTTCTTTGTGGTGGTGCCGGAATCCATGATCATCAAGGATACCCTCAAGGCCGCGGACCTGTTTGCCAAATTCAAAGTGCCCATCAGTGGCTACGTGGTGAACCGGGTATTGCCCGAGAGTTTGAAGACCGAGAGTATCCCCGAATACCTCAAGCATCGCCTGGACATGCAGGGGAATTATCTGGAAGAGATTCGTCATTCCTTCGGAAACCAGGTTCTGGCCCAAGTGCCGGAAATGGAACGGGATATTACCGGGCTCCCCATAATCGCCCGGATGGCCGAGTTGCTCTGCGGATGAACGAGGGGCCTGGGGAGCGGCAGGGGTTTACCGGCTCCCTGGTCTCCCCCTTAAACCACCAAGAAAGGAAAAGCATGGCGGCGGAAATTACCACCAGCATGAAACAATTCCTGGGAGAGCACTCCAGGCTCAAGTTCCTGTTTTTCGGCGGCAAGGGGGGGGTGGGAAAGACTGTCATGGCGGGGGCCACGGCCATCTGGCTGGCCCGCCAGGGAAAAAAGACGCTGCTGGCCTCCACCAACCCGGTGCATTCCCCTTCCGGCCTGTTGGGGATGGATGTTTACGGCAGGATCACGCCGTTTCCGGGAGAGGAGCGGGCTTTCGCCTACGAGATCGACACCAGGGAGACTATTGAAAAGTCCCGGCAAGAGATCAAGGAGAAGATCAACTATTTCCTGCGGTTCGCCGACCTGCAACTCAAAGCCGACGACTTCGTGGAGGCCGCCACGCTGAATCCGGCCTTTGAAGAATCGGCCATGTTCGAGAATATGATGGACCTGATGTTCGGGGAGCAGTTCGACGCTTACGTCTTCGACACGGCGCCCACGGCCAATGCCCGGCGTCTGCTAGGCATGTCCCGGGTGTATTCTCTCTGGGTCGACAAAATGATGAAGAGCCGGGAAGAGGCCAAGTCGCTGCGCCAGCTCCTGAGCTTCAGCAAGAAAGAGGAGGCCGACCCTCTGATGGATTATCTGGTGACCCTGCGGGAGCGCATGGGCCACGCCCGGCAACTGTTGACCGACGAGAACCTCACCGCCTTTTTCTTTATTACACTCGCAGAAGCCCTGCCTATTGCCGTGGTCACCCGCTTCCTGCACTGGTTCCACGACTTCGGCATCCCGGTGGGGGGGATCATCGTCAATGGCCTGATGCCTGCGCCTGAAAGCGGGGCTGCGCCGGAGTTCATTGTCAACCGAAGGAAGATGCAGGCGGAACACCTGGAAACGATCTGGAAGCTTTTCGACGGCCAGGTGCGGGCGCTGGTCCCCCTTTTCGACCAGGAGATCCAGGGACTGCCAGGCTTGGGCAATCTGGCGGAAACGCTTTTCGCTTGACAGATGTTTCTCAGGCCAAGGCCAGGGAGGTAGGGGTGTTGCAGACGCCGCCCCTACCTGCCCTCCTTTAATCTCTTGACTAAGCCAACAACTCCTTGGCCTGGCGCATGAGCTCACCGATAGCCAACCCCTGGGGGCAAGCCCGCTCCGCCCGGGAATAATCCACCTCCACCAGCCGCTCCCGGACAGATTCCGGCAAGACTGCGAAGGTTTGTCTGGCCAGATCCGGCTCCCCATAATGCCGGTGGTACATGAGACAGCGCATGACCTCGTTCACCGGCACGGCGCCATTCACCGCCGCCTGACAGATCTGGCCGCAGCCGGCGCAGTAATCAGACCTGGTCTCCTGGGCATATTGCTCCAGAAGATCGAAGTCCTCCCGGGCCAGTTTGGTCTTATCCCGGGCTGCCGCCACGTTGGCTGAAAGGACCGTCAGGCTGGGCATCTGGGAGCAGATGCTGGCTATCTGCGGGTTTTCCCAGACGACCTTGAGCCTGGCCTGCTTATCGGTAAAACCCTTTTGCAGGAATCGGTCGGCAATTTTCAGCTCAGCTTTGCTGGTGGTGGTCGGCATGCCCGGCCCGCCGCCCATGGTCTTCATGGCCACCAGGCCAACGCCGGCTTTGGTGCAGGCATCCACCGCCTCCATCATTTTGGGGTCGTTGATGACCCGGAAGTTATAGGTCATCATTACCGCATCGATCCACTCCATCCTGGCCGCAGCCATGAGAAGAGCCGCCATGTTGCTGTGGGTGCTGAAGCCGACGAACCTGATCTTGCCCGCCTGCTTCATCTCCGCGGCCCAAGACCTGGTTTCCGGGGGGATCTCGTCGATGCTTTTGATGCCGTGGACGTAAAACAGGTCTACATGATCGGTCTGCAGCCTTTGTAAGGCCGCGTCCAGCCGTGGGGTGAAGTTGCCGCCCTTGGGCACCAGCTTGGTAGTCAGAAAAATTTCCTTGCGGGCTTCCGGGTTACGGGCGAAGAAACGGCCATACCCCTCTTCGCTCAAGCCGTTGCCGTAGCTCTCGGCGGTATCCCAGAAGGTCACCCCCCATTTCAGGGCCTGTTTTAAGAGCAGTTGGTTGTTGATGGTGTCAAACATCCCGCCGAGGTTCAGGATGGACACTTCCACCCCGGTTTTTCCCAGTTTCCGCCTGGGCATGCCGTTGGCGTTGTTGGCTCCCACCGGCTTTTCCGGCAGGGAGATGGCCCCGGTAATTCCGGCCCCCGCCGCAGCAAGGCCGGCGATGCCGACAACTTTGACAAAGTCCCTGCGGGTAAAGCCTTTCCCTTTACTCTCACGGCTCATGGAAGTCTCCTCCTCACAGCATTCGTTGGTTCACAGCTCTTTAAATGAGCAGGCGCCCTGAGCGTGAACGGGATTCATTTTCACTGGAGACCCGGATGGCCCTCAGCCCCGATACCGGGCATTCGTGTTCGCACATACCGCAGCCGATGCATCTGGCCGCATCGACGTGGGGACGCTGCAATCTTACCATAATATCGACTTTGGCCCCATAAAAGACCTGGCCCTCATCTACCGCCAGGGGTTGGTCCAGGGTCACGCGGTTACCGGAGAAACCGGTGATGCGCCGCAGGGCGGCATTGGGCTGACCGGCGACCCGCAGGTAGTAGTCGCCGCCGGACAGGTTTATCCCGGGGGGAAGGGGGGCATACAGGTCAACTCCTTTATTCAGGACCCGAGCGCTCAACCCCTGCCCCTCCCGGATGGGCTCGAAGACGGTACGGACGAAGATGGCCTTGGGGCTCACCGGGCACAATTCATGACAGACCAGGCAGGGCCGGTCCATGGCCCAGGGGAGGCAACGGTTTCGATCCACAAAGGCGGTGCCCAGGCGCACCGGACCCTGGGAGGCGAAGTCGCCCTGGCCCAGCTTTTCATCCAGGCTTAAGGGGCGAAGGGCGGCAGTAGGGCAGACCTGGCCGCAGGCAACGCAATTGAGCTGACAGCCGCTGCGACCGAGACGGTAATTAAGGGCGGGAGTCCACACCCCCTGAATCCCAGCCTCGAGCAGAGCGGGCTGGATGATGTTGGCCGGGCAGACTCGCATGCATTGGCCGCACCGGATGCAGCGGGCCAGGAAGCGGTCCTCGTCCAGGGCGCCCGGCGGACGAATCAGACCGGGGTTGCGGTTGGCCCCGCTTAAGCCCCCAAGTTCCCACATGGCGGCCACCGCCAACCCGGTCCCGGCCACGACGAAGCCGCGTCGGGAAAGGTCCGGCACCCCCACCTCACCGGCCGCCGAGGGCCGTGCGGCAAAGGTGATCCGGCCGGCCGGGCACCGGTCCAGACAATTAAAGCACAGCAGGCATTCGCTGGTGATGATCTTACCCGAGGGACGGCAGGCGCCTTCGCAGTATGCCTCGCAGATGCGGCAATCGCCGCACCTGTCCGAAATCTTGCCGAGGCGCCAGGGGGTGAAGCGGCTCAACAAGCCGAAGAGCGCTCCCAGGGGGCAGATAAACCGACAAAAAAATCGGGGCAGGACCAGGTTCAAGCCCACGATAACCAGGAACACGGCCCCGATGACCCAGGCCGAGGCGTAAAAGCGCGGTTCATCGCTCAGGACGTTGACGCTCTTGTCGGCAATGGGGGCTACGGCCAAATTGATGCTGCGGTGCAGCAGGGGCAGCGGGTCGATGAGACCGGTTTGCACCGAACCCATGAGGGCCAGGAACAGGAAAAAAGCCAGCAGGTAATACTTGACGGCTTGCAGGCGGCGGTGGCGGTTGGCCTCCAGCCGGGAAGCGGAAGCCTGGCCCCGCCGCGCCAGCCAGCCCGTGAACTGGTTGAGGGTGCCCAGGGGGCAGGCAAAGCCGCAGAAAAAACGGCCCACCATAAGGGTCAGGACCAGGGCGATAAGGGCCCAGGCGAGGTTGGCATAGAGGGTGCCGGTGGCGAGCACCGTGGCCAGCGCGGTAAGCGGGTCCAGTTCCAGAATCCAGTTAATGGGCCAGCCCCGCAGTTGATACCAGGCCGGCCCCACGGTGGCGACGATGCAAAACCACAGGAACACCACCAGGAAGAAGACTTGACTGAGGCGTCGGACAGTAACAATGCGCATGAGGTTTGCCCGTGTTTCAGGCCATGGTGTTCAGGAGCGCCGGCTTGAGCAGACGATAGTCAGCCCGGCCCGCTCCGGCTTTCTCCGCCATGGTTATGTAGGGGACATCCGCCAGTGTGCGCCCCAGGAGCTCCACCCCCACGGCGTCGGCGGCGACGGGGTCGGTGGAAATGATCATGGTGCCGGTTTCCTTCAGGTCGGCCAAGGAACCGCCGGTGGGCCCATTGGTCATCATGCTCACTGTGCCGTCCAGGACGCACAGGGTAGGCTTGAGCAATTGGGAAAGCTCGGCGATGATGCCGTTGATGTCCTGGTGGAAGACGTTGCGCCGCCCGCCCAAAAATCCGTAAAGATTTTTCAGGGTCATGGAGGCGATGGCCCGTTGGTGATCCTTGACCGGGGAGACCACGATAACCCTGGTGGCGCCGGTGAGGGCCCCCGCCATCACCGGCCAATTTTCGATGAGTTTCCCCTTGGGGAGGCTTAAAGGAGAAAACAGGGAGGCGCTGGGCGTGATAATCCTGGCCCCGGTTTTTCGGGCGGCATTGGCAATGCCGCTGATGGCGAAGCAACTGTCGGGATTGTTGATGGGGTTATCCGTCACCGACACCTGGGCCGCGCCGGCTTGAAAGCACGCTTTGGCAACTGCGGCAAGGATCTCAGGGTTGGTGGTGGCGCCCAAGGTGGGCGGGGAGGCAAAGGCGGCGTTGACTTTGATAACCACCCGGTCGCCCTTCTGGATGAAGGTCTCCATGCCGCCCAGGGCTTTCATGCCCTGGGCGAACATAGCGGCCCGGTCCGTGCCCTTGACGATGGCCATTTTCCCTGGCCCCGCACCCACGGCCTTGGCGGTGAAATCCCCCAGGCCGGTCAGGGCCTTTTGTCCGACAGCGGCGGCGGGGCCTTGCGAATCAAGCAGGGCCAGACCCAGGCCTCCCGCGGCCAGGCCCAGGGCGGAGGCGTACCCCACCCTTTTCAGAAAGTCCCGGCGGTTCATTGCACCGGTGCACATTTCTTTCAGGTCCGATTTCTCTTTCACTCTGTTCCTTACATGCTACCAGCCAAAAATTGGCGCATACGACGCACCCTACAACTTGAGGGCAGTCCTCAATTTTTCCATGAGTTCCCGGGCCGCCGCCAAGGAGGAGGCATCGTGCACCCCCGCCAAAAGCCGGCCCTGGACCAGGACGATTTCATAGGAATCATCAAGCTTCAGTACTTCGATGCCCTCCGTCCCGTCCGGGGACCCTATTTTCTGATACCCGTTGGCTGTCAAGAACTCCAGGTAACGTTGAGCATCCGCCCTGGCCTGCCCGGGAGTAGCGCGCTCTGCCAGGAAGGCCGTGGCGGTGCCGTTCTTCAAGGTGTATTCGCCGGTAAAGACGTTGTTGAAACCCTCCAGGCCGAAGACGTCGCTGGCGTTTAAGCGCACGCTGTCTGAGGTTAAGCCCTCTTTGGGGAGGAGGTCGGCGGCCTTGCCGGGGCCACCTTTGCCTTCCGCGGGCATCTTGGCCAGGGTTGCTTCGGCATACATCGTCAGAGACTTTTGCAGCGCACCTGAGGCCCGGTCAGCCACGATTTCCACGTAATACGGCCCCCGGGTGAAATACAAGGCATTGGAGGTGGCATAGGCATTAGCGGTCAGCGGAATATTGGGAGACCCCGGCCGGCGTTGGCCGCTAAACACCGCAAAGGCATTCGGCGCGGAACCCATGTCGTAGACGAACACCTCGACATAGGCCGAGCCTGCGGCAGCCAGGTTGAAGCTGCGGCAGGACATCTCCTTGAAACCCGACGACAGGTAGAGTTCGGCCTTGCCGTCGATCTTGTCGGAGAGATTATCAGGGCCGAAGCTCTGAGCCGGGGTCAGGGGAGTAAAGCCGGAAACTTCGGGGATGAGGGCGGCCGTGACCGCAGGCGTCTGTCCGGGGGCCCCCTGGAGCCGGCCCTGCACCTTGGCACCGTGCAGAGCCACAGTCACGGCAGGGTTAAAGTGGGCCTGCCGGATCAGCAACCCGAGAGCAATCACACCCAGGGTGGCCAGGATACTGTATCCAACTACCTTCTCCGTGGCTCCCACCTTTGCCTGCCGTCGCGCCATACATCCTCCGAAGCGATGCGCCTAACGGGAAAGCTTCTTCTGCAGATTCAGATCATACAAGGGAACGAACCTGCCACCGGTCCGCAGATACTTTTCCGGAGATTTGTTCAGGAGTTGACCGTTTATTTGAATAAACCGCAGGTCGGCATTGCAGCCGCAACCGGCGACGCAGGCCTTTTCCAGCTTGGATTTGGTTGACCCGTACTCCTCTTCCGTCTTGTTCTTCTGAAATCTTTGCCGCCACTCGATCCATTGCTGGGGGGTCAAACCCCTCTGATCGATGAAGACATAGTAAACTATTTTGTGCGGGCAGTCTTCTTCAAGATAGGCGGTGTACTCCATGGGTATCTCTTTGCCGGCCGCCTCGGCCGGAGGCTTTCTGTCAGCTTCATACAGCCACGCCGTGGGGCATTTCCGTGAGGCGGCAAAGGCCTTCACCGGACCGACCACGAAAGAGGGGTTGGTCTCGTCGGCCACAAAGTTTGCAGACAAAAACTTGTCGGCAGGCGGAAAGGCCACCGGGAAGCAAGGAACGCTGGCAGGTGTCGATACCGCCTGGAACCGGGGTGATTCCAGGGGCCGCGTCATCATATTCATATGAGGCCTGGGTGAAGGGACATGAGTCCGGTCTTCTGAGGGTGGGCCAACCATTTGGAAGTTTCGTTGTATATATGGGTAAGTTATCCCCATCTCCGAGGAAAATTGCAAGTTTCCAGTTAAATGACAATTAATTATAGTATGTTATGCGGTGGGGAGCCAGAGGGTCAGCCCACACTGTACTTTCGGAAAAATATATTGCGGAGGAATCCTCCTCCGAACAGGCTGTTGAAAAATGCTTTTCACCGAGCCTGTTGCAAAATTCATGCAGAGACGTGGGACTGTTGGGCAACCCACACAAGCTCCCGGTATGCCCGGACGTTTCAACCTGTGCAAGCGCAGGCTGAAGCCTGCGGCTACCTTTTGCCTGAGGCTCACTCTTTTGGAGATTTTTCCACAGCCTGCCAAGGGAAATTTGCTTCCTGCTGAGCTGAAACAGATTTCCGGGAAAATTTTTGATATCCTCTGTCTATGCCGACAGAGAAACGCTCTGAAAAATTATTCCCGTGATTGAGGAAAGGTATGGCTCTTGATTTTGAAGACAGACTGGAGAAGGTGCAGGCCCTGGCGGAGACTCTTCCCCGTTACAAGCAGGACCTGATGCGGCTGGCCGCCAAAAATCTCAAGTTTACCTTTCAGGACACGGCCTACGAAGTGGATATCACGGTAGACCGGCTGAGGCTTTTCGAGCACACGGAATTTTTTTTGGGAAGGAGAAAGCCCTTGGGGGGCCCCGGTTCCACCGTGGCCGTGATGCTTTCGTATAATGGCAGCGCCTGGCTGAACACCGTCATCACCTCAGTTTATCTGGTGGGCAATAAGGTGCTGGCCAAGTTCGCCTCCCGGGGCGAGGAGCTGATGGCCCTGACCAGGACCATGTACGAGCCCATATTTGGGCGGGATATAACGTTCTATCAAGGAAGCGGGAAAAGCTTTATCAGAGATTCATTGCAGGACCCCAATATTTCGGCGGTTATCGTTTTCGGTTTCGATGAGAATATGCTGCCGTATGAAGAGGACTTTCGCCGCACCGGCAAAAAATTCGTGTTTGAAGGACCGGGGGTCGATCCGTTCATAGTTTTGCCTGATGCGGATTTGGATAAGGCTTTGAACGACTTGATGAAAGCCAAGTTCTCTTATTCCGGGCAGACCTGCAGTGCGCCCAAGCGGATTTTCATTCATCGCAGTATTTACGATGCCTTCCTCGAGGAATTCGTGGCCAGGGTGCGGAAACTCAAGGTGGGGGCGCCGGAGGACCCGGAAACAGATATCTCCCCCGTGGCGAGCGACCTGGCGGTGAGACGTATCAAGGACCAACTGAAGGATGCGGTGGAGAAAAAGGCCAAGATACTTCTGGGCGGGCAAATTGAGGGCAATGTCATTTATCCCACCGTGATTCGGGATGCCACCGATGACATGGCCGGGATGCGGGAGGAGGTGTTCGGGCCGGTGGCCTTCACCAGTCCCTTCGACATCATTCCCGAGGTGCTGGCCCGCTCCAGGAACCACAAATATGGTTTGCGGGCTGCGGTTTTTGGCGGGCCGGAGGCCAAAAAGGTGGGCAAGGCGCTCCGGGGGGAAAGCTACTGCCATCCGGTGCCGGCTTATACCTTCGGGAAGTTCGGCACGGTGGCGGTGAACGCGCCTCGCTCGGAGACCTGGATCGGCTCCCTGGTCACCAAGGCAGTGGGAGGATACGGTTATTCCGGCTGGATCTGGGAAACGGTGGACAGGGAATTTCGCCTGAAACAAGGTCCCAAACTGCTCAGCATTGAGACCTCGGTGCCGATGGATTCATCTCAGGCTGAATCAGATTCCCGTTAGAAAGGACGTGGCTGCATGAGGGGTGCGATTTGTCGGAGTAATTACCCTAACCTGTTTTTGGGGCTGACTGGCTTCCTTTTTTTGCTCTTTTTCGGGGCACACCCCGGCCTCCTGACGGCTGCGGAGACGATCAGGATCGGCGAAGTTGATCCCCTGTCGGGGCATCTGGCTCAACACGGCACTGAGATACATCAAGGCATCCTCCTGGCGGTGGAGCAGGCCAATGCCAAGGGAGGGGTGGCGGGCCGGCGGTTGGAGCTCATCAGCCGGGATGATCAGAGCAAACCGGTGGTGGCCCTCAACCAGGCCCAGGATCTGATCATTCGGGAAAAAGTGGTGGGGCTGGTGGGGGGGTACGTCGATTCCCTGGTGGGGCCCGTCAGCGAATTGGCCGCCAGGTATCAGGTGCCATACGTGGCCTCCGCCAGTTTGCAGCGGGGGCTGACCGCCAAGAAGAATCCGTATTTTTTCCGGATTTCCCGGTTGGATGGCATTGTCCAGCCGGTGTGCCGCTTTCTGGTGGAAACCTTCAGGGCCAGGCGTGCCGGCATTCTGTATTTATCAACACCCGGAGCCACCGAATTCGCCGACAGCCTGAAATCCAGCCTGGAGCAGAAGGGAGTGTCGGTGCCGATCCAGGAGAAATTTCGTCCCGGTTGGCCGGATTTTTCCATGCTGCTGCTCAAGGTCAACCAGGCCGGGGTGGATATCCTGGTGTCCGGAGGTTTTTTTGCTGATAATCTGATCATGGTGCGGCAATTGCAGGAGCGGCCCCTGGGCCTTAAGGGTTTTTTGGCCCCGTGGGGGGTAGCTTACGAGAGTTTCCTCAGAGAGCTGGGCGGGGCCGCGAATGGCCTGTTCGGGACCTGCGCCTGGAACCCCGGCATCACCTGGCCGGGGACCGAGAAGATGTCCAAAGACTTCACAGACGAGTTCCGCAAACGCTTCGGTGAGGAACCCAATTCCACCAGCATGCACGGCTATACCTCCGCCAGGGCCATGCTGGCCGCCATGGCCTCAGTGCTGCAGGGAAACGGCACGTTGACCGGGGAGGCGGTGAGCAAGGCCCTGGCCGGACTGGATATCACCCTGCCCATGGGCCGGCTGGCCTTTGATGACCATGGCGATCCCCGTTACTATCAGAATGTGGTGGTGCAGATCCAAAACCAGAAGATGGTGGTGGTGTATCCTGCCGAGCGGGCCACCGGGAAGGTGGACTTTTCCCTGGCGGTGCACTGATACCGAGTCGCAGTTAAACGGTGGCACCGGCTTTTCAGCCTGTGCAGGCGCAGGCTAAAACCTGCGGCTACAGAAAATTGCCGATTGAGGGCAACTTGGTATAAGATGAAACGTCCTTGCCGGCGAGGTAAGGCTTAACTTTTTAAAACCAACGCGGTGATCATGTCTGTCGGTGGCTGGCCGTGGGTTCAAATCCTGGTCACGGGCTTTGCTCTGGGGTCTTTCTACGCCCTGGTGGCGCTGGGATTTTCCCTGATTTTCGGCATCACCCGGGCCTTTAATCTGGCTCATGGGGAGTTGGTTGTCCTTGGAGGGTATTTTGCCTTCGCCTTGTGGAAGTTTTACCAGGTGCCATTCTTGGCTACTTTTGTGCCCTGTGTGCTGGCCCTGGCCCTCCTGGCCCTGCCGCTTTGCCTGTTGCTCCGGGGTCTCAGAGAACCCTATGGCCTGAACAGCCTGGTGGTCACCTTCGGGTTGGCCCTGCTGCTGGAAAACCTCATGCTGGTGCTGTTTTCGGCGGATTACCGTCTGATCCGTCCTGAACTGGCCCACGGCAATTTTCTGGGGTCAGATTTTCCCTTTTCCGCCAACCAGATCCTCCTTGTCCTGATGTCGCTGCTGGCCACCGGCGCGATTCATGTGCTGCTGCATCATACCTTCCTGGGGATGGCGCTCAGGGCTACCATCCAGGACCCGGAGGCCGCCCAGGTGGCGGGGATCAACACCAACCTGATGGCATTTGCGGCCTTCGGGCTGGGGGGTATGCTCATCGGCCTGGCGGGGCCGCTTTACGGGGAAAACATGTATCTCTATCCCACGGCGGGGACCGGGGCTACCTTGATTGCCATTATTCTGACGATCTTTGCGGGTGTCGGCCGCATTCGCACCCTGCTGGTGGGCGGGTGGCTCCTGGGGTTGGCCGAGTCGGCTACAATAATGACCCTCGGCAGCAAATGGCGGGAATTGGTGGCGGCCATGGTTCTGCTGATCTTGCTGACCTTTCGACCGGAGGGGATTTCAACCCGGAGGCAGGAGTGACACTGGGGAGAAGGGGCCAGGGGTCGGCGGCCTCCTGCCCCCTCTCCCAAACCCACCCCCCACCCTCTTAAAATATTCTATGAAGAGCTTCAAGCCTTCCTCGGCGGGCGCAGCGGCCGTAGCCTTAGTCATGGCACTGTGGCCCCTGTTCTTCCCGGATGCGGCCCTGTATTTCCAGGTGTTCGGCGTGGCTTGTCTCTATGGCACCCTGGCCCTGGCCTGGAACCTCTATGCCCTGTCCGGCGCCATTTCCCTGGGGCACGCGGCCTTCTTCGGGTTAGGGGCGTATGGTTCGGCCCTGCTCAACTCCTATTGGCATTGTCCCACGGTAGTTGCCATTCTCGTGGGCTCCCTGGCCAGTCTCGTGTTCGGCCTCCTGTGGGCTCTATGTTTCCGCAGGCTCCGTGGGGTTTACCTGGGTCTGGCATCCCTGGCCGCGGTGGAGGTTCCCAAGGTTATCATCGACAATTGGGACAGCCTGACCTTTGGCTCCCTGGGCATGACAGGGTTAAGCAGGCTTCCCACCCTGAGCCTGGTCGGCTGGCAGGCGGCCCTGGGTTCCGATCTGCAGGCGCAGTATTATCTGCTGCTTATCCTGGCCGTGCTGACGGCGATTCTGGTGAAACAGACCATGGCCTCCAGGTGGGGGTGGGCCTTGCGGGCCTTGCGGGAAAATGAAACCGCGGCCGCCGCCATCGGCATTGCAGCCGACCGGGAGCGGACCAAGGCCCTGCTGTGCAGCTCTTACCTGACCGGGATGTGCGGGGCGCTGTACGTGCACATCCTGGGTCTGGTGGAGCCTCCCCTGGTTTTTAGCCTGCAGATCTCGGCGCTGCCGCTCATTTTCAGTATTTTCGGCGGACGCAGCCGCTTTTATGGCCCGGTCCTGGGGGCGCTTATTTTATACCCCCTGGAGCAACTGGCGTTTCAGCCCCTTTTTCCCAGGGGCCATGCGGCAGTTTACGGAGTGGTGATCATCCTGACGATTCTTTTTCTCCCCCAAGGCATTTCGGTATGGAGAACCTCGAAGTGAAACCGTGCCTCGAAGTTCGGGGCGTAAGCAAACATTTCGGGGATCACGGCGTTCTTAAGGACATAACCTTTACGCTGGCGGAAGGCGAGGTTCTGGGCATCATCGGTCCCAACGGCGCCGGCAAGTCCACCCTGTTCAATATCATTGCCGGGAGCTTATCTCCGGCCAGGGGGGAGATTTGCCTGTGGAGGCATAATGTCACCGGCTGGCCGCCGGACCGTCTCTGCCGGGCGGGTATGGCCAGGACGTTTCAGATTCCCCAAATCTTCCCAGAGATGAGCGTGCTCGAAAACGTCATGATGGGCGCCCGCTTCGGCCATGAATCGCCCCCGGCTGAACCACAGGTACGGGAGATGTCCCTGGTCCTCCTGGAAATGGTGGGGCTGGCCGGCAAGAAAGATGCGCCGGCCAGAAAGCTCACCCTCATGCAGCAGCGCCTCCTGGAACTGGCGCGGGCCCTGGCCACCGGGCCGAGGCTGTTGCTGCTGGATGAAATTGCCGCAGGCTTGAGCCTCAAGGCGGTAAACCAACTGACCGGCCTGATTGCCCACCTCCGGGAGCAGGGTCTAACCATTCTCTTAACCGATCACCTGCTCAACCTGGTGATGCCGGTTTCGGACCGTATCCTGGCCCTGGACCAGGGGGAGATCATCGCCGAGGGGAAGCCCCAGGCCCTGATTCATGATCCCCGGGTGGAAGAGGCCTACCTGGGAACCAGGGACGCAGCACGGGAGGAAGGGTAAGTATTTGATGCATAATTTCCGGAATTCCCGGCCCCTGCTGGAGATCCAACACCTGAGCTACTCTCTCCGGGGCGAACCGATCTTGAGGGACATCAACCTCTCGGTGCAGCCACATCAGGTGACCGCCATCGTCGGCGCTGACGGGGCTGGAAAAACCATGCTTTTCAGGGTGTTAAGCGGCTTGGTGCGGGGAGCTTCCGGGAAGATAATCCTGGCGGGAGAAGCTATCGAAACCCTGCCGGTCTGGGAAGTGGTGAAACGGGGCCTGGTCTATGTACCGGAAGGGATGCGGGTCTTCCCCCACATGAGCGTCCTGGAGAATCTGGAAGTGGGGGCCTACCGCACCCGGAAAGGGAGAACGGCGCGCCTGGACCTGGTTTTTCGGATATTCCCCGAATTGCGGGACCTGATAAAGCAACCGGCCGGCCAATTGAGCGGGGGCCAGCAGCGCATGGTCACGTTGGGGCGCGGGATCATGTCGGAACCCCGGCTTTTGCTCCTGGACGAACCTTTCATGGGCCTGTCTCCCAAGTTGGTGAACAGATTTTGCAATTCCTTCCGTGACTTATCCCAAGCTGGCATTACGTTGCTCATTTCGGGCCAGCACATCCGCCGGGTCCTCAGGATCGCCCAGCGGGGCTACATTTTGGAGGACGGGAACATTACCCGCTCGGGGGCAGGGGCAGACCTGTTGGAGGATCAGCATCTCCAGGAAATCCTGTTTATAAATTGAGGGTGCTGAACCTTTTATCTGGAATTAGCGATATTGGTGGGGTGAGAGGATATTGCTGAACCGAGATTATGCGGCAACCTCGGCCGCCGCGGCCAAAAAAGGGTTTTGGGGGTCGGTTTGCCAGGGCAAAATTCCCGAAGAACGCCATTTGAGGACCCGAATCCCCATATGACCACCTGATAGCATAACTTTCCCTGAAGATCAAAAAAATTCCCCCGGATTTTTGGCAGACCACCCCCTTGGCTCGCAGATTTTGGCCAACCTGTTGGCCTAGAAGCCCCAGGCCAGAACCCCCATCTGGAGCCGGGCCTGGTTGGCCTCGAAGCGCTGGCAACTGGTTTTGTCCCACCGCAGAGTGTTCTTCCCTTCTTTGATCCGGTTTTCGATCTCGCCCCGGCCGTTATAGACCTTGAACACCTTACCGGCCGGCAGCCTGGAGCTGGTGACCACAAAGCCGATACGGGGGAACAACTCGCCCCGGTGCCACTCGATCTTGGCCACCACCCGGCGGGGCCGGCCCCAACTCTTGGCCTGGTAGCAGAGGTCAACGATCTTCACCTGAATGCCGCTCTGGGGTGGCCGGCCCACCGGGCGACCGAGGTGAGGCGCCAAAAGGCGCTCCAGGCTGGCATTGCTTGGTAACCTGATGAAATAAGCGATACGGTGTTCCTCGCAATATTCGTAGGTCTCCGGGGTGGCAAAAGCGGCGTCACCCCGAAACCAGAAAAGCTTGCACCACCCCCGGCAGCGCTCCACCA
>Ga0078972_1012002_pt1 | contig 15147 bp, 12 predicted proteins | sample YelNatPaOPGAMG01_FD_67568 | JGI IMG/M metagenome (GOLD analysis project Ga0078972, IMG submission 67568) | Hot spring thermophilic microbial communities from Obsidian Pool, Yellowstone National Park, USA - OP-RAMG-01 (SPADES assembly) (version 2) | ecosystem: Environmental > Aquatic > Thermal... | reverse complement strand
CAAAGATTTTGGTTTTAAGACCGTAGCAGAAGGCGTAGAAACAAAAGAACAAGTAGATATGCTTTCATCGATGGGAGTGGATTACTTTCAAGGATTTTATTTTGCTAAACCTATGCCAGAAAATGAGGCCATAGAGTTTGCCTTGGAGAATATGAAGTAGAGCTACAGCTCTAAACAAAAACCATAAAAACCTTGATTTTTTTGTGAATATAGCTTATCTTATATAAGCTATATTAAATTTTGGAGTGTATCTATGAAAGATTCTTGCTCAATGCTGGTGTCTTGCCTTGAGATGTTTTTTGATGAACTTTCATCAAACCCTTTTGACAAATCCTTGGTGGATCTTAAGATGAGCTTCACAAAAAACATAAACATTATCATCATGGGCAATCAAGAGTATGTGCTTTGTAAGAACATAGACACTTTCAAAGAGTATCTATTGACAAGCATGCCAAACCTAAAGGATAACTGCCAACGTTTTAAGCTTTTAAAAGCATTGGAAGAGGTACTTGACAAGTATATGAGCTCAAAAGATGTCAAAGATAAAAGCTCTATATCAAATTTGGCAGAGGTGGTGTTTACTTTGATACAAGAAACAAAACCCTGTAAAAAATGAACAGATTTGACCAGCTTGATGCCATATTAGAAAGAGAGTACGACTTAGAGGTAAAGCACTCCCATGAAGGTTGGGGCTGTGGATACGATCCAAAATATGTATCCATGGTGGATATGTGGGCAAAGGGGGAGATAGAAGATATACCTCAAATTATAAGAATACCAGCGGGTGTTGTTTACAACGCTTCAGAGTTTTTAAGGGCTTCTCAAGAGCAAGCGCTGTCTGACATCGGACATGAGATAAGGTATATAATTAGCACAAACCTATTTAACTTTAGAAACGGTCAAAGGGAAGTCTTTAGAGCAGGGTATGATCCCACTTCTTTTGTATGCTTATACAGCGTATTTGAAAATATAAGGCTTGATAAAGACGCTGGTTTTGGGGCTTTTGAGAAAAAAAGATTCAACGAAAGATTAAACCATATAAAGCCAAAGTATCCACATCATATTTATCTAACTTATTTATATAAAAGCTTTTATCAAGAGCAATTTGATATACCAATAGATATTAAAAAACATGCAAACGATACAAAACATAGCTTTGACGAGGCTTTAAAAGACATATCAGAAGCCTACAACATCCTGATGGAATCAGTATGGCCTCGTTATAGACAGATAGTGGAGTTTTCCCAAGATATCAGGTTTGTAGAGCTTATACTGAAAGAGCTTGATAAACACTCTGGTAGAATCACCACTGATATAGTTGGGAAGCTGAACCAAGAGCAGATAGCTTTTTTTGAGAGCATAAAAAAATCAAACCTCATAGATAAAAACACGATAGAAAAAGCCAAAGCCATAATAAAACAAGTGCCAGATTGGATGAGTGCCTACGCAAGGCAGATAGTAAGGATGGAGATGATAGAGCAAGATGCTCTATTTTTTAGGGAGTTTTTACCAAAAACCTTAGAAGCGGAGATAGAGCATAGGGGATTTTTGAGCTTTGTAATAAAACCTTGGGAAGAGAGTATGGCCTCAGGAAGCTCTTCAAAATCTGGGAGATCTGATAGCAAAAACAACGATAAAGGTGGAGGTTCTTTGGGAAAAGACCAAAGCAAAGCCTACAACGATATAAAAAACTCTGTGATCGTGGTATCTGAGATTTTAAAAAGAAACATATCAAAGATATTTCCCACAGAGGATAGTTTATTTGAAGGAAAATACCACACCGGAAAGCATATAAACACCACTGCTTTGGCCACTGAGATAGCATCGAAAAGCGGTCGTATTTTCCAAAGAAGGATAGCCGGAAACGAAATACCGGTGTTTTTTTCGTTTTTACTAGACATATCTTCAAGCATGAGAAAAGAAGACAAGCTTATAAACGCCATTAAAAGCCTAATACTTATAAGCGAGGTTTTAAGCGATTTAAAACTTGATTTTTCTATAAGCCTTTTCAACGAAGAATATTTTATATTAAAAGATTACAAAACCCATTATAAGCAAGTCATAGCTGACATATTAAACATATCACCTCAAAAAAGCACAAACTTAGGCCTTGCCATTGAAGAAGAAAGAAGGCACATAGATGACTTCCAAAGAAAAACCCACAAAAGGGGCGTATTTGTGCTGTTTTCAGACGGAGAACCCACAAAAGGTATGAAAAAAGAAGAGCTAAGCTCTTACGTAAATTTAATAAAACTAGAAATACCTATAGTAGCTATAAGCGTAGGAAAAGCTGGAGAATCTATAAAGGAGATTTTTGGTAAGAATACGCTTATAGTAAACTCTATAAACAGTTTGCCGATGGTCTTTGGAAGAATCGTACAGCAACAGCTAAATAAGTTTATGAAAAGATGAAATTTTATTTATTAAAAGCGTATTTATAATGCCAGTAAAAGTTTAACACGTTTTTTACATAGTGTCTATTTATGGTGTTTGGTATATGCTCTACAAACAAAAGCCAATCGTCAAAATCTTTGTATCTTGATACGTTTCCAGGTCCTGCGTTGTAAGATGCTATAGCTTTTACAAGGTTTTTGTGCCAAAGGTTGTAAACAAAATAAAGATAATAGCTTCCATAAAGTATAGAGTATTTTGGGTTTTTCATATCATCTACAAAAGGAAGATTAAACCTTTTTGCCACAAACATACCGGTGGTATCTTTTACTTGCATAAGCCCAACGGTGGTGGGTTTTTTATCTGGAAAAGCCCAATAAGTTCTCGCTATGGGGTTGTAAAAGCTTTCCATCCTTATAATAGAAAGCACCAAGCTTGGGCTCATGGTATCTTTTGGTATATATTTCAAAAACACTATAGGATAAGCATCCCAATAGCCTTTTCTTATCATGTAAAACTTCGGATTTATATGAAAAATTTCACACATCTGTTTTTCGTTAAAATGTTTATCTTTGTAATAGCTGTAAAGGTAGCCGTTAAACCCATAATCCATAATATCTTTAAATTCTAACACCCTCTTATCTGGTTTATAAGAAGGACATCTTAAAAAATGAGCGTATATAGGTTTATGAAGTTTTAGCTTTGCCAAAGTCCCGTAAAAACTATCGTAGTTTGAAGCTTTTTCCAGGTATTCGACGTTTTTAGTGCTTTTATAAAGCCAATAATAAGATGCTCCTGTTTTATCGTAATAGGAGGCTTTTTTAAAAGCCCTGGAAGCGTTTTGATAATCTCCAAGCTCAAAATAAGATATCCCTTCATAAAAATATTTATAAAAACCATCTGGTACATAAATAGCATAGTTTATAAGAGCTATTGGTTTATCTTTAAAAAACAAATATCTATAAACATAGTTTGCATAGAAATCCTTAAAGTGTTGATAATCAGAATAGGGTTTTAACCTTGATAGCTCTTGGCTTGCTTTGGCAAAATCGTCTATAAAAAGATAATGATAAAATTTAGCTACAATAGCTGGTTTTGAGCTGCTGTTTTGGGATATGAGATAGGCAAGATAATAACACCCTCCTTTTAAAGCGTTTTCTATAGCAAGCTCATTTCCCATAAGCTCATTCTTCTTATCAGGAAAAAAGCAAGGTTTTTTAGCCATAATATCTGGATTTATTTTTGCTAAAAGCCTATAATACTGGTATACAAAACCCCTTGTAAGACGATGAGTATCCACTTGGTCAAGTATACGTTGAAGGTTATTAGAATCTTTTGAAAGATAAGCATATACCACCAGTGCATCGCTTTTTGTAATAGGATCGTTGTAAGATATCACCTCTTTTAAAAGAGTTTTAGCCTCGGATGGATTTTGTTTTGCAAGTTTTAGGGCTTTTGAGAAAAGATTAAGCTCTTTTGAGAAATTTTCAGAAAAACCAATATTTACGTATAAAAAAATAAAACATATTAAAATAAAAAACTTTTTCATCAGGGGTGTTTTATTTCATATATCCTTACAAAAGCGTAAACAATATCATCTATACTCTTTATCTCTACTTCATCCTTTGACCTTTTATCCTTTGGAAGTTTTTTATAACCTATATAAATAAGCACAAGACCTATTATAGACACTACAAGGCTTACAAGAGCCCAGGCAGCATGATTCACAGGTCTACTAAACGTCCCGATGGTAAAAGTCCAAAAAGACACCGCCACAGATATCACGATACCACCCATGGCAAGCCAGAAAAAATCTTTTATGGGTATATGTTTTGGCTTTGCCATCAGCATAAGATCTTTATTTCTAAAGAGTATATCTTCTAGCTCTTCCGTGCTTATCTTATCAGCATCGGTTATACCTATATCCTTTGCTATATATACGATGGCTTCCCTATAATCGGAGGTCTTAGGTCTTACTAAAAGCGCCAATACGAGGCTCCTAAAGTTCTCTAAAGAGACATTCTCCCCTTTCTTTCTTCCTAACCACGACTTTAATACAGCCTTGTCCTTTTCTAAAATATCCATAATAATATTTTAACTCATATTTTTGAAAAAAATATAAAATATCAAACTTTATGAAAAATTCTTATAATATCATAAACAAATATTATGGTTTTTATACAGCGTTATTTATATTTAAATATATCGCTTGATAGGAGGTGTAAGCTTATGGAAAGTGTCAGTGGTTATTCATCTAAAAGTGTTTCAAGTAGTAACATGGATATATTACAGCTACTTGCGTTTGTAGTTTTACCAGTAAGACTGGTATACGCTTGGATGTATATATCTGCACCATTGAGAAGGGTGGTTTTAGCCAGCGGAAAGCTGGATCCAAACTCGCCTTTGTGGGTAGGGCATAAATTCAATTCCTTTTTGCCTCACGCATCAAATATACTATGGCTTCATGATTTTGTTAGATACTTAGTGCTTCATCCAGATCTTTTGGCTAGTTTTCTATGGGTATTTACTATAATAGAATTTCTTACTGGTTTAGGCATAGCTCTTGGACTTTTATCAAGGCTTAGCGCTATTGGTGGGGCGCTTTTACCCCTTGGAATGCTATTAGGAGCAGGTTGGCAAGGTGCCACATGCCTTGATGAGTGGCAAATAGGCTCTACGGGTGTTGCAATGGGCTTAACACTGTTTTTTGCCGGAAGCGGTGTTTTAAGCGTAGACTGTCTTTTGATGAACAAATATCCAAAGCTTAAAGAGAGCGGATGGTTTAAATGGCTTGGTAGTGGTCCAATTTTTGACAACCCAGCTTTTAACAAAATGGCTATAGTTAGCGCTCTTTTTGCTTTATTTGTCACGATGGGTACAAACCAATATTTCCAAGGGGGTGTATGGGGTAAACTTCACAACTTTGGCAAAGTCCTCGATGTAAAAGTATCCAATGCACACATACAAAATGGAAACCTCGTTTTTGAAGCCTATAGAATAAGTGGAAGTTCTGCTGCTATGGCTTGGATACCAAGAATTGACCTTACAAAAGATGGTAAAGTAGTTTATACCTGGGATCAAAAAGCGATAACCTCTTTACCACCTTCAAGTGTAAAAAATATATACATAAACAAAGCTAAGATAAATCAATACGCTCTTGGTATGAGATTAGGTGCTAAGGCGATAATCACCTTACCGCTTCCACAAAATCTAAATTTAACACATGGTCAATATACTCTTGTATTACATGAAATAGGTGGTCAAAAGTTCAGCACAACATTTACCTATTAAGCTAATCAAATAAATATGCCCCTTTTGCGGGGCATTCAAAAATTTTTTTACACTTTTACAGAATTTTATGATATAATAAACATATTTTATGAAATTTATCGTTTTAAACAGTTTGTTGGTATTTTCTACTTTGTTAAACATAGGTCTTGTTTTATTTATATTAAAAATATTAAGAAAATCCGAGGATAAAACCTTAGAAAAGCTTTTTAGCATCGGGTTTCCAATACTTATAGTTTCAAAAGATGGTAACATTGTAAAAACTAACGATTTTGCCGCTTCTTTTTATGGAATATCAAAAGAAGAGTTAGAAAATAAAACCGTTTTTGACATAAACACGGCAGGAAAAGAATATCTTATGGAATTTATAAAAAGAGGACTTGAAAACTATTATCAAAGATGTCTATTCAAACATAAAACCAAATACGGAGAAAAAGATGTAGAAACCAGTGTAATACCAATAACCTACAAAGGCAAGAAACATCTTCTATGCATAGTAGAAGACATATCAGAGAAGACTCATATAAAAACCGAGCTTGAGTTAAAGGAGGAGTTACTTAAAAATATATATGAAAACGCACAGGTCTGCATATTGATATACGACGAAGAATTCAGGATATTACAAGCCAGTCCATGGTGTTTTAGGCTTTTAGAGTATAAGATAGAAGAGCTTAACGGTAAAAAAATTACAGATATAATAGTAGAAAACAACGAAAGCACTATAAGTGTTTTAAAACCGAGGCCTTATCAAAAAATAGCTAGTGTTTTTACGCTCAAAAGAGTAAACGGCAAACCCATACAAGCAAAATTAATAACATCGGTAATCATTCATCAAGCAAACATGCTAAACATAGCTACAATATACGATATTCAAGAAGAACTAAAGCAAAGAGAAGTGTATAAGGTGCTATCAGAAACAGATGAACTTACAAAAGCTTACAACAGAAGATTCTTTGATGAGATTTTAGATGCTTTAGTAGAAACTTACAAAAACAAAACGGCCCCTTTTTCTCTAATAATATTTGATATAGACGATTTTAAAAAAATAAACGACACATACGGACACGACGCTGGGGATTTGATACTAAAACGTATATCGGAGCTCGTGAAAGCCAACATAAGACAAGAAGATATTTTTTGTAGGATAGGTGGGGAAGAGTTTGTCATTATACTAAAACAGATAGATATATTTGGAGCGTATGTTGTTTCAGAAAAATTAAGGAAAATAGTAGAAACTACAAACTTCACTTACAAGGACAAAACTATAAAAACCACCATTAGCCTTGGCGTAGCTGAGTTTGGTAAAAACGATACAAAAGAAACCTTGTTTAAAAAAGCCGATAGAGCATTGTATGTATCAAAAACCTCTGGTAAAAACATGAGTTATTTATTTTTTGGAGATTTTATGGAAGTATAAATATACTATTAAAAGCTATAAAAGCTCTATAAAATCTTCAAAAGAGTATCTAAAAGCCCTTGGTAAGAGTTTTTTGCTTTGATCTTTATAGCCTATGGCTATTACCATGGTGATTATCTTATAATCTGGAAGCTTTATAAAATCTCTCAATTTTTTATCATTAAAACCGTCCATAGGATGCGTTTCAAAGCCAAAGCATCTAGCAGTTATCATGAAATTCATGGCAAACAAAGAACTATCTCTTACAGCTTTTAACTTAGCCTTCTCTGATATAACATTGTCCTTAACACCATAGCTATCTACTATAGCACTTTTCACAGCTTCTTTATTTCCCTCAGTTATATAACCAAGCTCTAACCAGCTATTTACTATATCATCAGCATGCTCAATAGCAGCTTTAGGATTTGCTATTACTATCAGATCAGCTGACGCTTGTTCTACCTTTGGTTGGTTGTTGCATATCTCTCTTAAAATTTGTTTGTTTTCTTTTGTGTACACAAGCACGGCTTCCCAAGGCTGTATGTTGTAAGAAGAAGGAGCCGTTGCAGCTTTATTTATTATATCCTTTAAAACTTCTAAATCTATATCTTTGGTAGAATCAAAAAAGTTTACGGCCCTTCTTCCTAATATAGTATCTATACATTCCATATCACGGTCCTATTTGTCTTAGAAATGCTGGTACCTCTTCGCTTTTAGTCCATCCACATTCTTCAAGCACTTTGTCAACCACTTCTTTGTCATGGCCAGTTTTAGAAACAAGGAAGTTTATAAAATAATCTCTTCTACCCTTAAAAGCCTCTATATCGTATAAAGAAACATCTTGAAATCTTGATGCTATCCTATCTTTTACTATTTTCCAAGCCACTGGATGTTCAAAAAGCTTAAAAGTTTTATCCTTAATAGTGGTCTTCACCGATAAATCTTTTATTTGCTCAAGCCTATCTGGATTTATAACCACTATAGCTTCTGCCATGAGAGGGTCAACCGTGTAGAATATACCAAAGAGCTTACCCAATATACGCCTTTGGGTTCTTATTATCAAGTTTAGCTTGTCTTTAACTTCTTTTTCTACTTTATCGTATATAAGCTCATAGTAGTTTAGTTGCTCTAACTCAAGACCACCTAAATACCTTATAAAATTTGATATATCAACGTAGTGAGCTTCTTCGCTGATAAGCTCTTTTTTAGACTCTTCTTTTAGTTTGCCATAATCAGCGGTAACATCTGTGTGAATAGGTGGCATTATGTGAGTGGTGGCCTCTTGCCAGCCAGACTTTATTAAAATTTGCAAGGCCCCACCTTCGTCTATCTTGTATCTTTCCATGAGTAGCTTTTTAAGACCTTCCCTATCGTTTCTATACTTATCAAGTTCCTCATCGGTTAGATCTATATCTACATACACAAATTTTTCCTTGCCATTTTCATCTTTGGTGATAATATTTTTCCGTCCCTTTATATAGTTTTTAACAAAAGTCCAATCTTCCTCTGTCATTTTTGAATACTCTGGATGCCATAATATAGACATATCCTCTTCTAGTTCCATATAAGGTAGGTCTTCATACCAAGTGGCTTTGTTTAACCTAAGCTCTATGCTTTCTTCAGAGGCCTTATACTTTTCTTTTACATACTTTATAAATTCCTTCCTTTTGAACCTAAACTTTTCTATCTCATCTAAAGTAAGTTCTGGAAACAAAATCTTTAGTTTATACTTTATAAAATCCCAATTACCAAACAAATTTTGAGGTTCTAAAGCTTCATAACCATAAGGATTTACCTTAAGAAACTCAAGATAATAGCCTAGAAATCTCCTTACCCTTGGATCTGTGTTTATTAGCTTTGATATAAAATCTGGATCGTAATATTCTATAACGTTTATAAGTCTGGCTATGTTTATTTTCTTTATATCCTGAGTGTGGCATATTTCAAACAAAAACCTCTTTGGAATATCCTTATTCTCACAGTATTGATTTAGCACATCCATTTCACTTTTAAGCAAGCTCCTAAAAAATGCAAGCTTCTCCCTGCTGCTCAGATGTTCCTTTGCTAATAGTATTTCTATCATATTACACCTCCTTTACAATTCAAGATAGAGCTACTATCAATATAAACAATAAAAGTTTGTAAGTATTTTATAAGCGATTGTTATCTATTTATATTCTTATATATTAAAAAGTGGTAAACAATAGATAACACCATTGTAAACACCGCCAGAAACCACTTAATAGGAAAAAGGTTTATAGAACTAACCCAATCTTTTGGCTTTTTTCTTCTTTTCTATAAACTCTTTGTATTCTTCTTTTGTAAGCAGGCGATAACCCTCATCCTGAGATACCAAAAGCGCAAATTCTTTTAAAAGCTTTTCCTCCTCGATTTTATTTAAAACAAAAGAGATGTCTCTTTTTAACTCCTCAAAAATAATCAAAAACTCTTTTTTGAACATAAAAGGTGTGGTTGAATAAACAGTTATTACCGCATAGACTTCTCCACTCTTTTCTAAAGGGATAGATAGGGATGAATATATATCTCTTTTTAAAAGCTCGTCTTTCCAAGGTTTCATATTCATAAACTCTGATACTAACGTGTTTTCGTTGATGACAATTTTATTTTCCCTGTAAGCTGTCCCAGCCGGACCTCTTCCTTCCGGAACATCTGCTCTTGTGCTTATCACCAAATTGTCTATATATCCATCGTCTTTACCACACTTACATGCTGGTTTTATAAACTCTTTATCTTTTTTCCCAATCCATACAAATTTTAAATGGTTTTTATCCACAAGGCTTTGGCAGATCTGATTAAATAGCTCATCTTCCGTTTTTGCAGAAACAATTAAATGGTTGATGTCTTGCAAGCTTTTTACAAGAATTTTATGAATAACGAGATCTCTGAGTATTTTTCCAAATTTAGAATATTCTTTTATCTTGTCGAAATCTTCATTGGAGACTTCTTCTAAATCTAAAAGCTCAATAAGTTTATTTATATTGTCCTTATTCTTTTCGTAAAACTCTTCTGATATCAAAAAATAGTGACCTACATCCAAATCTAACTTTTCTATGATTTTTAGATTGTCCTTGATATCTAGTCCTAATTCGTCATAATAATCTTCATAAAAAATCCCTAAATCCGCTTTTTCGTTAAGAAGAAACTCCATCATATCATCAAAAGAATCAAGCAGAATAACCTCTTTATCATAAAGATTTAGTTTGTCTAAAATATAAAAAGCTATTGCTTTATCTGGAATGGATACGGTTTTTACATTTTGATAGTTTATATCTTTTCCTTTTAATCCAATAACCAAAAAAACATTGTTTTTGTTTTTAAACCTACCGATAAGTTTGTAATGTTTTTCTAAAAGCAGCAATGAAATATCAAAACTTGCATAATAGATATCTGGTTTAAAGTCATCTATAGAGCACAAAGCATCTTCTTCGCTAAAGTTTTTAAAAGGCTTAAGCTCTACTTCTTGACCAAAGATTTCTTTTATCTTTTTAGCTATGTTAAGCCATTTGTCAAGTCCTTGTTGTGTATCATGGGGACAAACCCTAAAGTCAATCATAAGCCACTCCTACAATACTACCACCTTGTTCCTTCCAGTTCTTTTGGCCTCGTAAAGAGCGTCATCTACACGTTTTAAAAGCGTTTCTTTTGTATCAGGCTTTTCTAACGACACCACGCCAAAAGAGCAAGTTACGTTGATCCCTTCTTCAAAACCAAGATTTTCTATAGATACCCTCAATTTTTCGGCCAGTGTTTTGGCATCTTCTTTTGTAGTCTCTGGAGCTATGATGATAAACTCCTCACCGCCGTATCTTGCAAAGATATCTGTATATCTTATGTTCTCTGATACTGCTTTTGCTGTAGCTATCAGCACCTTATCACCCACATCGTGACCAAAAGTATCGTTTATATGCTTAAAAAAGTCTATATCAAACATAATAACACTAAGTGGTCTTTCGTATCTTTTTGCCAAATTTACATGCCTTTCTAATTTATCTTCAAGATATCTTCTGTTGTAAATTCCTGTAAGAGTATCTTCAATGGATTGCTTTAACAATAGCTCAGACAACTCTTTTTCCTTGGTAATATCAACAAATGTGAAAACGGCGTTGTCTTTGTTTTCAGGATTTTTGATAAAATCTAAAGTCCCTTTTACAAAAAGTATTTTATTGTCTTTTTTAACAACACGGAGCTCCTGTGAAAGTATAGGCATTTTGTTTGCAAAAGCATCTATAAGGTTTTTTACATGAATAGGTGATAATATATCAAATATGGTTAAAGCTTTTAGCTCATCAAAATCGTATCCTAAAATCTCAAAAAAGTAGTCATTTGCATAATAAACACCATCCATATCAAATACCAAAACGCCTATCTTGGTATTCTGGATGATACTTTTAACAAGCTTGTTCTGATAATCTAATTTTTCCTTTAGTTTTACGGTATTTAGCGTATGCTCTATTTTATCTTTCAAATTTAGCAAGATTTCTTGATACTCATCGAAGTAATTTTCTTTTTTGGAGTATAGCCTGATAGAACCGTATGTATCACCATTTTTTAATATATGTATGATATAAGAGGATAAAGATTCTCCTATGTCCTCAAGGCATGTCTTTGATGAAGATATCGTATCGTCGGTGCCCTTGTGCCTTATCAATATACATACATCTTTAAACATATCCTCTTTTTCAAGCACATCTAAAAGCTTTTCAAAAAATATATCCTCACTATCCGAGGTAAGGCTGATGTTTTCTATCTCTTTAAATATCTCAAAAGCTTTTCTTGTTCTCTCTTCTTTTGTAATATCGTTTATTATTGAAAGTAAGTAAGTTTTGCCATTTAGATAAACAGGGGATGAATAAACTTCCACATCTCTTATCTCACCAGATTTTAATCTGTGTTTGAACTTAAAGAAGTTTAGCTCCTTATGTTTTGCTTTGCGAACAAGCTCTTTCATCTTTTCTTCGCCAAGTATGTTTATATCCCAATTTTTCAAAGACGTAATCTCTTCTTTGGTATAACCATAAAACATAAGGGCTGCTTTGTTTGCATCCGCTATAGAATAAGTATCTATATCCACAAAAAGCATGGGTATGCTGTGCCCTTCAAAAAATGTCTTGTAAAATTCATTTTGATCTTTTAACTTGTGAAGAGCTACGGTTGTTATCATCAAGATGCCTATATATTCTATATTCAAGTATATACCGTAAAGATTGTCAATATCACCTTGTTCTATAAGCTTGTAAAAATATTTAGCTGCACAATGAATCCTCTCGTGAGCTTTGTGAAGCTCTTTTTTTATATCATCTTCTACTGCTGAGTTTTCTATTTCCTTGTAGACTGGGCAAGCGCGAGCGTCAAAAGTTATGGAGGGGGGGGTAAGTTCAATAAAACCTTTTTTGATGGCATCTTTAAGTTCTTTGCTTGATCTAAGAAATCCTGACATTATATCTTCGGTATAAAGCATTGATTCCAAAAGCTCAAAGTTTTCTAAATAACTGATTGCATAATATCTTGAGAGTATATTTTTTAGTTTTTTGAAGAAAAACACTATCTTAGCGTAGGATTCTTTTGCGAAGGGATTCTTTTCATAAAAACTCTCAACCACGTCGTTTTTAATATCCTCTATGATATGCCTTAAATAAGCCAAATGGACTTTATCATAAGCCTCTTTTGCTATGTTTTTTATAGCATCCTCGTCCACTGCACCGGTTTTTAGGTAATTTTCCCAAAGGGCTTTTATAGTTCTAATATATATAGTATCGTTATCACATTTATTATCGCTCATCTGACTACTCCTTCAAAAATTGCATGCATAAATACATATCTTCTCCATACCTTTATTTTAACATAATGTAGGGGGTTTTTGATAATAATTTCAGCTATGAGGTTAATTTATCATTTTAGATTATAATATTTTAAAGGCAGGTTATATGAAATATTTACCTATTGGCATACAAACGTTTGAGAAAATAAGAAACAGCAACTACTATTATGTAGACAAGACAATGTTTGTTAAAAAATTAGAAAATGGTGGGTATTATTTTCTATCTCGCCCCAGAAGGTTTGGGAAATCCCTTTTTCTTGATACACTAAAAGAAGCCTTTTCTGGCAACAAAGAACTTTTTAAAGGGCTTTATCTATACGATAATTGGGATTGGGAGAAAAAATATCCGGTGGTAAAGATTAGTTTTGGTGGAGGAAAAGTTAGAACTCCTAAAGCTCTTATAAACCATATGAACTTTATCCTTAAAAATGTATCCCAAGACCATCAGATAGAGCTTAAAGAAGCTATACCAGACGAACAGTTTTATGAGCTTATTAAAAGCTTATCAGAAAAAAGAGGCTCTCAAGTAGTAGTACTAATAGATGAATACGATAAACCCATATTGGATGCTATAGAAAATATAGAAGTAGCAAGAGAAAATAGAGAGATACTTAAAGATTTTTATTCGGTGTTAAAAGATGCTGATCCCTATCTTAAGCTTGTTTTTCTTACAGGTGTATCAAGGTTTTCAAAAGTGTCAATCTTTAGTGGACTAAACCAGTTAAACGATATTACCGTAGACCCAAGCTTTGCCACTGTTTGCGGTTATACCCAGTCTGAGCTTGAAAATATCTTTGAGGATAGACTAAAAGACTTTGACAAAAACAAAGTAAAAGAGTGGTACAACGGCTACGCTTGGCTTGGAGAAAGTGTTTACAATCCTTTTGATATACTGTTGTTGTTTGATAAGAAAATGTTTAAACCATACTGGTTTGAGACAGGAACGCCCACATTTCTTATTAAGCTTTTTATGAAAAACAGATACTATCTGCCAGAACTTGAAAACCTTGAAGTAGGAGAAGAGATCTTATCAAACCTTGATGTGGATAATATAAGGGTAGAAAACCTTTTGTTTCAACTAGGATATATTACCATAAAAGAGTTTTTAGAAGAAGACGGAGTGTATATTCTATCTTATCCAAACTTATAAGTAAGAAAAAGTTTAAACAATGCCTTTCTTTCTTATTTAGGTTTTGATGCTAGCAATATAGCAAAAACAGAGCTTAATATAAAACAAATTTTAAAGAGAAAAATATAGACAAACTAAAAGATGCTATATACACATTTTTTGCAAGCATCCCACATGATTGGTATAGAAAAAACGATATAGACTCCTATGAGGGTTTTCACGCATCTACCATATATGCACTTTTTAACGGAGCAGGGCTAAATGTGATAGCAGAAGACAACACCAACAAGGGCCAGATAGATCTTAGTGTCTTTAACCAAGACAGCGTTTATATCATAGAGTTTAAAGCATTAGAAGACAAAGAAGGGAAAGCTTTAGAACAGATAAAAGAAAAAAATATTATGAAAAGTATACGGGCAAGTACAACGAGATATACCTAATAGGGATAGAGTTTAGCAAGAAAGATAAAAATATCGTAAGCTTTGAGTGGGAGAGGAGAGACTTGTCAATAGTTTTGTGTCTCATAACAGAATCTCCTGTTGAATATTTGCAAAACTTCATATGAGGACCCTTTGAATGTAGGAACAGGCTTATTCCACTTATTGTTCTTTAAAACATCTCTCTGGACAAGGATATTTATCTCAAGAATCTCTACAGATTGGAAGTAGCCCCCTAAGTTTATCCTTGCTCTTTCAATCATGCTATTTATACTCTCTACGGGATTGGTAGTATAGATATGCCTTCTCAGATTCTCTGGATATTTCAAGAAGCACAAATATCTTTCTTTGTTAGCTTGTATCCTTTTTATGAAGCTTGGATAAATAGATTTAAATCTCTCACACAGGGCCCCAAACTTCTCTAAAGCATCTTCAAAATCTAAGCTGTTGTTCTTAATGTTCTTTAACTCTTTCTTAAAGAACTGAGCATCTTGCTTACTCATCTGAGCTGTCACGTTTCTCTGAAGATGTATAAAGCACAATTGGTGGTCTGTATCTGGAAAAAAATTTTCAATGGCGTTAGCAATACCAGGGAAATCATCGCTCACTACAATCATTACTCTTTTGACTCCTCTTTCTGTTAGGTCGTTGAACACCTTTAGCCAGT
>Ga0078972_1011998_pt1 | contig 15151 bp, 27 predicted proteins | sample YelNatPaOPGAMG01_FD_67568 | JGI IMG/M metagenome (GOLD analysis project Ga0078972, IMG submission 67568) | Hot spring thermophilic microbial communities from Obsidian Pool, Yellowstone National Park, USA - OP-RAMG-01 (SPADES assembly) (version 2) | ecosystem: Environmental > Aquatic > Thermal... | reverse complement strand
TTTTATCTTCTCCGGTATCGCTACCGGTTGCAGGTTTTCCTTTCCTTCCCCCGCCGAGTTCGGGTTCCTCTTCTCTCCTTTTCTTTCCCTGAAGCAACTGTTCTATGCCTTCCTCAAACTCCTTGCCGCATTTAGTGCACTTTGCGCCCCATAGCGGGACGAGCTTGATTTCCCTTCTGAAAACCTCATTCCTTATGTTGAGTTTAATAGCAAGAGCGATGGGGTTGTGCATTACGAGCGTCTGGATGCCCATCACATCCATAGGATACGGAGCTATTACCGGACCCTCGTAGGGAAGGTTGTTCCAAGTTGTCGGAGAAATGAGGTCCGGGATTGTGCCGTTGCGGCCGTTAAGTTTGACTTCTGCCACTCGCCGCTTGCGCCCGAAGCTTGGGAACCGCATACAGACCATTACTGTTTTTTCTACTATTTAAGCTTTTCGGTTCGGATTGAAAATCTATAAATACAAGAAAATAGATATAGGATGGCGAGGCGACGGAATGAAAACAGAAAGGATGGGGCGGGTACGGTTGTGGTTCCGGAACCTGTTCGGCCTCTGCCCTCATTGCGGAGGGCGGTTGTATATACCGTCCGGTGAATTTAGAACCTTTCTTATGTTCCTTCGCCCGGCATTAACCCGACGGGAACTTAAGTATTGCGAGAAGTGCCAAATCATCTTCGTATATGAGGAGGGGGCGGGTTGAGGCGCAAAATCTATAACCCATATCTTAGACAGATACTGGAGACGATGTGCGAAATGGTCGGCGCAAAACTTAGAAATATTGATATAAGGGAACCGGACTGGATGACTAGGTATTCGTGGAAAAAAGAAGATGCGGAAAAATTCAAACTGTGGTTGTTCCGGTATCTGAAAGTCACGCCGGGTGCCAGAATGTTTTTCATGTCGAAACCGGATGACAGCGATGACAGATTGATGGAAATCGCCACCCAATTTGTCATAATGTACGGATGGGAGATAATATGAGCGTTTCCATTCCGTCTGCGCTTGCCAATCCAGATTTCAGATTCGTCAAGCTCCGCGGAGCGGATGAAAAATGGAACAACGGACACGCCGAATACTGGAAGATACCAATCGAAAAGGATTGGACCTCTAATTCAAATTACTGTTATAACGATGAGAGTTTACTTAAATGGATTGACGACGGCGGAAACTATGGTGTTCTCGGCGGGTTCGGCAATCTTGTTATCATTGACGAAGATATGTCGTTGCTCGGTGAATATATGAAAGCGCTTAGTTTCCCGCAAACATTTACCGTTTCCACTCCAAACGGCGGGAAACATTATTATTATCGGGTAAAAGCGGAACATATGAAAAAAATCAGGGTTGTTCCGCTCATTAATAAAGACAGATTAAATCTCGGAGAACTTCGAGGCGAAGGCGGTCAGGTTGTGGGTCCGAACTGTATAACAGGCGACGGGCGATGGTATAGCGTTATAAACGACGCGCCCATATCCGAACTAAACGATAAGATGTTGCTCAAACTTCTGAACCTTGTCCGCACAGGACAAAAAGAAATCAACATACCAGAACCCAGAATAACCGACGAAAGTGAGAAAATAACGCCGGCGGAAGCGGCGAACGAGGTTCTTTTTGAGTTTGATTTCGGCATCATAACGCATCGCTTTACTGAACAGATGTATCGTTTCAACGGGCAATATTATGAGCCCATTCCCGACAACATAATCACCGACTATCTGTATCAAAGGCACCCGAAGAAAAGAATGTCATTCATCACAGAAACGCTCGCGAGGGTGAAAGCGGAAACACATCACGACCCCGAGGAGTTCGACGGAGACCCAAATAAAATTGCGTTAGAAAACGGCGTGTTGAACATAGAAACCGGCGTCCTCGAACCGTTCAATCTGGAAGAAATACATACCATTGTGGTTCCTGTCAAATACGATAAAAACGCTCAGTGTGAAAAGTGGAAAAGATTTATTTCGGAAGTCGTCTCTCCAGAAGATGCCCTTATTCTGCAAGAGTTCGCCGGGTATTGTCTTTATCGAGGATACATCATTAAGAAATGGCTCATGCTTATCGGTGGCGGCGACAATGGAAAAACCGTTTTCTCCAATGTGCTGATATCGCTCCTCGGGAAAGAAAACGTCTCTAATTTTTCATTGCTCGATATCGCTGAAAACCGCTTTGCAAGAGCTGACCTTCTTAATAAACTCGCTAATATCAATTCGGACATAAGTAAAGTCTCTTTGCGCGACAGTTCGCAGATAAAAATACTGACAGGCGGGGACACACAGATACAAGCCGAAAAGAAGTTTAAAGACCCGTTCACATTCACAAATACCGCCAAGTTCATTTTCGCATGTAATAATCCGCCCATCATATACGATGAAAGCGACGCTTTTTATGAACGGATGGTTGTTGTAACATTCCCAAACACGTTTAAAATCGGAGTGAATGCAATACCAAATCTCGATAGGATTCTTATTGAGGAAGAGGCGCCGGGCATCTTCAATTGGTGTTATGAAGGTTTGAAAAGGTTGTTGGAGAAAAAAAGCCTTTCCGTTCACAGAACCGCAGAGGAAACGAGGGACTTATACCAGAAACTATCAAATCCCGTTCTGAGTTTCATAACAAACCGTTGTGTAATAGACGCAACCGCAGAAATATCGAAAAGCGAGTTATATCGGGTTTTTCTGGAATATTGTAAAGAAAAGAAACTGTTCTCATTCCCGAAGATAACATTTGCGAAAGTACTTCAACAGGCGGTTCCGAATGTGGATGAGTTCATTAAACACGATGATATCACCAGAAAAAATGTGAGGTACTGGTCCGGAATTAGGGTAAGAACTGAGGACGATAATAGTGAAGCAAATCGCGGCGTTGTTGCGCTTGAGAAGTTCGACGAAGAGGAAGGTGAGGGATTTGGTGCTTAAATTGTTAGAAGGGGGGAAACTGACATACTTCGTTGAGAATGAATGTGGAGGGAGGTATCTATTGAAAAAGTATTGTAAAAGATTCTCGCGCTGTTGTTTTGCGAGATGTAAAAATAAAAAGGCAAACTGTGGATATGACGAAAGGGGGTTCGTGAAGTGATGGAAAGACGAATAGACCGGATTGTCGGAATGATAAGAAAAGTCTGGAAGATGTATCCATACATGAGTTTTTCGGAACTGTTGAGAAGCGTAATCTTCACTCCGAAAGAAATGTGGGATGCGGACGACCAACGACTTGAAATAGCACTTCAGATATTATTGGGGGGGAGACGATGACGAAACGAAAGGTCTTGGTGCTAAGCGACATACATGTCGGGAGCCTCTATTCACCGTGGCCGCCGCGATTTAAGTACGACGGTATGGTGATTGACCAGATGAGCGAAGCAAACCGCACTCTTTATAAATATTGGGGAAAGATGGTCAAATGCGTGCAGGATGTGGACGCTATAATAATCAACGGCGATATCTGCGAGGGGAACCAGAAAAAAGAAGATGGTTTATATACAATAACAACCGACCTTAATGCGCAGATTGCGGCCGCAATAATGATGCTGAAACAGTTGCCGGACGTTCCGACATATTACACAAGAGGTACCGCATATCATATCGAAAACAACAGACCGATGGACGAGTGCATAGCAAAAGAACTTGGTGGTATATACGGCCCCGAATTGATTGTAAAAGAGTGTGGTATAAAGTTCCATTGCCAGCACTATCTGTCCTCGTCTCTATCTGTGTGGGTCTATGAACCGACCGCACTTGCCAGAGACTTGGTTCTTCTCTCCTTACAAAACGATAAATATGGAAAAGTGGATGTTGCGATAAGGTCGCACAGACACAGATTCTGTGCGGTTTCTTTTGCGGACAGTATGGGCATCTGTACTCCATCGTGGAAAGTGAAATCGGTCTATTCAGTAGAAAGAGGGATTCTATCTTTGCCGAACATAGGATGGATTATTATAGAAACCGACGAAAAAGAAATCAGAATAGACCGAACCGGTATTGCGCATCTCATAAAACCGTGTGCGGTTGTGGGGAGGGATGCGGCTTGAAAAACCGGGAAACGCTGGTTATACCAGAACTCGAAGAACTTGCGCAGAAGAAACCGAGAAGGCTTCCGCAAAGGCCGTGGTCGGAGAGAGAAATACAGATATTAATACATTACGGCCTCCGAGTACAGCTGACCATATTAGCTGAGTATCTGAAACGGGACAGGCGGAGAATTGGCGAGATGCTTATCAAACTTAGAAAAGAGGGCCGCCTGAAGGACCCAAGGGACACAGAAAGCGGTTCAGGTAAGTTTTAATCGGGCAATGCCCGCTTTTTTTGAGTTCAAAACACACGCGTGGGTTTTGTACGGGACACTTTGAACACATCGCCCGTAGGATTTTCTTCGCCTCTTTCTTCGTCATCCCTCTTTTTTTCAAGTTCTTTCACCTTTTTCCTTAGATATCTTATTGTCTTTTCATGTATTGTTACCCTTCTGAGCAACCAGTTGACCCTCTTTACTTCCATTACTAACTCTTCTTCGATTTCTGCAATTTCGCGCTCAACTTCCGCTATCCGTTTCGCCAGTCCCATCTTCGTCCCCCTCTATGAACGCTGTCGGTGGTGCTGTGCCTCCCGCATCTGCGTATTTGTTAATTGTCATATGTTTTATGCGTAGTTCGGCCGCTTTAACGAACTCGGGGACTATGTCGCAACCGATATAATGCCTTCCCATCGCTTTGGCAACAGCAAGAGCGGTTCCGGAACCTGCAAACGGGTCGCAGACCAAACCGCCCGGTTCCGTGAACGCAGTATCGATGAACCAATCCGCGTAACTATCAAGGTTCACATGACCGTATTTGTCCGCCGCATCCATCTTTCTTACTCTCTTTTTAACTTCTGCATATGGCGGGGAGGTGAAAACGAGGTCCACGCTGTCGCTGGGCATGGAGGAAAGAAACTCCTTACAATCCGCAAGATATACCCGGTCTATTTCCATGATACCATCAATCCTGTGCGGGTTTGCCTCTTCTGGGATGGAATATCCGGTAGCACTGCCCTCTCGGCGGGTTTCTTACTGTGGAACACTGGGGTTCATGCCTTCCCGGCTTCCCCGGACACTCGCTACACACGTACCATATGACGGTGCCGAAGAACTGGTCAGTCTTTTTCACTTTCCGGAATTTTGGCTTCACTTGTCCGAATTGTGGCTTTTCCGTCATGTGAATCGCCGTCCACGACATGAACCAGATAGAGCGCCCCTTTTTTGTAACACCCGGGTTCTTTCCATTTGCAATCCTTGCAACACTCACGTGCCATCCGGCGCAGTTTCATTATCGGTATCCCTGCCTTCGCCTTCCTCCTCATCTCCCTCGTCCTCCTCAATCAGTTTGTCGAGCTCTTTCTCTATCTTGTCTTTCTTTGGTTTCGGACCCTCAACCGCCGGCATCTTTCTCCACAGCCTGAACGCGTTGATACCTATCTTCGGCACAGGGCAGTCACATACAGGCCTGCCTAATATAGTTGCATCAACACCCGGCAAAGCCGTTGGTCTCTTGCACTTCATGCAGATAGGGACTACTGTGTCCTTGCCGACCACCACATACGATTTTGGCCGTCCCATTTGGACCACCTGTCGTTTCCTATATATCGGAACCTATATTTAAGGTTTTTTCTTGCCGATATAAAAGAATATAAATAAAACTTATGCGCTATAGGTATTGCTGGTTCGGAAAACCGGCGGAAGGGAAAACGGAAGGGGGTGTGGCAGGTGACGGGGCATAGAAAGAAGAGAAAGATAACCTGTCCGGTGTGCAGAAACCGATTGACTGTAAAAGGCGAGAACCGCAAGTGTTCGAGATGCAACTATAAAGAGGTGGTAGCGTGAGAAAGATGGAGATTGAGTTCGCAATAGTTGTGTACTTCAAAAAACCGGTGAAGGTCGTCTGGAAGGACTGGCCAATCGAATACTTCAAGTGCCGCAGAATTGATATAGAAAAGGACAACTCGCTCGCTCTGCATGGCGAAAAAAGTATCGTGGTTCCGCTCGACAATATTCAGGTGATACATCTCGATACTAATGTGGAGACATATTCGGCGAAAGAGAAAGGAGAGTGGGGATGAGCGACAACAACCACGTTCCTTGTGATATGTGCCACCGGAGGCCCGCGGAACGATACGTCTGGGTGGAAGAGGATAAAGTATTATACCTTTGCAGGTTCTGTGCGGAGAGATACTCATGAATGATTTAAACGCCGCCGCTGTCTGCCCGAGATGCTATTCGATGAATATAGAGGGTGGGTTGCCGCCTTTCTTCTGGCTCTTTGCAATCATCATCTGCCTGTTCACGGCAGGCATCGGATTTATTGCAGTGATAGTAATGTGGTTGAATATGCGGAAATGGAAGTGCAGATATTGCGGTTTGGAGTTTCTGGAACCGTACAAGGCGGCATATAATTGGCCGGGACCGTATGTCATGGAGAGGCAGTGGAGGGGTAATTGAAATGAAAGTAAGAAAAGAAATACGAGAATTCGCAGAGGGGATGGGGGCAAAGTTGCGAAAATACAAAAAATTGGGTGGAGACCCATGGAAAGGAATGGAATCCGGCATCGTGATTTCCTGAGGGTTAAAGAGATGGCCGTGGATATCGCGAATTTTGCGGTGTTCTTATTTCATCAGGTGAAGGCAAAAAAAGGTGATTGAGATGAAAAAAGAGTGTCGGTCGCTGGGCCCCTGGCTCCGGCTGACCAGGGACGGCGTCGAGGCCCGCGTGGCGGGCCGCTGGGAGTTGCTTTCAGGCGTCCAGAGCTGGGCTATCCTGTCGGCCTTGCGGGGGCCGGACGAGCGAAAGTTTGGAGAGTTCGAGGAACTGAAGCTCTGGACCACATGCCGCTTGAGAGGACTTTTTTTTCGATGGATTAACGACCTCGACCTCGGCTACTACGCCGCCCAGCCCGGCCCTCCGGAAAGGGCGTTCTGGCTGCAGGGTTCGGCCACGCCCCCCTGGCCGACACGTGAAGACGTAGGCGAGGCCTTCAGGCAGATGAAACTCGCCGGGCAGCATTTCCGCCAGCACTGGCGGATGGCGCGCAAATATCTCACTGATGTCTTCGGCTGGACGGCCGGGCTACCTTCCAGCGTCGAGGAGGCCGCCAGGCCTCTCGGGAGGCGGGGGCGAATACAGAAGAAGAAAAAGAAGGGTGATTGAGATGACCAAGAAAAAGAACGGGGTAGAACAGATTGCATTTGAGCGGCGGGTTGAGCGGCTTTGGATTGACCCCGCTAGAAGTCAGCATTTTACTGTCAGAGATGGGAAGGTCGTGGAGTACAAGCCGCCACCGGATTGCATAAGTCCAGCGGGGCTATATCCAGCCGTAATTGTGCCAGAGCGTCTGGTCGGGCGGGTTGTGCAAATCAAACCAGAGGAGGAAAGTAAGAATAAAAAAAACAAGAAAAGATTGAGAGTGATTGAGATGACAAAAAAGCGAACGGAATGGGTCGACGCGGTGGGTAGGAAAGTGAAACCGGGAGAACTTACGTGGGTGCTTTGTGATGAAAGAGAAGATGCACCTTTTGGGGGGAATCCATGTAAAACCGCTGGTTTGAGGTGCTGGGAATGCGCTCGCGATGGATGCGAAGAGTGTGGTGGGTTAGCATTTGAGATTTGAGGTGATTGAGATGAAAAAAGGAAAAATGAGAAATGGAAGGTTCCCCTGTGGGGAGCGGGAGTGTTCTGTGATAGGGTTGGATGAAAGTAGAAAAAGGCGCAAAACTCCATCTGCATGTGAAATATGTTGCCGGAACTGCAAACATAAAGAACTCTCTCAAGGTCCCGTTGTAGTGCTGGCCGAGTTTTGCGAACATTGCAAGAAAATAATCAGAGTTCTGGATAAATGGGCTATATCCACCCAACCCAGACAACCCTTTTAAATAAAGAGATGATTGAGATGGATATAGTCGCAAAGGACAAAGAAAAAGCGGGAATTAAACACGGTGCTGTTGAAATGGAAATAAAGGGGTATGAGGATTGCGGAACACTGTGGTTGCACATAGAAATACCGTCCGAGAGGTATGTGAGGGTTGTGAGAAATAAAGTAACGGGAAATCTCATTATTAAGGTTTATGAAAGCGAGAAAGCGTTTAAGAAATATGCTGCTGCATGGTATAAGATACACGCAGAAGACAAGGACCTGATGGAGGCAGTAGGGGTCATAGAGAGGGATTATATAACGCGTCTTGAGCTCGGAGTGGAGTGATTGAGATGGCAGGGAAAAGGAGAAAAATAGAATTAGTGATGGGTGGTATAAAGAAAGACGGGTTGGTTTGTGTGACAGGTGAGTTCTTTATTAGGAGAAAACTGGCGGACCATATAAAAGAGATGATGATAAAGGATGAAATTGATAAATTTGAATCGCTATGGGGAACGGATAGCAAAATAACCGCATGCAGGTTCTATGGGTGGTATTTATGGTGCCCACATTGCAAAAGAGTAGAAATCGTTGCGGAAAGCGACATGCCCTTCGATGTGAAGGATGGCAAAGAACATAAATGGAAGTGCAACTATTGTTTGAAGGAATTTGAACTGGTAAAAGAGTGAAACAATGCATTCCTTAGAAAGGTGGTTTAAATGTGTTGGTTATGGAGCAGAATATAATGCCGTGCCCAGTCGTGGGTTGATTCTGTTAAGGAAAGGCGATTGAGATATGGATGAAATAGGGAATAGACTTGCGGCCCGTTTCTATGGCTTGGGCGGTGTGTTCCATCTGGTTAGGCATCATATCACGATGGCATTAGAATTGCTCGAAAATGGAAAGACAAACAAGGCCAAAGAGTACCTCAAAGATATTGATGATGCCCTAACTCCGCTTAACGTATGTGGAATAATATTTCCGAAGGTTATGATTGATGATTACGTTGCGTGGATAGTTTACATGCTAACCAAATCGATGGAATCTTACGAAGTTAGAATCGCTGACATGAGAAGGCAGGAACTTCACGAAGCCATCCTTCTGTGGGCAGGCAAAGAACATGACGGAGAATGGGATAAAAAACTTGAAAAATATGTGGAGAATGAAGTCAATAAAGTCATAAATAAGAGAGGTGATTGAGATGGGAAGTGATATTAGAGGACGCCAATCAACCCCATGTTTAGAATGCGAGTTTGGGTTCCCGGGAATCTACAATCGAATAACCGCTACTGGATATTACTGTTGTTTTATTTACTGTTGTTTTATTGGCAAACCGTTAATGACAATAAGCACAGCTTGCACAACTACGACCCAACTGAGGTGATTGAGATGGCCAAGAAATATGAAAAAGAAATCGAAAAGCTAAAAAAAGACCGCGACACCTGGAAAAGAATCGCCCTGCGCGAAACCGCCAGAAGAGTGGAACTGGAAAAACGACTGAAAAGAGCGACTGAGGAGGGATAACTACGATATTTTCTGGAGAACGCAAAGGAATAAAACATATTGATATGATATTCGAAGGAAAGAAATGGCAGACCAGAAGGCCGACTGGAAAATATGTTCTGGGCAGAACCTATGCGGTTCAGGCGCACAGAGGCGCACCCGCAGACCCGAGGGGCAGAATCCGCATAATCCAGAAATGGGTGGAAACGAAGCAACAACTGCTGCCTATATCCGAGAACGACGCAATCGCCGAAGGCGGGTACACTCCGCAGGAATATGAGGAACTGTATGAGCGCATGTACCCGGGCTGGAAGGTGAGATATGGATATCACTTCGAGGTGGTTTCATGAAGAAGGATGTGATACTAAAAATACCAATGAAGAAGGCTATGCTCATAGCCGACTATTATGAATTTCCAGTCGCGGTATTTCTGACCGACTACGGGAGACTGAAGGAGATGATGAAAGGGAAAACCCGGAGAGAAAAGTTGTTTAAGTATAAGGAGATGATAGATAGGATAAGAGAAATAGTGGAGGGGGAATGTTGAATGGCTTGGCTCTATGTGCCGGGGTCGGGGGCATCGAACTCGGCCTTAAACTCGCAGAACCAGCCTACCGAACTATCTGTTACGTGGAGAGGGAGCTCTATTGCGTCGAAATCCTTATCCGCCGTATTAAAGAGGGCCTCCTTGACGATGCTCCAGTCTGGGATGACATATTCACATTCGACCCTGCAAGATGGCGTGGAAAGGTGGATATCATCACTACCGGCTTCCCCTGCCCGCCCGTCTCCATCGCGGGCAGAAGAAAAGGAAAGGCTGACCCTCGGTGGTTATGGCCCCGCGTCGCTGAAATCGTTCGCGAAGTGGGGCCGGAATGGGTGTTTCTTGAGAATGTCCGCGGGCTCCTATCAATCCACTCTGGAGGGGAGTTTAGCGAGATACTCGGAGACTTGGCCGGTTGCGGGTTTGATGCTGCGTGGGGAGTGTTTCGCGCTTCCGACCTCGGAGCCACACATAGAAGAGAGAGGGTTTTTATTCTGGGCCACGCCGGCGGCGAGCGACTATATGGGGACGACCGGCGGAGGGCAGAAAAAAAGTCTGCGGCGGGATGTGAGGGCGTGGGCAACACCGACGGCCCGCGACTACAAGGACGGGAACGGCGGACCGGAAAGTTGGGGGGCGAAAGGCGAGAACTCCCTCCTTGGCCGCCGGGTCCTGACGAGAGAGACGCGTGGGCGGCCATCCTCAGCGAACGGCCGGAACTCGCCCCCGCCGCGCCTGAACCCGCTCTTTGTCGAGTGGCTCATGGGGTTTCCAACTGGGTGGACAGAATTAGAGCCGCTGGGAACGCAGTCGTTCCAGTCGTGGCGGCGAAAGCATTTATCACTCTTAAAGGTCGCCTTGTTGGGAGAGGGGATATAAATGGCAGGTAAAAAAACTAAGTTTGTGAACGCGCTTGGCTATCCGGTCGAACCGGGCGTCCTGACATGGGTGGTTGAAAAAAGCGAAGGCGACCACGCCGCTCCGCTCTGGAAAAACCCATGCTTCAGAACCAACCTTATTTGTTCGAGGGATTGTGAAGAAAAGAAAAAAGGAGAGGAAATGAAGGAATGCACACAGCTCGCGTTTGAGGTTTGAAGGGGGATTGATGTGGAAGATATTACCATCGGTGGTAGTCTGAGCCTTAATTCGAATTTAACTTGCGAGAGAGTGGAGGAGTAAGAAAAGGGAGTGTGATGTAAAAATGTTCGATATAAAAGTTAGATGTATAACCATTAATCCTCCATTTAAAGTGGTTTTCAATCAGATGGAACCAAACGAGATAATAATATATTCTAATGATAAAAAGGATGCTGTTATATTATCAAGAGAAGCCGCAATTCAATTAAAGAAAATATTATGCGAGAATCCGGCCCTGTGGCTGGAAAAGTGAAGTAACAGGGGAAGGAAGAGGAAAACACACAACTCGCGTTTGAGGTTTGAGGGGGGATTGATATGGAGGATAGCGGCGCAGTCAACTACCACCCATTAAAATGGGTGGCTTGTAACTAAGCTCATCGGAGGTTCCATGCCCCGCATCATCGCTTGCTACGATTGGCCCGTTGACGATGGGCCTACCAAGCAGGGCCTTGCCGAGCTTGGCAATGTTTCTCGCCGCGTTCAGGTCCGCGTTCAGCCTCAGCCCGCACGCACCACAGCGATAATTGTTCCCATTGCGGACACCAATATTCCCGCACCGACTGCACATCTGGCTCGTGTACTCCGGCGGAACCTTCACGAGGCACTTCCCGACCTCTTCGAGTTTGTACGCCAAGAAGCGCTCAAGTTGGAAGAACGACCATCCGCCAAGCTTGCGGTTGAAACGCCTTCCAAACTTCTTGTCCTTCTTGACGGACAAATCCTCCAAGACCAACACATCGAACTCCATGGCCGCTACGCTTTTCGCAATGCGATGGTTCACATCCGCTCTGAACCGTCTCTCTCGACCCCGCAGGCGGCACAGATGCCGCTTTGCGGAACGAGTGCCTGCGGACTGAAGACGCCGCACCAAGTATGTGTAGCGGGCTCGGACGTTCCGAACCGTCTTGGAGTTGAAAAACACGTTATTGCTAAGCACAGCGGTATTCACGATACCCCGGTCCATCCCGATGACCTTTGGGTTATGGACAGCCTTAATGGGAACATCAGGGAGGTCCACTATCAGGTCCGCACGGAGTATCCCACGGTCATTACGGACCCTGAGACTGATGACCTTACCGCCCTTGTATTTATCGAAGTATCGTGCCACTCTCAATGGAACCTTCAGCCGTCCGTTGACGGTTGTAATGGAGAGCGTTCCGCTCTCCAAGAACGCCTTGGCGGTTCGCCTGTCGAATCTCGCAGAACTATAGGGACGCTTCGTCGGGAGGCGTTGCAGCTTCTCACGCTTGAGCATATCGTGGGCGCAGTCCCGCGCTCCTTGGACGAGCGCGGACGGGAGCTTGGGGAATCGTTTTCTAGCCTCGAAGTATCCGAGCATCTGGAGCTTGCGCTTGGAGGAGGTTCTGTTCTCGAAGCCGAGTTTGAGGAAGAAGTTGCAACACTCATTAAACTGGGATATTGTATCTGCGATTGCAGGGTTCTTGTCGAGTACGACCGATATAGTCCGTTGCATATCGACAGATATATATCATATGGAGGATATATAGCTTTTGGTGATGTCAACTACCACCCAATAAATTGGGTGGCTTGAACTCGGGAAGGTGAGCATGTTGCGAACACGAACTCACGCATCCGTCATGGTTCCGGACGGGGTCGTTGACCCGGCCCCCGTCGCTGGAATGCTGGCTCCCTACCGAAGAATCTGCCAAGATGTCCTCAGTCTTTTGCCGCTCCAGCGACAGCCCTCTGCGGGCTACGTTCAAGGAAGCGTTCCGGTCTGCGTTAAGCGTAAAGCCGCACTTCACGCACCGGAACAGACTTCCGCGTCTACTCTCTTTAGCGACGTGGCCGCATCGAGAGCATGTGCGACTCGTGTTCTCCGCCGGAACTACGACCACTGGGATACCGGCCTGTCCGGCCACAGATTCGAGCGCCGCTCGGAACTCATGGTAGGGCAGCCTCTTCACGACTCTGTTCGCCGCCCTATGCAGGCTGGTATCCCTGAGATGGCTCAGGTTCTCGATGGAGATGGACGTCTTATATCTGATTGCGAGTTTGACGATTTCATGGGCTATCTGATAACATCTGGTCTTGGTGAAGTTCGCCTCGTAACCTTTGAGGCGGGCCAGAGAGCGTTGCGCACGCCGCGAGCCTTTATCGGAGCGAGATTGGAGCCTGCCACGGCGTTCCAGAGCTCGTTGCTGTGTAAGCGCAACGTCCCGCCCGAGATAGAGCTGTCTGGCGACGGCACCGCTAGCGTCAGCTACTGTGAGCGTAGCGAGATGGTTAGAGCCAACATCGATTCCGATGGTTCCGTTCGTGTTGCGTTCAGGCACCTCTTTTCTGAGTACGATACTGGCGGTCCAATCGTCATTAACTCTGAAACGCGTGAAGGTCCAGCCCCCGTCGAGATGTTTCTGGAGGCGCTCCCACGCGCCGTCCATCTCGATTGGGATGGCTATGCGTTCTCCATCGAGCCGGATACGGATAATAGGATTGTTGCGAGCGGTTTTACCTACATTCCCGCTTCGGGGGACATTGAAAGATACAGACATGGTGCGGACGCGGGCGCACGGGTCGTTTCGATTGGCCCAGGCGTCCGTGATGGCGTCGGCGGCGAGTTGGGCGGGGAGATACTTCCGGATGGTTTTATAACAGAGATGGTGAAGGTTCGTTCTTGTGATAGGTTTATCAGATATGGCCTCCCAGTATTCGATGGCGTCTTTACAGAGGTTGACGGCTCGAAGGTAGTTCATAGCGGTTTTTCTGAAGGCGCTGGCCTTTCTTGCGCTCGGGACACCGAGGTTGATGCGCAGGGTCTTCGTCGCTTCGGACATCTTGGCGATGCCCTTACGCGTTCTGAGTATTTATGTCTTACTGTCGGCTTCCTCCCCCTAATAAATTGGGGGGTCTCCGCCGAGGTGGTTTCATGAAGGACGAAGAAGCAACTGTAAGAGTGTACTGGTCTGATGTGTATACGGCCGCCATGTTCCTGTACGACGCAATGTCGGCACTTAAAATCGGACAGACCGAACGCGCCCGCGGCCTGATTTCGAGCGCACTCTGTCTCCTGAACGATATGATGAAGGGGTGATTACCCCGATTGCCTGCTACGGACAAAGAAAAAACAGGAAAGGTCTCAGGTGGAGAGTGGTGAGGGATGTGTGCGCCCGCGCAAGCGGGCGGGTCTGTCCCCGGTGTATAAAAAAAATGAAGAAACTGAATAAAAATCCTCCTAAAAACTGCATCTGGCCGGAAAGAGGCGGCTCTCTGGTTCGCCGCCGGTTCGCCACCACCCCCAGCTTCTGAGCCGCCTCTTTCCCATTTTTTTTTTCTCTCTTTTTCTGGATTTTGGAATGGTTATTTCCTGGCCACAAATGAGGGTCTATTATTATTGAATTTTTTTAAACCTTCTTCTCTGGCCACGAATGAGGGTCTATTATTATTGAATTTTTTTAAACCTTCTTCTCTGGCCACAAATTGCCTCCTATTATTATTATAATTTTTCCTTAAAATTTGCCTTAGAGACGTGTAAAAATCTGAAAGTATATAAAGGGTATATAAAGAGGCGTGTAAAGGGGGGTGATTTTTATAATAATAATACCCCCTAATTTGTGGCCAAAGTACAGGTCGGGTATTTATACTTTTCGATTTTTCTCGCGAGTTATCGGTTGGGTGGTTGTGTGGCCACCTTTTCCCTTTTTTGTCCATTTTCGGTTTCTGTCCGCTTTCTTCATTTTTTCCTTTTTCTTGGTTTTTTGGGTTTGGGGGGTGGGTCCCATATTTCAATTTTATACCGTGGAGTTTTTGGGCATCTGCTTGCTAATTCCCTGCGCGAAACCCGTGCTCCCACCGGGTCCCTGTGTTCTCAAATCCACCGAAAGATTTAAATGTCTGAATAAATTAAGTATTTATAATTATCGTAAAATTTAAATAAGGTATGTATTGTGATTTAAATAGGGGCGTATAATCCCAGTTATACGCCCCTATTTAAATAACCTATTAGAAGCTTTTTAAGGCCTCGGGCCCGGTCTGATGCTAAAAATGTATCTTGAGCACGCGTTCGCTCGAAATTTGGCAGAAAAACGGCCTTAAAACGCAAAATTTAAGCATATCACGCTTTTATGTCATACT
>Ga0078972_1011996_pt1 | contig 15155 bp, 12 predicted proteins | sample YelNatPaOPGAMG01_FD_67568 | JGI IMG/M metagenome (GOLD analysis project Ga0078972, IMG submission 67568) | Hot spring thermophilic microbial communities from Obsidian Pool, Yellowstone National Park, USA - OP-RAMG-01 (SPADES assembly) (version 2) | ecosystem: Environmental > Aquatic > Thermal... | reverse complement strand
TGAAAAGTTCATTATAAAAGGTAATAAAAATGCGGATTTAGCATTTTGAACCTGTTGGTAAATTGATAAAACTTGTATGTAGGAAATATATGGGCTTGCTTGAATTTATCGCCAAAGAACCCACAAATAGAATGAGGAGAATTTATGAAAAGTCGTTTTAGAGAAAAGTTGGACAAAGGACAGCCCGTTATAGGTTCTTTCGTAAAAATTACAGACCCAGCAGTTGTTGAGATCATGGGATTAGCAGGGCTTGACTTTGCGATTATAGATATGGAGCATGGACCTATATCCTTTGAGACAGCCCAAAATTCAATCCGTTCTGCTGAGCTTGTCGGTATTTCGCCGATAATAAGGGTAAGCGAAAATGACCCAGTAGCAATATTACGCAGTTTAGACATAGGGGCAGAAGGTGTTGAAGTTCCGCAAATAAGAAATGCCAAAGATGCACAAATAACTGCATCTTCCGCAAGATTCCATCCACAAGGCGACAGGGGCGTATGTAGATATGTCCGTTCAGGCAGATATTCGTCTATGGATCGCAAGGAATATTTCAGGACTGCCAATGAAAAGGTAATAACCATTGGGCATCTTGAAGGTATTGAAGCAGTGAAAAATCTTGATGAAATAATGGCGGTTGATGGATTGGATATATTATTCATTGGACCTTATGATCTTTCGCAGTCTGTCGGTGTCCCCGGTGAAGTAGATAATCCTTTGGTCATAAAACAAATGGAAAAGATTATAGAATTTGCTAAAAAGGCAAATAAACTCATAGGAACTTTTGCCGATGATATAACTTCAGCAAAACGTTGGATAGATGCTGGAGTGATGTATATTGCTGTTTCTGTTGACGTGGGAATATTTTATAACGCCTGTCGTGAAATAGCCACAAGTCTTATGAAATGAAAAATTCTTAGTGAATAAACAGGCTAATGGAGGGGGAACAATGGAATTCACAGAAGTTATCGCAAAACGCAGATCAATAAGGAAATATAAACCTGATCCGATACCTGAGGAGAAGATGCAAAAATTGTATAATGCACTGCGTCTTGCACCATCAGGAGCTAACCGTCAGAATTATTCATTCATATTTGTTATGGACGAAGAGAAACGCAAACGGATAGCGACAGAAGCTGGTCATCAGGGATTTTTGGCAGAAGCACCTGTTTTAATGATCGCAGTATGTGACCCAGGAGATGAGTTTAACGTAGCTATCGCAGTAGATCACATGATTCTATCCGCAACAGACGAAGGTCTTGGAACGTGCTGGGTCGGATGGTTTGAACGAGAGCCTGTCAAGAAAATTTTAGGTATTCCCGAATCAAAAGTAGCTGTAATAATGGTTCCAATTGGATTTCCCGACGAAAATCCTGATCCAAGACCTCGTAAACCTTTGGATCAGTTGATCATGATAGATTCATTTCGTTCATAAAGTTAAGTTGAGAGTTAAACGTTAAGAGTATATTTCTTGTCTTTTAACTCTCAATCATCATTTTTTAATCTTATTTAACTTTTTTGTCAAGTCGGACTTCTTTTCCGATCTCGGCGCTTTTTAGCACCGCTTCCATCATTTGTTGAACGATAAGACCATGCCTAAGTGGGGCTTGACACTCTTTGCCGTCAAGGATACACTCAATGAAATGTCCAGCAATATTATCCCATGCCTCTGGACCACTTGGAATAATAGGTCTAATATCTTGTGGAGAGCCGAATTTAGTTGTGTAAAGTGTAACAGGGCTTAATTTTCCGCCTGCTTCTGTGCCGAAAATTTCAAGCTGAAAATCCTCTGGTTGATGTGAAGCCCAAAAACTTTCCACTTGCAGACCGATCCCATTTTCAAATCTAATAAATCCTCCCGCATAGTCATCAGCAGCATACTGTTCGTATATTTCTTTTGGTGGAGTAGAATAATCCCAATATCCGAGACCTCTCGGACCGAATTTCGCACCAGCAACTCCAAGAACAGTCACAGGTTTAGGAAGCCCCATAATCCACCAGATAGCGTCAAGGACATGAACTCCCATATCGCGAAATGCCCCTCCGCCCTTTTGTATAAATCCTAAATTCCATGCAGGAATACCACTTCTTCTTATGCTTCTTGCACGGGCATAATATATCTCGCCAAAAAATCCATTTCTCGCCAAATTTCCGAGATACATGCAACTTTTGTCAAATCTTGTTGATAGCGACATCATATTCACAACGCCTGCGGATTCTGCTGCATTGACTAACTTCATCGCAGACTGCTCAGAATCAGCTAATGGCTTTGTGACCATCACGTGCTTATCGTTCTTAACAGCTTCAAGGGCAATTGGCACATGCCATTGATTTGGCGTCCCGACAAAAACTGCATCAATGTCAGGGTCTTTACACATTTTCTTATAATCGGTATAAAATTTAATATTATCTTTGTTTGGCAAAGAGTTAGCGAAGTCCTTCATACGTTCTTCTACAAGGTCACATAATGCAACAACTTCCCCACGAGGATTACGGGCGATAGCCATACCATTAGGTCTGCCAATGCCCATGCCGACCACTGCAACACGAACCTTTTTTGCCATTTTTTACCTCCATTTTTAGATTGGCGATGTAAAAAATAATCATAGATAGAATATAGAAATTTTATCAATATTTTATATTTTATGGAAGGATAAAATCTGATGGATTGATACGTTGACCGCTTTTTCTAACTTCATAGTGGAGATGATTTCCTGTTGATCTGCCTGTGCTACCGACATATCCAATTATATCATATCTTTTGACCTTCTTGCCGGCATATATTCCATTTGCGGTGCTATATAGATGTCCATATACAGTAGTATATTCGTCATTATGACGTATTATTATATAATTGCCGATATTTCCGCCCTGACCAATCGCAATTACAGTGCCGTCAGCAGTAGCGATCACTGGCGTTCCTAATGGAGCAGGTATATCCATTCCTTGATGGAATTCTGGCAGTCCAGTAAAAGGGCTTGCCCTCATTCCAAAATAACTGCTTATGACGTAATCATCACCTATACCAAGCCAAACAGGACATATAGAGGGAATTGTGGAAAGCTTTGCCAATTTTGAGTTTGCACTTCTGAGAAGTCCGTCAATATCGGATCTCAAAGAAAGGGCTTCTCTCATAGTAAAATTCATATCTTGCTTAAGTTCTGCGGTTATGCCATCTGGTGCTATAAGATCATCAAGAGTAATATCAGATTCATCAGGACCTCCTTTGCCAAGCGGTTCTGATTCACTGACTTTATTTTTATCTGTATTTAATTCCATTTCCACACCTAAAACGTTCTTGAATCCCTGACAGCTTTCTTTTATGCCCAAAAGTTCAACTTGAAGCCTTTTAAAATCATTTCTGAGAGTTTCGTATTTTTCAAGGACATTTCGTGTTTCTCTTACTTGCTTTTTATATGATCCCCAGATTTTTATGGTTGCCAATGTAGCACTTGACGTAAAGATAAGTATAATTGAAACTAATATAGCTATTAGACTAAATCTTGAAATAGAAAATGTCCTTGTTGGTTTTCCAGCATAGGACATTATCATAAAAGTATATATTTCTTTTTTCATCAAACTGATCTCCGAATTTACTACACAAGATAACTGAAATTCGGACATGAGTTCGGACAATTTATTATCCAAATAAATCTATAAAATCCCTCTAAATCTCCCTTTTCCAAAGGGAGACTTTTTGTACTTTTTCTTTTCCAAAGGGAGACTTTTTGTACTTTTTCTTTTCCAAAGGGAGACTTTTTGTGCTTTTTCTTTTCCAAAGGGAGACTTTTATGGCTTCCTCCTTTGAAAAAATGACTTTTTAGTTTCCCCCTTTGAAAAAGGGGGATAAAGGGGGATTTTTAAATGTTTGGGAAAACTAATTTTAACAAAAAGCATTATTTTCACTTATTTTAGGAAATGTCCGAACGAATGTCCCAATCTTAAATACTTGACACAATTCATATAGATAGCAATTGATTATTGTTTATACATTAGACGATGATTATATATTAAGGTTTAGTGACACAATAAACTGTGCCACTAAAAATTGATCAATTATTGACTAATTGATGCCCCAGCTTTTGAGATTTTTGAGGCTTATGGCGAGGCTTTCAAAGGGGTCTCTTTGACAGACATCTTGTTCAACGATATACCATTCTGTGCCAGCTTCTCTGCACGCATCAAGGATCGCAGGCCAATTTAGGTTTCCTTCGCCAACTTCTGCAAATAGCTGTTGACTACCCTTCATGGTCATATCTTTGAAATGGACTATGTATGCACGACCTTTTAATTTTCTGATCCAAGCGGCAGGGTCTCCTCCGCCATGCTGAATCCAATAAGTGTCAATTTCACTGTTGAATAGCTTTGGATCGCTGTCTTCATAGAGTATTTGCAGACCTGTGCGATTGCCATATTTTTCTAATTCAAAGCTATGATTATGATATGAAAAAACCAGTCCTGCGTCAGCTAACTTTTTAACTGCAACCGATGCCTCTTTGGCAAACCGAGAATATCCTTCTGCACTTCTGTATTCACCGGGTAATCCACCGATAGCAACGTGTTTGCATTCAAAAAGTTTATGCTGTTCTATGACTGAATTGGGATTATCCCTAATCTCTTCATAGCCAACATGAGTCGCTGCAATGATTAAACCAGCGTCGTCAACCATTTTTTTCAACTCTTTATCATCAACAGGTCCATGTCCAGATAACTGCACCGCATCATATCCGATAGCTTTTACTTTTTTTAGTGATTCAGCCATATCCTTGGGAGTTTTCATAAAATCACGGACAGTATAAAGCTGAGCGGCAATCATTGTTTTTGCCATTTCATTCTCCTTTCTTCATATTAACCAATTGTATCGTTATAACACTTACTTTTTTGTCATTCCTCTCATGCCAATTATCAAGAGGAAAGTGTTTATGATCAGACATAAGTTAGTAATGAATAATTTATAGAAACTTGAAAACTATGCGATTATTCTATAACATTATATATCCTTTGTCAAATAATTTTTCTCTGACATCGTTAACCAAGCATGAGGGATTTTATAGATAGCTTAATTGAATAATAAGTTGTCCGAACTTATGTCCGATCATCATTTTCTTATATTGATCATTACTGTTATTATGATATAATATTGTCCGTAAATCTGATAATTAAACACTAACAACCAATAGCTATCATGGGATTTGTCTATGAAAAAAATAAAAAAAGCGGTTATTCCCGCAGCTGGATTTGGGACAAGGCTTTATCCAGCATCAAAGGTCATAAAAAAAGAGTTTTTCCCAATTGTTGATTTAGACGGTATGATCAAGCCTATTATACAGATAATCATTGAAGAAGCAATAAACTCTGGCGTAGATGAAGTCTGTATAATAGTTAGGGAAGATGAAAAATCAACGTTCATCAAATATTTTGATGATCCATTGCCCCCAGAATTTGAGAAACGTATAAATAAACTTCCTTGGGCAGTGAACGAATCTAAGCGACTTTCAGACTTGTCTAAACGTCTTTCCTACGTTGTCCAAAAAGAACAGGCAGGGTTTGGTCATGCTGTTTATTGCGCAAAAGATTGGGTCGGTGATGAGCCATTTTTGCTTTTGCTTGGTGATCATGTCTATATTTCAAATACTGAAACAAGATGTGCCAAGCAAATCATTGATGTCTTTGGCAGATTAGGCGAAAACGTGTGTGCTGTTATGAGAACATCAGAAGATATGCTTCATCTCTACGGAACTGTCGGCGGAAGGCAATTAAAGGGATTTCCAAGAGTTTATGAAGCATTAGAAATTAAGGAAAAACCTACCATAGAATACGCCGAAAGGCATTTACAAACAGACAGTATCCCATTAGGAGAATACCTTTGTTTCTTCGGACAATATATTCTTATGCCAGACATCTTTGAATATATCAAATATCTTATGGATAATAACATAAAGGAAAGGGGAGAAATTCAACTCACATCTGCTTTGGATATGGCAAGAAAACAAAGAGGAATTTTCTATGTATATGAAACTGATGGAAAACGTTTTGATACTGGGATTCCGCTTAGTTATGCAAACACTGTTACTGAATTCATAAAACGACGTAAATAGTAATCAGTGATCTGTGATCAGTAATCAGTGATCTGTGTTAGTTAGTTTATCAATACTGCAAATAATGTCTATTATGTTTGGTTTTTATGGAAAGGAGATTACTAAATGGCGGAAAGAGAAATCGGATTTGGTGTTGTTGGTCTTGGTATGGGTGCTTATCATGCGTCAGCGATTACGCAATCAAAGGGCGCTAAATTAATTGCTCTATGCGATGCTGATGAGGAAAGACTAAATAAGACAAATGAGAAATTTAAGGTAAAAGCCTATACCAATTACAACGATATGTTAAAAGATAAAGACGTTGAAGTCGTCAATATCTGCACTCCAAGCTACCTTCATGTTGATATGGCTATTTTAGCAATAAACGCAGGCAAGCATATAATCGTAGAAAAACCTGTTGACATAAATGTTGATAAAATCAATAAACTCATTGAAGTCGGCAATAAAGCTGGGGTTAAGATGAGTGCTATTTTTCAATCAAGAACATATCCACTAAACAAGCGAATAAAAGATGCAATTGATAAGGGACGATTAGGGAAGATGATCGGTATTCACGGGCTATTACCTTGGTATAGAGCAGAAAGCTATTATCAAGGAAAACATGGTTCTTGGAAAGGCACATGGGAAAAAGATGGAGGCGGATCGTTGATGAATCAAGGCGTCCATACTGTTGATCTACTTCAATGGTTTGGTGGACGTGTGAAGTCTGTATTTGGTGCTTTTAATGTATTTGCCCATAATATAGGTGCAGAAGATACAACCGTTGCAGTGTTAAAATTTGAAAATGGAGCTATCGGAACAATAGCAACGACGACTTGTGCCTATCCGGGATTACCCCAACAAATACTACTCTATGGTGAAAACGGCACGATCTCCAAAGAGGAAGAAGAATTAAAAGTTTGGAAGATAAAAGGTGAAAGAGAAAAAGAGGAAGAAACAGAGATGCTAAACCTCTATGGTTCGCAAGAAAAACGAGGTGTAACAACTGCTTCTGATCCAATGGCTGTCGGTTCTTCTGGGCATGTCGCTTTTATAGAAAACATGGTTGATGCTATTATCAATGACAAAGAAACCCTGGTTACTATAGAAAGTGCCAAACATGCTGTTGAAATTGTGACAGCAGTATATGAATCAGGCAGAACAGGAAAAGAGGTATTTATCTGATCTGAATCTTCATTCTATCATTTCCCATAATTCCCCTTTTATCCTATAGGCGTTAAGTTAAGGGAAAAACGTTATTTTTAACGTGAGATAATGTTGTTTCTAGCCCTGAAGGGGCGCCATATTTATAGAAACGATAAACGCCAAAATACGAAGCTCCAACGGAGCGAAATATGATGTGGAAATATGTCGCTCCTGACGGAGCTAAAGATTTTTTATTTATGTGTTTTCTATAAATATATCACCCCTTCGGGGTTAAAAGTCCTTAGCTTAACGCCTATAAGATTTAGAGGGATCTTATAGATTTAATTGGATAATAAATTGTTTAAACTCATGTCTGAACCTCAGATATACTCATTATTAATCTTCATTAATTTTTCACCATCCGAAATGAGAACACAAGTTAATTCCATCAGCAATAAAGCGATCATATTTGGAACGTTTCTTGTTATAATAAACGTCTATTGGGTCGCTATTATGAGTGAATTGTGGTATTCGCTTTTCACGCTTGTAAATCCCTTCTCAAACTGTATATTCACTATCGCTATATTGATGTTTTTTAATCTGATCATCGGCAAAATAGCGAAAAAAACTTTCCTGTCACAATCAGAACTATTGGTCATATACATTATGATAACTGTTGCTACAACTATATCTGGTGCAACTATGATGACAAGCCTTATGGGAACTTTGGCACATCCGTTTTGGTATGCTACTCCTGAAAACGAATGGCAACAGTTATTTTGGCAATATATACCGTCGTGGTTTACCGTTTCTGACACAAAGATATTAGAAGGGTATTATATCGGGGGGACAACAATACATACAATTGACAACCTAAAAGCGTGGTCAATCCCCATGATCACTTGGTCTTGCTTTATATTTGTGATCTATTTTTCCCTGTTGTGTATAAGTTCAATCATCAGAAAGCAATGGTCGGAGAATGAGAAGCTCAGTTATCCGATAACACAACTTCCGCTTACTATGGTAACAGATAGGAGTTTTTTTCGGTCAAAATTGATGTGGGTAGGCTTTTCGGCAGTTGCTTTTATAAGGATAATGAACGGATTTCACGATCTTTTCCCTGTCATTCCACAATTTCCTTATGGATATAGGATTGATCAATTCTTCACAGATAAACCTTGGAATGCCATTGGTTATACTTGGATGTCGTTTAATTTTGCAATAGTTGGGCTTACATATTTTATGCCTCTTGATCTGTCGTTCTCATGTTGGTTTTTCTTTTGGCTTACTCGTGGTGAAAGGGTTCTTGGTAGTCTAATGGGTTGGAAAAACCTATACTTAAATGAACGGGCATCTGGTGCATGGATTGGAGTTTGTCTGATAGCACTTTGGGCATCAAGAAGATATTTTATTAATCTAATTAAGCATTTATTGGGTCGTTATACAGAAGATGAATCATACGAGCCGATGAAATATAGATCATCTGTTTTGTTATTTTTGCTTAGTTTTATTGCATTAGTTTCATTCTGTTATCTTGCTGGTATGTCAATGTGGGCGATATTAGCTTATTATCTTTTGTTTTATCTTCTTGCCATTGCATTGGGTAGGGTTAGAGCAGAACTTGGTCCTCCTTACCACGAATTAATAGACATCAATCCAAGAAAGATCATGGTTGATATATTTGGTCCTATGAGACTCAGGGGCAACAATCTGACTATCATAACATTTCTTTATGGATTTAACCGTTGCAGTAGGGCGCATACAATGCCAGCAGAATTGGAATCTTTAAAGATCGGTGAACGTGGCGGAATATTAAGCAATAGATTGATACTTGCGATAGCGATTGCACTTGGAGTAGGAGCTTTTGCTACGTTTTGGTCATATCTCCAAATCGCTTATAAATATGGTGTTGCCTCCAAGTTACGCGGTTGGATAGCATACTCAGGCTGGGAAAGCTTTAATCCACTTCAAAACTATCTTCAATATCCACATGGGACAAATATTTCAGCAGTGATAGCTATGAGTGGTGGATTTTCTTTCGTTATATTTCTTTATTTAATGCGGACAAGATTTCTTTGGTGGCCCTTACATGCTTCTGGATATGTGCTGTCTGGTGCATCTTGGGGAGGCATGATATATTTTTGGTTTCCTGTGATGATCAGTTGGTTGATCAAGTCAATCATCTTAAAACATGGTGGTAGAGGGACTCACAGAAAAGCGATCCCTTTCTTTTTAGGACTTGTGCTTGGTGATTATATCCCAAGAAGCATCTTTGCAATTGTAAGCCTTGCGTTAAACATGTATATGCCATCAGCAGGATCGGGTCATACTTTATAAAAATTACAACAATTAGCCACTGAATCGCATAGAAAGACACTGAGAAAGTTCAGTAATATTTCGTGTTATTCTGTGGCTAATCATTGATAAATTCACATTTCATATCCTGCTAAACCATTTTTGACTAACTCTTGGATAAATTCAATAATATCACTTTGTGCTTCTGGGGGGACGTCTTCGCATTCTTCTTTCAGTTCTTTTAGTATATCTTCAGCAGTATGCTTTCCATCAAGTCTTTTCCAGATAAACACACCAAGAGGATTAACTCCGTGGGCATCGCCTGAGTTTGGATCAAATAAAATAGCCCAATCGTCAAACTCTTCTCTTAAAATCACAGACGGGTTAGCTATTGGCTTGTCTTTATTGGGCATGAATTTACCTCCCTTTAAGTTCCCATTGTCCATTCAGAAAGATAGTTCTTCTGCTCATCGGTTAATTCATCAATCTTTATGCCCATAGACTCTAATTTTAATTTTGCCACATTTTCATCTATTTCTTTTGGCACAGAATAGACTTTCTTACTTAGACTATCGGCATTTTTAGCTAAAAACTCAACACATAAAGCCTGATTAGCGAAACTCATATCCATAACACTTGCAGGATGACCTTCCGCGGCGGAGAGATTTATCAACCTTCCTTCGCCAAGTAGGTTAATTTTTCTACCGTCTTTGAGAGTATATTCATCTACATATTCACGGATTCTCCGTTTTTTTATACACATACGTTCAAGGGCAGAAATATCTATCTCCACGTTGAAATGTCCCGAGTTACAGACTATAGCACCATTTTTCATCACTTGGAAATGCTCTTCTCTGATTACGTGGATGTCACCAGTTAAAGTGACGAATATATCGCCAATGCTTGCAGCTTCTTTGATCTGCATAACTCTATATCCGTCCATCGCTGCTTCAAGCGCCCTTAATGGGTCTGTTTCAGTAACGATGACATTTGCACCAAGTCCCCTTGCTCTCATAGCAACGCCTCTACCACACCAGCCATATCCGCATACAACTACGACTAATCCAGCGAAAAGGACATTAGTTGCCCGAATAATGCCATCAACAGTGCTTTGACCTGTTCCGTATCTGTTATCAAAGAAATGCTTTGTATTTGCATCATTTACTGCTATCAATGGGAACATAAGCACATTATTTGCTTCCATACTGCGAAGGCGAATTACACCTGTGGTAGTTTCTTCTGTACCACCGATTATATTTGGAATAAGGTCTTGCTTTTCAGAATGAATTGTGCAGACGAGATCAGCCCCATCATCCATTGTGATCATAGGTTTATGTTCAAGAGCGCTTCTAATGTGTGAATAATATGTGTCATTATCTTCGCCTTTTATTGCAAACACGGGTATTTGATGATGTTCAACAAGTGAAGCAGATGCGTCGTCTTGTGTGCTAAGTGGATTAGATGCACATACAACAACATCAGCACCGCCAGCTTTTAATGTCTGCATAAGAACAGCAGTTTCTGTTGTCACATGAAGGCAAGCAGAAATTCTTATTCCTTCCAAGGGTTTTTCTTTTTCAAATCTTTCTCTTATCAACCTAAGCACAGGCATAAGTTGCTCCGCCCACTCAATACGAAGTCTTCCTTTTGGAGCTAATGTTATGTCCTTAATGTCATAGTTCATTTTTCAAAGCCTCCGCAAAATCTGTTAGTTCCCAAGTAAAGCCATCTTCTTCTCTACCAAAATGACCATAAGCAGCTGTTTTCTTGTATATAGGTCTTCTGAGCTTCAATCTTTCAATGATACCTAATGGGGTAAGATCAAAATATTTTCGGACAAGTTCAACTAACCTACTGTCATCTAATTTGCCAGTGTTAAATGTGTTGACCATTATAGACACAGGTTCTGCAATCCCTATAACATAAGCGAGTTGAATTTCGCATTTATATGCTAATCCTGCGGCGACGATGTTCTTCGCAGCATGTCTGGCAGCATAAGAGGCACTTCTGTCAACTTTCGTTGGGTCTTTTCCAGAGAAGCAGCCTCCGCCATGGCTTGCTGCACCACCATAAGTATCTACAATGATCTTGCGTCCTGTGAGTCCAGAATCGCAATGGGGTCCTCCGATCACAAAGCGTCCTGTGGCATTTATAAAATACTTTGTGTCTTTGGTTATCATATCTGCGGGGATTACGTATTTAATGACTTCTTCCATTATCGCTTCGTTTAGCTCTTTTTGCGAGACTTCGGGAATATGTTGTGCAGCTATAACAACGCTATGAACACGCACAGGCAACCAATTGACATATTCAAGAGTGACTTGACTTTTGCCATCAGGTCGTAAGAATTTCAATGTTCCATTTTTTCTGACTTCCGCTAATCTGCGAGACAATCTATGGGCCAACATGATCGGCATTGGCATAAGTTCAGGCGTCTCAATGCAGGCATACCCTATCATCATGCCTTGATCTCCTGCACCAGCACGATCCACACCTATTGCAATATCGGGGGATTGCTCATCTATTGAAGTAAGCACGGCGCATGTCTCGTAGTCAAATCCTTGTTTAGCGTCGTTATATCCGATTTCTTCAATAGTGCTTCTGACGATCTTAGGAATGTCAACATAGCAGTCAGTAGTTATTTCGCCTGTCACTAATGTTAAACCTGTTGTAACGAGTGTCTCACAAGCGACGCGTCCTTTTGGGTCCTGTCTCATAATTTCATCAAGGACAGCATCAGATATTTGATCTGCTATTTTGTCTGGATGACCTTCTGTAACAGATTCAGATGTGAAAAGAAAATTTCCTTTAGGCACTTTTGACCTCCTTATTTAAAATGAAAAACCCTCCGATAGCGGAGGGTAAATAAAATTTGACTTAACTTTTATCTTTCAGGATATATCTCCTGCAGGATTTGGCACCTTGCAAACAAGATATTTGCAGGTTGTCAGGCTTCCTAGGGCCAGTCCCTCCGCCACTCTTGATAAAAGTTAATGTCTGGTTATTGATTTTTAGTAGTTATTTTTTGATTATGATCTTAATAACTTCTAAACTTTGGACAATTTGTAAATTATAATTGAATATTTAGTTAGAAAATCCCTCTAAATCTCCCTTTTCCAAATGGAGACTTTTTATGCTTTTTCTTTTCCAAATGGAGACTTTTAGGACTTCCTCATTTGAAAAAAGAGCTTTTTAGTTTCCCCCTTTGAAAAAGGGGGATAAAGGGGGATTTTAAAATTTTCTCTTCCTAATAAAAGTAAGTTTAATTGGCTGACAACATTTTTTTTACTCAAAACTGTCCAAACTTTAGTAATAACTCGTTAGAGTTTTAATTATCGGAATTTTTATCTTGATCTTCTTGATCATTTGAACGATTCACTGAAACGCCTGATCTATCCAATAAATCTGCTAATGTTGTCCTCTCATCTTTTGTTTCTTCTCTATATTGGATAACTTCAGTTCGTTCCTGTTCACCTTTGGCTTCTTTAAGGCTTAAACCGATCCTTCTCTCTTCTGGATCAAGACTGATAACTTTAAGCTCTAATTCATCACCAATTGAAACAACTTCGCTTGGGTTATCAACATGTTTTTCATCTAATTCTGATATATGGATAAGCCCTTCTACGCCTTCTTCTAATTTTGCAAATGCGCCAAAGTTAGTAATATTGACGATTTTGCCCTTGACAATAGAACCGATGGCATATTTTTCTGGCACTTGTATCCATGGGTCTGGCTCAATTTGTTTTAGACCGAGTGAAACTCTTTGTTTTTCAGGGTCTATACTCAAAATTACCGCTTCTACTTCCTGTCCTTCTTTTAGAAGATCAGATGGATTCATAGCACGTTTAGCCCAAGAAAGATCGGAAACATGAATCAGTCCGTCAATACCTTCTTCTATTTCTACAAAGGCGCCGAAATCAGTGAGATTGCGCACTTTGCCAATGATCTTTGATCCAATAGGATACTTGCTAGCAAGGACTTCCCATGGATTTGACTGCAATTGTTTAAGTCCTAGAGATATTTTCTGTTTAGATGAATCTACATCTAACACTTTTGCTTGGATAACATCACCTTTTTTTAGAATTTTAGAGGGATGTTGAACGCGACGTGTCCAAGACATTTCAGAGACATGAATTAACCCCTCAACTCCGGGTTCAAGTTCAACGAAAGCACCGTAATCAACGATGCTAACAACTTTTCCTGATACAACTGAATCAATTGGATACTTTTCTTCGGCATTCAACCATGGGTCTTGCGACTTTTGCTTCATTCCGAGTGATATTTTACTGGCTTCTGAGTCAATAGCAAGCACCATTACCTCAATTTTATCGCCAACCGCAACTACCTCAGATGGATGATTCACTCTACCCCAAGACATATCGGACTTATGTAAGAGACCATCAACACCACCAAGGTCAATAAACGCTCCAAATTGAGTTATATTCTTAACTATTCCTTCACGAATTTGTCCTACCTCAAGAGTGGATAGTGTCGCTTGTCGCTTTGCCTCGCGTTCTTCTTCAAGGATCACTCGTCTAGAGAGGACTATGTTTCGTCTACGTTTGCTGAGCTTTATAACTTTCATGTCAAGTGTTTTTCCGATGTAGCGATCGAAATTTTGCACTGGTCTCAATTCAACTTGGGACGCAGGCAAAAACGCTTTGACATTATCAATCTCAACTTTAAGCCCACCTTTAATTCTCTTTGTGATCTTGCCCTGTATGACTTCATTGCGTTCATAAGCTTCAGCAATTCTATCCCATACAATTTTTTGATCTGCTATCTCTTTAGAAAGCACAACCAAGCCATCTTGGTCTTCTTTTCTGAGAAGATAGACATCAACAACATCGCCAACTTTTACTTTTGGTGTTCCATCTGGATTTGTCCCAAATTCCGATAGTGGAATATATCCTTCGGACTTATATCCTACATCAACCATGACTTCATCACGGTCTATCTTGATGACAACACCTTTAACAATCTCACCTTCCTCAAATTTTCGTAGTGTTTCATCATAAGCCTCACTTAATTCTTCATCGTCTTCATCATATTTGTATAATTCGTCGTCCTCGTCATAAGGCTCTTCTTGAGAATCCTTTGAAGAATCCTGAGGTTGTGACGTTTCCTCATTAATTGGAGTCTCAATATGAACAGATTCCTCTTTAACTTCCACTTCATCAAAAGTCTGTTCAGTATTGACATCCTGTTGTGCATCTGACGCAGTTTCTTCGTCTCTTACAATTGAATCTCTTTCATCCATCTAAGAAAAAACCTCCCACAATATTTTGATTTACAGCATATATTGATGAGTATAAAATAGATTTCTTCTATTTTAACCATCATATATACTGAGATATTTACTATACAACATAATTTCAATATTGTCAAGAGTTTTCCTGCTGAGCTTAGGACATGAGTTCGGATATTTCCTAAAATAAGTAAGGTTAAAGGTTAAAAGTTAAAGGTTGAAGGTTAAAGGTTTGTCTATAGTCTGCCTGAGCATTTTCAAAAATTCCTGTCTTTTTACTAAACTTTGGACAGTTTTGAATTAAAAAATATCGTTAGCTAACCAAATTTATTTTTAATAACAAGAAAAAGCATTAAATCCCCCTTTATCCCATAGCCATTATAAGTTAAGGA
>Ga0078972_1011991_pt1 | contig 15162 bp, 15 predicted proteins | sample YelNatPaOPGAMG01_FD_67568 | JGI IMG/M metagenome (GOLD analysis project Ga0078972, IMG submission 67568) | Hot spring thermophilic microbial communities from Obsidian Pool, Yellowstone National Park, USA - OP-RAMG-01 (SPADES assembly) (version 2) | ecosystem: Environmental > Aquatic > Thermal... | reverse complement strand
AAGAACTAAAAAAGTTAAAACTTTTAAATCTTTTGAAGAAAAAATATATACAGAAATTTTAAATGACCTCTCTAATTATAAATATACTAATTATGGTAACATTTTTAAATGACTTGACAGGTACAACCAAAATGAAAAATGATAAAAAAGGCAGGCGCAACCAGAATAATTTTTTAAGTTACAAAAAGATTTTTAGTAGAGAAGTTTGGATCGCTTGTTAAATTTACACCTAATTTTCTTAAACCTGCCTCGTCGCCAGGGGTTGGAATATGTGTGAGATGAACTTCACAATCCCGAAGGTCTTTTAATTTTTCCATAGCAACTAAAGCGGCAGGATTTGTAGTTCCACTTATTGTAAGTGCTATCAATGTTTCTTCTAAATCTAAACTTACTGTCTTTGCATTTGATATATTTTTTTTGAGTGTTCCTATTGATTCTATAATACTTGGAGACAACAAATGAATATTGTTAGGAATACCTGCAAGTTTTTTTATGGCATTTAATATCAAACTTGAAGAAGCATGCATAATAGGAGAATTTTTCCCTGTTATTGTTGTGCCGTCCTTTAATTCTATTGCTGCCCCACAAAAAATACCTTCATTCCCTTTGCCTTTTCTTTGTGCTTCAATAGCAGCTTCTCTTGCTGGAAGGACAACATTTCTATCTTCTGGTTTTAAGTTTAGTTCTTCCATAAGAGTTTCTACTCTTTCAACTGTTGATTTATCTACAAGTCCCATTACATATTCACAAGAAGTCCTGAAAAATCTTCTTATTATTTCCTGCTTAGATGCTTCCTGAACTCCTTCATCATATATTATTCCAAAACCAACACGGTTAACTCCCATATCAGTCGGAGATTTGTGTGCAGATTCAGCCCCAGTTATTTTTTCAAGAATTTTTTTAAGAACAGGAAAAATCTCAACATCTCTGTTATAATTTACTGTTTTTTGATTGTATTCTTTTAGATGAAAAGGGTCAATCAGATTGAAATCTTTAATATCAGCAGTTGCTGCTTCATAGGCAATGTTTACTAGATGTTTGAGAGGTAGATTCCATATAGGAAATGTTTCAAATTTTGCATATCCAGATTTTATTCCTCTATTGTAATCGTGGTATAGTTGAGAAAGACATGTTGAAAGTTTTCCACTTCCGGGTCCAGGACCTGTAACTACCACAAGTGGTTTTTTAGTTTCAATATATTCATTTGCCCCGTATCCTTCATCGCTTACAATTTTTTCTATATCTGACGGATAACCTTCTATAGTTTTATGTGTGTAAACTTTGATATTTCTTCTTTCAAGTTTGTTTTTGAATATTTTTGCGGATGGCTGATTCTCAAAACGAGTGATTACAACTGCGTTTATATCAAGTTGCCATTCTTTCAGGTCATCAATAAGTTTGAGAGCGTCAACATCATAAGTTATTCCAAAATCAGCTCTTATTTTTCTTCTTTCTATGTCTCCTGCATAGATACAGAGTATTATTTCAGATTTATCTTTTAACTGTTGTAGAAGTTTCATTTTTATATTCGGGTCATATCCTGGCAAAACCCTTGCAGCATGGTAGTCAAAAAGAAGTTTACCACCAAATTCAAGATAGAGTTTATTGTTAAATTTTTTTACTCTTTCAAGAATATAAGTGGCCTGTTCTTTTAAATATTTTTCATTATCAAAACATTTCTTGTTTATCATTTTTTAAGGCCGACTTTTAATTGAAAAAGTTTCTTATAAAATAGGTAAGTATCTTTCTATTTCATAGTCAGTTACTCTTTTTCTGTAGTTGTCCCATTCAACTTTTTTGTTTTCAATGAATTCTCTGAATACATGTTCACCAAGAGTTTCTTTTACAAGTGAACTTTTCTCAGTTAACTGGATTGCTTCAATTAAACTTCCTGGTAGGGATTTTATTCCTTTTTTTTCTCTTTCTTCTTCAGTCATATGATATATGTTTTCTTCAATTGGTTCTGGAACTTTTAGTTTTTCTTCTATTCCTTTAAGTCCTGCTCTTAACATACAGGCAAATGCAAGATAAGGATTACATGCAGGGTCAGGCGCTCTGAATTCAATTCTTGTTGCTTCTTCTTTACCAGGTTTATACATTGGCACTCTTATTAAATCAGAACGATTTCTCTGTGCCCAGGATAAATAGACAGGTGCTTCATAGCCGGGGACAAGCCGTTTGTAAGAATTTACCCACTGACATATTATTGAACATATTTCAGGTGCATATTTGAGAAGTCCAGCGATAAATTGAAGTGCTATTTCAGATAGATAATATTTCCCCTTTGAATCAAAAAAAGCATTTTTTCCATCTTTAAATAATGACATATGTGTATGCATTCCTGAACCATTTTCACCGAAAAGTGGCTTAGGCATAAAAGTTGCATAAACCTCGTTTGCAAAAGCAATTTCTTTTACTGTCAGACGATGAGTCATAACGATATCTGCCATTTTAAGTGCTTCCGCATATCTTAAATCAATTTCATGCTGACTTGGTGCAACCTCATGATGTGCATATTCAACTTTTATCCCCATTTCTTCAAGCGCAAGTACTGTTTGTCTTCTTAGGTCAATTGCTTCATCCCTTGGAATGAGGTCAAAGTATCCACCTCGGTCAAGAATTTCAGGGCTGTTTGTATTCTTGAAATAGAAAAATTCAAGTTCAGGTCCAATATAAAATGTAAATCCAAATTTTTTCTTTGCATATTCAAGATTCCTTTTTAGTATATATCTTGGGTCGCCTTCAAAAGGTGTCTTATCAGGATTTAATATATCACAGAACATTCTGCATGTTCCTTTTTCTTTTGGTCTCCAAGGCAGTATTGTAAATGTTTCAGGTTCAGGAACTGCTACCATATCACTTTCATCAATTCTTACAAAGCCCCTAATTGATGAGCCATCAAAACCCATTCCTTCATCAAATGCTTTTTCAAGTTCTTCACTTGTTATTGTAAAACATTTCAAGAAACCAAGAATGTCACTGAACCACAATTCAATAAATTTTATGTCTTTTTCTTCAATGGTTTTTAGAACAAGTTTTTTGTCCATCAGTTTCCTCCTGTCATTTTGAAAATTTCTGGTGGCTTGCGTTTATGTTCAGTCATTTTGATTATATTTTTTATTTTTGAATTTTTCAATTTTCCTTCAAGAAGTTTATCAAGCATTTTATATGTTATTCCCATTTCTTTTTCATCTGTTTGGCCAGGCCAGAGCCCTGCTGAGGGTTCTTTATTTATAATTCTTTCTGGAATTTTAAGTTTTTTTGCAAGTTGAAGGACATCTTTTTTGAGCAAGTCGCCAATCGGTAAAATATCAACTCCGCCGTCCCCATATTTTGTGAAATATCCCATCATAATTTCAGATTTGTTTCCTGTGCCAACGACAAGATAATTGTGTTTATTTGCAAAATAGTAAAGAGTAAGCATTCTCAGGCGAGGTTTTAAGTTGGCTTTTGCTATCTTATTAGCAGGTGGCAAAATTTTCAAAAGGTTTCTATATATATTTGTAAGGTCTACTGTTTTCGTTTTTAATTTGAATTTTTTTGCGACAAGTTTTGCATCTTGAATATCTTTTTTAGAAGTTTCACAGGGCAATATTAGGCATAATAGATTTTTTCTGCCAACAGCATTTTTACATAGAACTGAAACAACTGATGAGTCAATACCGCCGGATAGACCCAAAACTATACCTTTTGTTTTTGAATTTTTTACTTTTGTTTTTATCCAGTTTGAGATTTTTTCAGGAGAAATTTCAGGCATAACTTATTAAATAAAAAATTTTTTTGTTTGTCAAGTTTGATTTTTTTAGAAGATTTTTGTATATATATTATAGCAGGAAAATTGGGGAGTAGCCAAGCGGTAAGGCACCAGACTTTGGATCTGGCATTCAGAGGTTCGAATCCTCTCTCCCCAGGTTAATTTTATCTAAAAATAGGAAGAAAAATTATTGCAAGATAAGAAATTAGCATACTGACCAACCCGACAAGCAATCCAATTTTTAGCCACTTGAAAAAGTCAACTTTGATATTCTGTTTTTTCTCAAGAAGTCCAAGTGCAACTATATTTGCAGTAGAGCCAATCATTGTGATATTTCCACCATAACAGGCACCAAAAAGAACTGCCCACCAAAGCGGATTTGAATTCAAGTTTAAAATATGTAAATTTTCAACTATTGGAACATAAGAGGCAACTACTACAACATTGTCAAGTACAGAAGAAATAAATCCGCTTGAAAATAAAATTACTCCTGATAAAATTCTTGGATGGTTACCTGTGCCCTCTATAATTTTTTTTGCAATTGAGTTGGCAACACCAGAAGAATTTATAACACCTGCCTGAGCAAATAAGAACATAAAAAATAACAATGAATTCCATTCTACTTCATGTTCTATATAGTGGCTTGCTTTGTCATGTCTGTATAACATAACTATTCCTGCTGAAATTACAGGAAACATTATTAAAAGAGTGTTCTCTTCAAGACCAAAAAGTAATTCTAATCTTCTGTGTAAAGAAATAAACAATATTGTTGTGCAGAAAATCAATATACTTATTTTTGTCCTCGGGTCAGGCGGAGTTGAAACAAGATATAGAAAATTTTTATCCTCATTATATTCTTTAAGTTTAGATGAAATCTTATTTATATGTTCTTTATAAAAAATTAAGGAAATCAATATAGTCAAAAGACATACAATTATTGAAACAGGCATAGAGCGAATTATAAAATCTTCAAAAGTAAAACCACCCCTGAGTGCAATTAAAACACCAATAGGGTTTCCAAGAACAGTTGAAGCAGAACCAATATTTGTTGATAGGATAGATGAGATAAGTAATGGCATAGGATTTATTTCTAAAAAAGTGCAAATTTCAAATATTACTGTAGTCGTCATTATTGTGGATGCAACTTCACCCATCATCGCAGAAAGGACTCCAGATACAACCATAATAACTATGAAAAGTTTTTTACCATCAAGATTTTTTATTCTTAAAAAAATAGTTGTTAACCAGAGAAAAAAACCCGCCTCTTTCATCATTCCAACAATAATCATCATTGCTATAAGGAAAAGAATAACATCTAAAGAAGCAAATTTTATGAAATTTTCAAGGTTTGTAGCGCCTATAAGAAGAAGTATTCCGCTTCCTATAAAAACAAAACTAATACGAAATTCCCAGAAGAAAAGTGTTCCAAGGATTGATGTAGAAAATATAGATATTATGAAGGATTGTTTTGGAGATAGTCCTGTTACAACGAAACTTAAAATTCCAGTGATTAAAGATATCAGGATTAACAATAAAAGTTTCTTTTTCATAAATTATATACAGACGATGGCCTGAAATTTACCTCGAAAAATTAAATGGGAGAGCGAGGGGACTTGAACCCCCAACAACATGGGCCACAGCCATGTGCTCTGGCCAGTTGAGCTACGCTCTCCAGCGGAACTTCGTTGCAAATTAAAAATGCAAAATTATGATTTTTTTCTACCTTAATTTTTAATTTTAAATTCTTGATATGCCCCCGGCGCGACTCGAACGCGCAACCCTCTGCTTAGAAGGCAGATGCTCTATCCAATTGAGCTACAGGGGCGACCGTCAAAATTATACAAAATAATTCGTCAAGAAATCAATATCTTGATTTTTGTGCCTTCTTTGGCACGAATGTATTTTGATGTGTCAGTTTGATAAATTGAAATTTCAATTTTGTCAAAACTGTTAAAAATGGCGATTGGTTTTTTATTTTTACTTTCTGTATAAGATGAACTTATTCTTTTTATTTTTTGATTTTTAATTTGAATCTCAAATTTATGATTTTTGACGAATCCCTCAAAAGTTTTCCTGTCGATATTTGTTATAAGGTTGCCAAATCTGTCTATATAGATTACTTCACCGATTAGAGAATTTTTTCTTATAATTGGTTCGGGCAATTTTATTGATTTTATGTTTTTTATTTCATTTCCAAAGTTTTCTATTCTTTCCCCTTTTGAGATATATGCTGAAACAGGTGAAAATATATCTCTGCCATGAAAAGTATTTGACAGCGGTTTTAGAAAATATTTTTCTTCTTTTACATTGATAATTTTTTCAATTTCATTTTTTGACAGGAAAGATAAGACACCATTGTCTGGTGCTACAAAAAAATATTTCTTGGTTTTTACAACTAATATTTTTCTATTAGAACCAACACCCGGGTCAACGACAACTGCAAATATTGTCTTTTCTGGAAAATATTTATAAGAATAACTCAATAGAAACATTGCTTCTCTTACATTTTGTGGTTTTTTGTGATGACAGAGGTCAACAATTTTTGCTTCAGGATTGATGTTATAAATTACGCCTTTCATTACACCTACAAAATTGTCGTCGGTTCCAAAATCAGTTAATAGTGCAATTAAATTCATCAGATTTGATTATTCCTTGATTTCACTCTTTAGCCATTTGAAGAATTTTTCGTTAGAACGAACAGGAATTTTTATTATGCAGGGAATGGTATAAGGATGGAGTTTTTCAACTTCATTTTTTACTTTTTCAAAATGATCTTTTGTTGTTTTTACAATAGCAACAAATTCATTTTCTTCAGCGATTTTACCTTCCCACCAGTATAAACTCTCTATTGGAAAAATGTTTGCACAGGCAATAAGTTTTTTTTCAAGTAGATGTTTAACAATCTTTTTTGCCTGTTCTTTTGAGGGGTTTGTAATGTAGAGGAGAATAAGGTTGTCCATTAGAAATTCTGGTCGGGAAGGAGGGATTTGAACCCTCGACCTCACGGTCCCAAGCCGTGCGCGCTAAGCCACTGCGCCACTTCCCGGAGTATTGAATATTTCAAGATGCAAGGGATAGTTTATTAGTTTTTTGTTACGGCTTGGTCCCCCCGCCGCCTCACCGACTCGCCGGCTCGCTTTCGGTCGCTTCGCTCCCTCGTCGCTCCTTATTCGTCGCGACCGCGACCCAAGCCGTGCGCGCTAAGCCACTGCGCCACTTCCCGGTTCATTTCATAAAAACTGCCTTGCCTTCGGTAACAATGTCAATTATATATTTTTTACAAAATAAAGTCAAATAGAGTAGAATCGCGAAAGAAATAAGTTAGAACATAGAAAATTCAGGAATGAGATAATTTATCCCTTATTCTGTAGTTCAGTATCTCTTGAGTATCCAGCCGGTCATAAATTATTACGGAATTTTTTATTTTATCCGGTGGAATCCAGTAATATATCTTTGCAGATTCTATCTTACAATAATATCTTGCTATCTTTAATGATAATTCAAGTTCCTTATCACTAAATTTTCCTCGGCCTATTGCGACAGGCCCTTTTTCTTCAGATTCTATAACTAAGTCACCAGTTTTTGCAAGGTGAAGCAATTTTTGATTTTCTGATTGATTTCTACCAACTACTAATTTAAATGAGTCAGTTATTCTAAAGTATCTACCATTCTTTATCAAATTTACATTTTCAATTGTCAACATATTAGACCTGATAAGGTCTTCAACAATTTTGCTAAATATAGGGTCTGTTAACAAACATCCACCTGCAGCACATTTGAAGTTATTTATTTTGTATTGTTTTGCTAAGGCCAGTTGCATTTTTCTTGATCTTCCTATAATATTTAACAATTTATCTCTTGATATCCAGCCCTCTTTTTCTGGTATGCTTGGAGGTAGAAATTTGGCTGATAGAGGACGAACTATTAATCCTTCAAGCCCAGATTCCTTTTCAATTATTTGTATTGCTTTTCTATTCTGGCTCATTGGTCTTTGTCCAAGAACTTCACCTGTAATAATAAAACTTGCATTTATATTTTCCATAAACTCTTTTGCTTTCTTTAGCATTAAGATTCTGCAGTCAATACACGGATTGAGATTTTTTCCATATCCATATTTTGGATTTTTGACCATTTCAAGATACTCATTATGTATTGGTAATATTTTTAATTTTATACCTAATTCTTCAACAACTTCTATTGATTTTTTCTTACAGCCATTTCTACCATCACATAGACAAAAAGGTGAAATAAAATTTACTCCGATAACTTCTATACCCTGGTCTAAAATAAGTTTTGCTGCTAAGGTGCTGTCCAGCCCGCCTGAAATTAAAGATATTGCTTTCATGATTTTGTCAATCATCACTTAGTTTTTTTATTATTGGATTGTCACCGCAGACAGAGCAGTTGGAATTGCGTTTAACATCAAGTTTTGTGAAATTCATCTCTAAGGCATTAAATACAATTAGTTTACCAATTAAAAGTTCTCCTATACCAAGCAAATATTTTAATACTTCAGTTGCCTGAATTAAACCTAAGACACCTGCAACTACACCTAAGATACCTGCTTCCTGACAGGAAGGGACCATACCGGGTGGCGGTGGCTCTGGAAAAATACAACGATAGCAAGGTCCTTCCTTTGGTATAATCAGGGTTGCCTGACCATCAAACCTTAGTATACCAGCATGAACCAGAGGTTTTTTAGACATAACACAGGCATCATTTACTAAATAACGGGTAGGAAAATTGTCACTTCCGTCTACAACTATGTCATAGTCCTTGATTATATCCATTATATTTTTTGAATTGAGCCTTAATCTATAAGTAACAATTTCAACATCAGGATTGATTGAATTCAGTTTTTGTTTTGCTGATTCAACCTTAGGTTTACCAATATCACAATTTGAGTGCAATATTTGTCTTTGAAGATTATTTAACTCAACATTGTCAGAATCTACAAGACCAATTTTGCCAATTCCTGCACTTGCTAAATAATAAGCACAAGGTGAGCCAAGTCCACCACAGCCTATAATTAGAACTTTTGAATTCAATAGTTTCTTTTGTCCTTTGCCACCAACTTCAGGAAGTATTATCTGTCTTGAATATCTTTCAATCTGTTGTTCAGTTAATTTCATAAACTAATTCCCTTATTTTCCCTGGTCATTTCTGACTCCACAGTTTGGGCATTTATCAAATTCTATGTTGTATATCTGCCCGCAGGTTTTACATTCAACAAAAGTTATTTTGCATTTCTGACAAAAAACTGGTTCAAAACAACCTATTTTGAGTTCTTCTTCACAAAACGGACATATACATTTTTGTTTTTCATTTTTTTTCATTTTTGATTTTTCCTCTTTTCCAAATAATTTTCAATTGCTTTTCTCAAAGCATCAGTCCCAAGATTAGAACAATGCATCTTGTTCGGTGGCAGGCCACCAAGTTCTTCTGCAACTTTATCTTTTGTAATTTTCAAGGCGTCATCAATTGTTTTCCCTTTTGCCATTTCTGATACAATTGATGAGACAGCTATTGCTGCACCACATCCAAATGTCTTAAATTTTACATCTGTGATTATATTGTTTTCTACTTTTATATAAAATGTCATCATATCACCGCATACAGGATTTCCTACTTCTCCTATACCATCAGCATCTTTTATCTCTCCAACATTTCTCGGGTTCATAAAATGTTCCATTACTTTTTCTGAATAAAATGGCATATTTTCCTCCTGTGAAAATTTCTCCTTTAGATAATTTTTATCTCTGAATTATACCTAAAACTCAAAATTTTTTTGAACACTAAAATACCTTTCACCAGTGTCAGGGAAAATCACAACAACTTTTTTGTTTTTACCAAGTTCTTTTGCAATTTTCAGTGAAGCAAAACATGCTGCACCAGAAGAAATACCACAAAATATTCCTTCATATCTTGCTAATTTCTGCGATGTCTGATATGCTTCTTCGTCTTTTACAGTAATGATACGGTCAATTACTTTTTTGTTTAATACATCAGGAACAAATCCCGCACCTATACCCTGAATTTTGTGAGGGCCTGGCTTTTTTCCAGACAGAACTGCTGAGTTCTCAGGTTCAACTGCTATAATTTTTATATCAGAGATTTTTTTCTTCAGGACTTCACCAACACCTGTGATTGTTCCACCAGTCCCTACACCAGCAACAAAAGCATCTATTTTTGAATTCATAGAGGCCAATATCTCCTGAGCAGTTGTCTTTTTGTGTATCTCAGGATTGGCTGGATTTTTAAACTGCTGTGGCATAAAAGCATTTTTTGTTTTTCTTAAAATTTCTTCTGCTTTTTTAACCGCACCATCCATGCCTTCAACTGCAGGCGTAAGAATGACTTCTGCTCCAAAACTTTTTAGAATATAAATCCTTTCTAAACTCATTGATTCTGGCATTGTTAAAATGCACTTGTATCCTTTGACTGCACAAATAAGAGCAAGCCCTATTCCAGTGTTTCCACTTGTTGGTTCAACAACAACAGAACCGGGTTTAAGTAGGCCTTTTTTTTCAGCATCTAAAATCATAGAAAGTGCAATCCTGTCTTTTACACTTCCGCCAGGGCTATATGACTCAAGTTTCGCATAGATTTCTGCCATGTCAGTATCTACAATACGATTTAACTTCACTATTGGAGTGTTAAATCATAGAAAGTGCAATCCTGTCTTTTACACTTCCGCCAGGGCTATATGACTCAAGTTTCGCATAGATTTCTGCCATGTCAGTATCTACAATACGATTTAACTTCACTATTGGAGTGTTAAATATCAAGTCAAGTATGCTACTTGCTATTTTTCTGCCACTTTTCTTTTCTGTTTTATCTTCTGTAAAGTTACTACGACCGGAATAAATTTTTATTGGCATATATTTTGCTCCTTATTAAAAATATGTTTATTTCTACCTGTTTTGTAATATTCTACAAGAAAATCTATAAACCTGTCAACATAAATTGTTAATAGTCATTGTGGATTTTGGATGGCTCACTTATAAAAATGTGTCAATAGTTTTTTCTTTGTTCTGTTTGATGTGTATCTAATAGGGTTGTCCAACAACTTTAACTTAACGGCTTCAGTTTTAAAAATGTGATAATGAACACTCAAAAATGGCAATCAACACTAAAACGTTGAGATACAGCATTGAGGTACAAAATCGTCAAAATACGTGGTTATCGGAGGACTTCTAATATTTCACAGAGTATTTTTTTTATTTTTCTAAAAGCGATTGAGCGATGACTTATTCTGTTTTTTACTTCTAAGGGGAGTTCTGCAAAGGTTTTCTTATATTCGGGGACAAAGAATACCGGGTCATATCCAAAACCGTTTTTTCCTTTTGGTTCTGTCAAGATGAAACCTTCTATTGCACCTTCAACTAATTTTGGTTCTTCGCCGGGCTGTATTAGACAGACCACGCATCTAAATTTTGCTTTTCTTTTTTCAAAAGGGACTCCTTCAAGAAGTGATAGCAGTTTTTTGTTATTGTCATTATAACTACAGCCAGGTCCTGCAAATCTTGCTGAATAAACTCCAGGAGCACCTTTTAAATATTCAACTTCAAGGCCAGTGTCTTCGCCAATGGCAGGCAATTTCAAAATTTCAGATGCTGTTTTTGCTTTCTTTATTGCATTTTCTTCAAGTGTTTTTCCATCTTCTATGATTTTGGGAAAATCTGGAAAATCATTTAGAGAAAGTATTTCTATTTTCTCTGTTAGGTCCTTTAGAATTTCCTTTATTTCTCTGAATTTATCTTTGTTTCTTGTGGCTATTATTAGTTTCATTTTTTGTTAAAAATTTTTACGCCTATGAATTGGCAATTAAAAGGCACGGCAAGGCCGTGCAACTACAGATTTATTTTGAAATTTCTTCTATATATTTTTGCAAGCGGGCTAGTTTTATATTGTTTTCATTAAATATAGTTTTTAATCTTTCAACTTCTTTTTCAGGAGCAAATTTTAAGAATTTGCTGTCATTTAGTTTTTCCTCTAAGTGTTTTATTCCTTCATTTATTTTTTCAATTTCTTTTTGCAAGCGATTTTTTTCTTTTTCAAAGTCAATTAGACCTTCAAGCAGGACATAAATTTCAATACCTTCTATTATTGTCAGAGAAGAATGTTCTGGCTTTTTATCAACTTTTTTTATTTCACCAACTTTACACATTAAATTTAAGTTTGGAAGATATTTTTTAATTTTTTCAAATTCATTTTCTGAAGATTTTACTCCTATAGAAATTAAACTTTTTACAGGAATGTTTAGTTCTGTTTTTATTTTTCTTATCTCCTGAATCAGTTTGATAATGAATTCAACTTCAGAGATTTCTTCTTCTGAAAATATTTTTTCTTTTTCAATTTCAGGCCAGGGACTTATCATTATACTCTCCCCTGCTCCTATTTTTTGATATATTTCTTCTGTAATGTAAGGCATAACAGGATGGAGTAGTTTTAAGCAACCAACAAGTATTTCATGAAGAACAGCATTGACAGTTTCCTTATCCTGCCTTGTTTTTACTAATTCAAGATACCAGTCACAAAATTCAAACCAGAAAAATTGATATATAAGACGAGCATATTCGGAAAGAGAATATGACTGAAAAGCAGAGTCAATTTTTTTTAATAACTGATTATATTTTGTATAAATCCATTTGTCCATTGGCTGAAGGTTATTGGCAGTGGATTTAAAGTTATGCACTTTTGAATTTCCTAAGTTCATCATAACAAATCTTGATGCGTTCCAGATTTTGTTTGCAAAGTTTCTTGCTCCAACAAAACTGTCTTCTGAGAGTTGTATATCTCTGCCCGCTGTTGCTGATTGTGTTAGGGCAAACCTTAATGCATCTGTTCCATATTGCTCCATAATTACAAGTGGGTCTATTACATTGCCAAGTGATTTTGACATTTTTTTCCCATGAATATCCCTGACAATTCCATGAATATATACTTCAGTAAATGGCACTTCGTTCATAAATTCAAGTCCCATCATTATCATTCTTGCAACCCAAAGATATAGAATTTCATAGCCAGTTACAAGAACAGATGTTGGATAATAATATTTTAGGTCTTCTGATTCATCTGGCCAGCCGAACACACTGAATGGCCATAGTGCAGATGAAAACCATGTGTCAAGAACATCAGGGTCCTGTTTGAGATTTTTACTTCCACATTTTGGACATTTTTCAGGAGTTTTTTCAGAAGCAATAGGTTCGCAGGAATTTTCACAATACCAGACGGGAATTCTGTGTCCCCACCAGATTTGTCTTGATAGACACCAGTCCTTTAAGTTTTCAAGCCAGTTTATCGCTGGTTCTTTCCATGTCTGTGGATAAAATTTTACTTTGCCTTCTTTTATTGATTTTAGGCCGCGTTCTGCCATTTCTTTTGTGTTTAAAAACCATTGTTCTGATATAAGCGGTTCTATAACAGTGTGACATCTGTAGCAAGTTCCAACTGAATGAGTATAGTCCTCAATTTTTTCCAGTAAGTTTTGTGATTCTAAATCCTTTATAACTATTTTTCTACATTCGTATCTGTCAAGTCCTGAATATTTTTTTCCTGCTTCTGGTAACATTTTCCCTTCTTTGTCAATTACAGTAACAGCAGAAAGCGAATGTTTTTGTGCAATTTCATAGTCAACAGGGTCATGTGCAGGTGTAACTTTTACTGCACCTGTTCCAAAAGTCATATCAACAAGGTCATCAGAAATTACAGGAATTTTTCTCTCAGTCAGCGGTAAGTGAACTGTTTTTCCAATCAAATGTTTGTATCTTTCATCTTTTGGATTTACTGCAACTGCTGTATCTCCAAGCATTGTTTCAGGACGGGTTGTTGCAACAACAATAAAGCGGTTAAGCGGTTGAGCAGGTGAGCGGTCAAGTAAAGGATATTTTATATACCACAGATGAGATTTTTCTTCACGATGTTCAACTTCAATGTCAGCAAGTGCAGTGTTGCATCTTGGGCACCAGTTTACCATTCTCTTTCCACGATATATTAGACCTTTTTTGTATAATTTGACAAAAGCAGTGATAACTGCCTTTGAACATATTTCATCCATTGTAAATCTTGTCCTTGACCAATCGCAAGAGCAACCAAGTTTTCTCAATTGATGCAATATTGTGTCACCCGATTCATTCTTCCATTTCCACATTCTTTGTAAAAATTTTTCCCTTCCAAGTTTATGTCTGTCAGTTCCTTCTTTAAGAAGCATTTTTTCGACGACATTTTGAGTTGCTATACCACCGTGGTCTGTTCCAGGAACCCACAGTGCATTATAGCCCTTCATTCTTCTATATCTTATTATTACATCCTGTAATGTATTGTTTAAAGCATGACCAATATGCAGTGCCCCTGTTACATTAGGTGGAGGTATGACTATTGTGAATGGTTTAAGTTCTGGATTAATATGACTTTCAAAATATTTTTTTTCTTCCCATGACTTGTATATTTTTTCTTCTATTTCTTTTGGAGCATAAACTTTTGGTATTTCCATAGTTTTATATTATCCCTGTATTTAATAAAATATTTTTTATTCCTGAGAAAACAGGTGACCCTTCATCTATAGAAGTTAAATCATTTCCTGATTCACTTTTTTTGAGAATATTTTCATCATAAGGAATAATTCCTTCTGGTTTCAGGTTTGACTTTGATGTAACATTTTCTATAGATTTTTGGTCTTTTACTTTATTCAATATCAGATGAATATTTTTTATTTTTAATTTAATTTTTTTTGTCAGGTCAAATATTTTTTCTGCTGATTTTATACTTACAAATGTTGGTTCGCTTATAATAAAAAGTTCATCTATATCATCAGTAGTTCTTCTTGAAAGATGTTCCATTCCCGCTTCATTATCTATAACAACTGTGGTATAGTTTTTGCTTATTTTTGATAGAAATCCTCTTAAGAGTTCATTTATGTAACAATAGCATTCTCTTCCTTCGGGTCTTCCCATTACAAGAAGGTCAAATCCGTTTCCTTCTGAAATTATCTGATTTAATCTCATATCTATATAATCCGACTTTGCCATTGCTGGTGGTATATTTTTTTGTTCTCTGAGTTCTTCACGAACATCAGCAATTGTTGTATTGTAATTTATACCAAGTAATTCACCGAGGTTTGAATTTGGGTCAGCATCTACAGCAAGCAATGGTCTCTTATTCTGTGACAATAAAATTTTAATGATTAAAGCACAGAATGTTGTTTTTCCTGTTCCACCTTTACCTGCCACTGCAATTCTTTTTGTCATTTTATTTATGAAGTCGTGTTTTTTAGATTTTTAGGAATTCCCTGATATCTCAAATTCTTTTTTGACGCTTGGGAATAGTTCTATATTTGTATGTGGGAGAAAAAGCACTGAAGTATATTCATTCATAAATTTTGGGTTTGTAGATAATTCAATATATGT
>Ga0078972_1011990_pt1 | contig 15165 bp, 15 predicted proteins | sample YelNatPaOPGAMG01_FD_67568 | JGI IMG/M metagenome (GOLD analysis project Ga0078972, IMG submission 67568) | Hot spring thermophilic microbial communities from Obsidian Pool, Yellowstone National Park, USA - OP-RAMG-01 (SPADES assembly) (version 2) | ecosystem: Environmental > Aquatic > Thermal... | reverse complement strand
TTGCCATTCGCCTTTAGCGGGCGGTCTGCCAACCGCCAAAAGTGAGAAAGTAAAAAAGTAAAAAAGTGAGAGGTAAGAGGTGAGAGACAAAATATGAATTTTGGATGATGAATTATGTAATGAGCGATTTGCTATTCATCTTGTATCGGCGAATGTAAATCCACAAAATATGGCGGCGAATGTGAATTCGCAATGTAGTAGTGCGAGTCATCGCATAAATGTAGTGGCAAAGACAAGCTCTGCAAAAGGGTAAAATGAATGAAATTTTTTTAACAAAAGAAGGTTACAAAAAAGTTCAGGAAGAACTTAATAACCTTTATAAAGAAAAACAGGAAATTAATAAAGAAATAGAAGAAGCGAGGGAACAGGGCGATTTGAGCGAAAATGCGGGATATCAGTATGCTAAAGAAAAACAGTTAAATCTTTTAAGAAGAATTTCCGAACTTGAAATTATGATAAGGAACGCAAGAATTGTTAATGAGAACGATATTGTAAAGGATGAAGTAAGAATCGGGGCAAAAATAAAAATTCTTGATGTTGAGTCAAACAAAGAAAAAAATTATTTTATAGTTTCCGTAGCGGAATCAGATCCTTTAAATGGGAAAATATCCGTAAACTCGCCGCTTGCCCAGGGTTTGTTGGGTGCGAAAGTAGATGAAATAAGAAAGATTAAACTGCCAAACGGTTTAAAGGAATTTAAAATATTGAGCATAGAGTATTAAAGGAGGACAAATGGCTTTCTGGGGACAAAAAGATGACAAACAACCATCTCAACAGAATATTCAATCCAGTATTTCAAAATATAATTCTCTTGAAGATGCCTATAATGACCTGTTAAGTTCTAAACTCAAATCGCCCGCTATAGATTTGGCAATTAAGATGAGTGATATGATATTAGAATACGCAATAAAAGAAAGGGCAAGCGATGTGCATATAGAAGGACAGGGACTAAATCTCAGGGTAAGATTCAGAATAGATGGAATATTACACGATGTGCTTAATGTTCCTAAAAATCCGCAACTTCCTCTTACTCAGAGAATAAGGGTTCTCGCCGGTTTTGATCCAGAACCACCTTCTACATACAGAAACGAAGAAGGAAGATTTCAAAAAATAATTAATAACAGAGCAATACAGGTTAGGGTCTCGGCTTTTCCGACAATAAACGGCGAGAAATTGGTCTTAAGAGTGCTGGATAAAGGGCAATTAGGGCTTGATATTGAGCAGCTTGGAATGGATAGCGATACTATTTCTCTTATTAAAAAGATAATAAGAAATCCTTACGGCATATTTTTTGTGACGGGTGCCACTGGTTCAGGTAAAACAACGACTCTCTATGCTATGCTCAAAAATATCAATACCCCTTCAATTAATATCATAACGCTTGAGGACCCTGTGGAATACAGGCTTGACGGGATAAATCAATCTCAAATAAATTTTAAAAACGGTTTTACCTGGTCCGAGGGATTAAGAACTATTTTAAGACAGGACCCGGATGTTATAATGATAGGCGAGATAAGGGATTATGAGACAGCAGAGATATCATTGAGAGCCGCCTTAACGGGTCATTTACTATTTACAACAATACACACGATAAACGCACCAAGCACTATAGAAAGATTATTTGAAATGGGAATTCCTCCATTTTTAATTGCCTCTTCCATGATAGGAGCGATGTCTCAAAGACTCGTCAGGAAAGTATGTCAGAAATGTTCTAAAAAGGTAGCTCCACCAAGCGAAGCGAGCGTCAATGAATTTGTAAAGAATATGGACCCTTTTGAAGCCAAGATAGTAAAGGAATTATTGCTTCAGCCAAATGCAAATTATAGAGTAGCGAATGAAGGTGGATGTCCGGAATGCAGAGGAAGCGGCTATATGGGAAGAACGGGAATTTTTGAATTAATGTTGATGAATGAAGAGATAAGAAAAGAAGTTTTAAACCATTCTACAACAGACACCATAAAGAAAACAGCAATACAGAGTGGAAAAATGAGAACACTGCTCATAGATGGAATATATAAGGCAAGAAGCGGAGTTACAACTCTCGCTGAAGTAATCAGAGTAACAGCCACTATGGTTTGAAGTTTTTAAATGAAAAATATTGCTGTTATAAAATTTGGCGGAAGTTCACTGGACAATTCACAGAAAATATTGTTTGCCGCAAATAGAACAAAAAATTTCCTTAAATATTACAAAAAAATAGCACTTGTCCTATCAGCGCCATCAGATATAACAGACGACCTTATAAAATTATCACGGAATTTCAAATCCGATAAAAGGAGCCTTGATATGCTTGTATCCTGCGGGGAGAATATAAGCATATCGCTTATGAATATGGCTCTAAATTCAATAAAGGTTAAATCAATAGCATTAAATCAGTACCAAGCCAGAATACTGACAACCTCGGATGAAAATAAGAATGATATAAAATACCTTGACTTTAAAAAAATAAAAAATCTTTTTAATGAATATGATATCGTAATAGTGCCGGGTTTTATAGGAATAAACAAAAATATGGAAATAACAACGCTTGGAAGGGGCGGTTCTGATTACACGGCGGTTTATATTTCGTATCATCTAAAAGCCGATTGCTATCTATTAAGCGATATAAAAGGGGTTTATTCGTCAAATCCATCTAAGATAGATTATGCAAAAAAATTAAAAGAAATATCTTATGATGAATTGTATGAGATATCTAAGGTTGAATCTGAAATAAGGCAGACAAAAGCTATGATATACGCAAAGCGAAAAAATATATCCATCTATCTTGGCTCAAGCGTAGAAAACACCTCGCCCACATTGATAAAAAATTATAACACTCGGGAAAAACCAAAAATAAAATACATATCAGTTAATAAAGATAACAGGAAAACTTTGATAATAATGATAGGGGAAAACATCATAAATAGAAAAGATATAATATCAAAATTGAATAAAATAAAAAACTCCGACATAAAGGTTGAAAAAAACAGAATATCTTTAATCATATCAGAATGCCTTTCTGACAAAGACATTAAAAAGATTTATTCAAAATTTATTAACAGATGAATTCCCCTTTAAAATCATTGGAGATTTTACCTTCTTTAAAAATCAATCTTCCCCTTAAAAATAAATACTTAAGTTTTCCATAAAGTTTAATTCCATCATACACGGAATAATCGCTTTTATGCGATAGGTTATTATGATTTACTATAAAAGATTCATCTAAAGAAAAAATTGAGATATCCGCGTAGAATTTTTTACCGAGGCCCCCTTTGTTTTTTAATTTGAAGATATTAGCAGGATTGGCAGATAAGAGCGATATTAACCTGTCAAAGCCAATTTTTTTAGTTTTAACTCCGTAGGTATATAATATCGGGAATAATAATTGAGTCGAAGCGACTCCCATTGGAATTTTTTGAAGATTATCTTTAAATTTTATCTTATCTTCAATATTAAAGGCGCAGGAATCGCTTGCAATTACATCAAAATTCTTTAGATTATTAATCATATCAATTCTATTTTTCAAAGTTCTTACAGGGGGGGTAAATGTGTATAAATAATTATCTTTTCTTTTATAGATGCTTTCATCAAATAGAATATACTGGGGACAGGTTTCCGCATACACTTCAAAGCCACTTTCTTTATATTTATTTATAACCTCAAGAGATTTAGCCGAGGAGATATGAACAAAATAAATCTTTGCCCTGAATTTTTCATTTAACTTAAGTATTTTTGAAATCTCATAAACCTCCGAGAATTCGTTCCTTATTATGTTATGATACGATATTTTTTTAATATATTTATTGTCGCACAGATTATAATTTATTATAGAATCGCTTTCAGCATGTATCAAAACCACTTTATCAAATTTAGCGGCGTTTTGAAGTATAAAGCACATTGATTCTTCATCACTCATTAAACCTCTGCTTTTATAAGTCGTAAAAATTTTTACCGATTTAGCGCCAATATCATTGAGTATTTTAAATCTATAATCTATATCTTTTTTGCCTTTAAGATTTTTTAAGACAAAATGAAAAGAATAATCGCATAATGACCCTTTAGCTTCCTTTATCCTTTTATTTAAATCTTTTTCGCAATCTATATAATCGCCATCCGTAAAATCTATAAATGTTGTAATCCCTCCGCTAATACAGGATTTTGAACCGGAGATGAAATCATCGCTATTGAATTTATTATCTTCAAGTTTTAACTTAAAATGCGTATGGGAATCTATGAATCCGGGAAACGCTATGTATCCTTTTAAATCAACAAGGTTACAGTTTATAGGAGGCGTATGCCCGTAAAAAATATCCTCAATGAACTCTCCCTTTATTAATACCGAAGAATTTAATATCTTTTGGGTTTTAGTTTCGAATATCTTGATGTTTTTTAATAGCGTCTTATTCACTTTTCTTGCTTGCAAATAAAACAGAAAAACTAACTATCGTAGATGAAATAACTATAAATGAATAAAATAATATAAACCCTATCAACTCTTGCATTGTTGTCACGCTCTTAGCAGTTCGGTTAAAAAAATAAACTGAAGAACCGACGCTTAAAATCCAGAATATTAAAAATACCGCTTTTACTATAATAGTTACCATAATAAAATTTTAGCAAAAAAAGCAATTTTAGAAAAATTTTTTAGCGTTCTTTATATCAATGGAAATTTGATTTGCAAGTTCTTTTAGATTGTTGAATTTCATTTCATTTCTCAGTTTATTTATAAAAAAAACCTCAATTTTCTTATTGTATATATTTTCGCTAAAATTCAAGATATGAACCTCGCAGATGACCTTCATATCAAGCGTCTTAAGAGTCGGTCTTATTCCTATGCTGCTAACCCCGTTATATTTCTTATCTCCCAGTTTAACTTTAACGGCATATATTCCTCTTGGCAATATCTTAAGCGGATTTATTTCAATATTCGCCGTAGGATATCCTAATTTTCTGCCAAGCTGCGCACCTTTGACTACCATCCCGCAAACGCTATAAGATCTTCCGAGGCATTCGTTTGCCTCAAGGATCATAGCGCTATGGAGAAAATGTCTTATCAGGGATGACGAAATTTTATGCTTTCTATATTTGACAAAATTAAGAATCTTACATTTTATTGAGTTGATTTTGCATATTTCTTTAAGCCATAAATAATTCGCCTGCCGATCTCTTCCCATGGAAAAATCCCTGCCTACTACGATATATTCTGGATCCAATTTCTTTACTATAAAATCGGTAAAAAATTCAAGCGCATTCTTGCGGGAAAATCTTTTATTAAAATTGATTTTAACTATCTCATCTATTCCCGTATTCTTTATTAACTTTTCTCTTTCATCCGGAGTCGTTATTAAATTATTTTTAAAATTTTTATGAATATATAACTTAGGCGGGATTGGAAAATATATTACAGCTGATTTGATAGAATTTCGTTTCGCATAATTGGTAAGCAAATCTAAAATCTTTTTATGTCCGAGATGAACTCCATCATAGCTTCCTATAGTCAGAGCATATTTCATTTAAGGTGTTTTAATAACGAATTATAATCCATTTTATTTATGGAATCTATGCTAACAGCGTCATCTATGGAATATTCTCCAATTTTTAATCTTCTTAATTCTATAAGAGTTGCCCCACATCCAAGCAGTATTCCAATTTGATGAGCGATTGACCTTATATATGTTCCGCTTGAACACTTTATTTTAAAATATAACTCATCTATGGATAGTTTATAATCAAGCCAGTTTACATTAACCATTCTATTTATTGATGGAACTACTTTATTTTTTCTTGCGAGTTTATAAAGCGTCTGTCCTTTATATTTGACCGCTGAATAAGGCGGAACCTGTTGAATAATATTCCCATTTAAAAGCGATATTGCTGAATTCAAAGCATGTTTATTAATTTCTGGAATTGTTTTTTTTATAATTTTACCATCTATATCCCAGGTATCCGTTTCTATTCCTAATTTAATCTTTCCCTCATATAATTTATTCATTTTTTGAAATTGTTGTTGAGTTGAAGTGGTTTTGCCTACAAGAATTATCAGGAGTCCGCTCGCGATAGGATCAAGCGTTCCGGTATGTCCGACTTTTTTAATTTTGAGTTTTTTCCTTATTAAATTAACAACATCATGAGATGTCATTTTCGTCTTTTTATCGACGAATATGATTCCGTACGGCTCTACCTTATTGAAACTCATATATATTTTTTTATTTCTTTAAGAATTGACTTTTTTAATGTTTCTATATCAATCTTATTTTTTGAGACCTTAAAACCGCTTGCGCTTTTATGTCCGCCACCTCCGAAAAAGAGCGCTATCTCCGATACATCAATATTGCCTTTTGACCTGAAGGTTACGCTGAATTTTTCTCTATCTTCTTTTATCAGACAGGATACTTTTACCTCATCTATCATCATAGGATAATTAACTATATTCTCAGTATGTTCAAAACCAGCTTTAAACTCTCTAAAATCTTTTTCCCTTAAAACAAGCATTGCGAATTTTTGATAATATATTTTCATTCTTTCTATGGCTCTCGCTAAAAGTTTTATGTTCTGATAGGTCGTTCTTACAAAAAAATTATCGTTTAATTTAGTAAAATCAAATTTATATTTTAATAGCTCGCCTGCGATTATATGAGTTTGAGGAGTGGTTTGAGGATAATGAAATCTTCCGGTATCTGTTACAATTCCCGCGTACAAAAGCTTTGCTATGTTTTTATCCATTTTAAAACCTATCCGTTTAAATATTCTAAATATTATCTCCGATGTGGAAGGGGATTTAAAATCTAAAATATTCAAATCCGCGTATCTTTTGGCGGTTTTATGATGGTCTATGCTTATGGTTTTTTTAAATGAAATCTCTTTTATCTCATTTCCGCCACGTTCAGGCGTGGAACATTCAAAAAATATTCCAACATCAAAGGCTTTAGAAGTTGTTTTATATTTTATTTTTTTAGCACCCGGAAGTATTAATAGATTTTCATTAAGAACATCATGGGAGTATAAAAAAATTTTTTTTCCAAGATTTTCTAAATACAGAGCGACTGAAAGCATGCTTCCTATAGCGTCGGCATCTGGATTTAAATGAACCGTCATAAAAAATGTTTGATTTTTCTTTATTATTTTCCTAAATTCTTTAATCTCTTTATGTAGAAGTTCCATCTTTATTCTCCAGCGATATTTTCTTAAACAACTCTTCAATTCGCTCGGCTTTTTGCGGAGTAGAATCAAACTTAAAATATATATTGGGTATAAACTTTGTTTTAGTTCTCTTTTTTATCAACGATTTTATCTCGGGCGAAATTTCTTCAAGTTTTAAAGAGACCTGCTGTATCTTTTTATTTCTCAAGTCCCCGTCATCTTCAAATATAGAAAAATATACATTTAAAACTTTGCCTTCGTTCAATAATTCCACATCGGTAATGGTAAAAAACGCCATTTCCTTAACATCCTGCCGCGACGATAAAATCATATTTATTTCGTTAAGGAATAAGGACTTTAATCTATCATCCCTCCAGTTCATTTATTCTCCTTATTTTTTCTTCTTTAGCATAAGAAACTATTATATCACCCGGTTCAAAATTTTCAAAACCATCTATTAGTATTCCGCACTCATGTCCCTTTTCTATTTCCTTTACATCTTCTTTGAATTTTTTAAGCCCGGAAATTTTTCCTTCTCCGACAATATTTCCATTTCTGAGAATTTTGACCATAGAATTCCTGAGTAATTTGCCTTCCAGGACAACAGAGCCAGCAACTTTTCCAGCAGATATATCAAATATCTGTTTAATCTGGGCTTTTCCAAGTTCAACTTCAACTATCTCCGGCTCAAGCATTCCGTTAAGAGCCGCTTTTATATCCTCGAAAAGATCATATATAACTTTATATATTCTTATTTCCACACCGCTTTCTTTACCTTTCTCCATTATTTCATCAGACGCTTTTATATTGAATCCAAATATTATTCCATTTGACGCTTTCGCTAAAGATATATCGGACTCATTAACATCGCCTATTCCCGTATGAAGTATATGTATCGCCACCTCCGAATTAACAAATTTTTCAAGGCTATCTCTTATTGCCTGAAGCGAGCCATAAACATCCGTTTTAAGAATTATATTTAATCTCTTAATAAGATTTTGCTCAATCTGAGATTTAAGAGAAAGCAATGATATGTTTTTTTGATGTAATATATTATCTTTTCTTATCTGCTTTCTATTTTGAGCGATTTCTCTTGCCTTTTTTTCCGATTCAACTACTTTCAAAACATCGCCCGGAACTGGCACTTCGTCATTTATTCCTAAAATCTCCGCCGGCATGGATGGCAATAACTCTTTCAATCTCTGCCCTCTATCATCTACAAGGGCCTTCACTTTTCCAAATGTAGTTCCAACCACAAAACTATCCCCTATTTTTATTTTACCCCTGGTGCAAATTAGCGTAGCGATTATTCCTCTTTTAGAGTCCTTTTTAGCTTCTACTATAACTCCAAGCCCCTTTGATTCATAATTCGCTTTAAGTTCCATTATCTCCGCCTGAAGAAGAACTATTTCTAAAAGTTTATCTATATTTATTTTCTTTTTTGCGGATATCTCAACCACAGGAACCTTTCCGCCCCACTCCTCAGGTATGAGTTCATAGCCAGCAAGCTGTTGTTTCACATTATTTGGATTTGACTGAGGAAGATCTATTTTATTTATAGCGACTATTATAGGGACATTTGCCGCTTTCGCATGATTTATGGCTTCAATCGTTTGCGGCATAACTCCATCAACCGCTGAAACGACAAGTATTACTATATCGGTTATCTTTACTCCCTGAGCCCTCATCGCCGTAAAAGCTTCATGACCGGGCGTATCTAAAACAGTTATATTCCCTTTCGGGGTTCTTACGATGTATGCTCCTATATGTTGGGTTATCTGTCCCGCTTCTGTCTCAACCACATTTGACTGCCTTAACGCATCAAGCAGTGTTGTCTTTCCATGGTCAACATGACCCATTATTGTAATAACCGGAGCTCTTGGTTTAAGTTTTGATGGGTCATCTTTTTCATCTTCATCTTTTATAGCCGTATCTTCAAAAGCGGGAATAAACTCAAGTTCATATCCGTAATCAAGCGCCACAACCGCCGCGACATCTTCTTCAAGTTTCTGAGTTATTGAAGCGAATATTCCCATCCCCATAAGTTTTTTAATAAGGTCAACCGCTTTAACGCCAAGTTTTTCCGCAAGATCCCTTACAGTCAAAGTCGTTGAGACCTTGATTTTTTTATACTCAATCCCATCTTTTTTTTCTAACTTTATCACCCTTTCCTGCTTTTTTTCTTCTTCTTTTACCTTATGTTCCTGCTTTTCCTGCGGTTTCTTTTCTACTTTTTTCTTTTGTTCTATGTGAGTGTGCTTTGATACTCTCGTCTCTTTTATTTCATATGTGACGAAATTGGATTCTTGTTGCTGGGCTTTTTCTTCGCTTTTTTGAGTTTTTTCTTCTGGCGCTTGCGTCTTGATAATCGGACCCTCCTTTTTTTCGGCAACTGTCTCTTTTTTGCGGATAACAGCCTCTTTTTTCACTTTATCAGCCCTTGCCTGAATTTCCTGCTTTTTCGTCGTTTTTGTTTCCTTTTTTTCCTCTTTCTTTTTTATCTCCTGTTCTTCCTTCTCTTCCTTTTTTTCCGATAACTGTTGCTGAACGCTTTTCTGCTTTTTCTTTTCAAGAAACGCTTTTAACTTTTTTTTATCAATCTTAATTCCTTTTTTTACCTCTTTTTTTCCTATTATTTTATCTATTGAAACTTTTTTTAGCGCCTTTTCTTCTTTTTCTTCCATTTATGACTCCTTCTTATCGTTGTTTTCGCTTAAATGCTTACTTACCGACTCTATAATCTTTTGAGCGGTTTTTTCTCCAATACCTGATAAACTTGAAAGATCTTCAATACTCATTTTTGCTATTTTTTCCGGATCATTATATCCCATTTTAACAAGCGTCTCCGCTACTTTCTGCGATATTCCTTCTATATCGGTTAATCTTTTAACCTGTTTTTTAAAGGACTCAGATGTTTCTTTTTGTTTATCCGATTCTGATTTAATTTCAAACTGATACTCAGTAAGCTTTTCAACAAGCGCCTGATTAATCCCCTCCTTTCCATATGCTAACTCTATCTGATCATCCGGCACAATTATTATGGCTTTTTTATTCGCTTTATCAATAGAAACAGATGAAACCTTAGCGGGAGAAAATGCTTTCGCGATAATCTGAACAATATCATCGGAGAAAGGTATTAAATCTATTCTCTCATTGGAAAGTTCAGCCATTATCGCCTTTATCCTTGAACCCTTAACGCCCACGCAGGCGCCAACCGGGTCTATTTTCGGCGAATTGCTTTTTACTATTATTTTAGATCTCATTCCTGCTTCCCTTACTATCTTTACAATTTCCACTATCTGCTCATATATTTCGGGGATTTCGTTTGACAAAATAGCTTTCAGAAACTCTATTGAAGCCCTTGAAAGAATTATCTGCGGCATTCTGTTCTTTTCTACCCTCTGTATTATCGCTTTTACTCTATCATTTACCGAGTATTTTTCTCTTTTAATCTGTTCTGAAAATGGAAGTATAGCTTCCGCTTTGCCTAAATTTACAAGTATATCTCTGTTGCTTATATGCGTTACAAGTCCCGTTACTATTTCTCCAACTCTTGGAGCGAATTCATTATATGTTTTGTCTCTCTCGGATATCCTTATTTTCTGTAAAAGCGTTTGTTTTGCAATCTGCGATGCTATTCTTGAAAAGTCCTCCACATCAACAGGTATCTTAACCTTATCTCCAACTTTTATATCTGGATTATATTTTTTCGCTTCTTCAAGCGTTATTTCAAGGTCTTCTATCGGAGAGTCCTCAACCACATCCTTTACAAAATACGCCTTCATATCAGTGGTCTCAGGATCAACCTCCGCTTCTATCTGAACCACCTTTCCGTAGTATTTTCTTAATGCCACCACTATTGACTCGCTTATTGTTTTAAATATCTCCTCTTTCTTTATGTTCTTATCCTTTTCAAGTTGTTCTATTATAGCCATAAACTCATTTTTGCTTTTAAACATCTTATCCATAGACATCTCCTTATAGGGTTCACTCGCATGCCGGGCTTCACTCCGGACAACTGCCGTGTTGAAGTCGTTCACCCGACATACTCGCAGTCGCCTCGTTTAGCCTCCTGTCTGACGGCAGGCAGGCAAAATCGAAACAACCAAATGAGAGAATATAGGGGTCAGCGAACCCCAGTGTTCACTGAACCCTTTTTAAAATTTCGTCATCATTTGGATTTAATCTTACCTCCTGAATTTCATCCATTTGAAACTTTAAATTATCTTCAAAATATGCGACCCCGTCTGAAAAATCCACTATTCTTGAATAATAAACCCTTGCCCCATCAAATGGTTTTTTAAGCGTAATCTTAACATCTTTACCCTTAAATCTTTTGAAGTCCTTTTCTTTCTTTATAACCCTATCCATGCCGGGGGAAGAAACTTCAAGTATGTAAGACGAGTCCATTATAGAGTTCATATCTATGTATGAACCGATTTTATTTGACCAATCCTCGCAGTCATTTAATGTGACATTGGAGCCGCTTTTGTCTATAAAAATCTGTAACATCAGCGACTTTGCCCTATAAATTCTTATGTCCACAATCTCAAAACCTGTGTTCTCAAATAACGGCTCAAGTTTTTTTTCAAGTTCTTTTGAATCCATAACTCCTCTTAAAAAACTGCCTCATATAAAAAAAGTGGCTTTTAAAAAGCCACTTTCAAATAATAATCTAATAATATAATAGCATAAAGGAAGGTATCAATACAAGAGACATTCGCTTCTCACGCGATCATCTCGGGATTTTGAACCTGGTTCTCAGGTCAGCGACAACATCACTAACAATATCAACTGCCCCCATTCCTTCCCTTGACTGACAATCCAAAAGAAGATCTCCTGAAGGAGAGTAACAGAGAGAATATCCCTTATATTCGTTTCCATCCTCATCCTCCCCTATAGAATTAACCCCTATAACATACGCCTGATTTTCTATAGCCCTTGCCTGAAGAAGAGATGTCCAGTGGTTAATTCTTTTATAAGGCCAGGCGGCTATTACAACATATAAAGATGTATTTGCCGAGGTCTTCCAGAAAAGAACAGGAAATCTAATATCAAAACATATAAAAGGGGTTACTTTAAATCCTTCCAAATCAAATGTAATTGTTTTTTTCCCTTTTTTATAGAATTTATCTTCCTTTGCGCTTACAAAAAGATTAATCTTGGAATACTCGCTTATTCTTTCCCCGTTTCTGTTTAAAGTAATAATCTTATTCTGTCTTTCCTCTACCCCGCCGAAAGATATATTAACATTATATCTTTTGGCTATTAACGAGAAAAAATTCAAGTCATCTTCATTGAGCGTTGAATATTTTATATTATTCGTAAATCCGCTCAAACTCATCTCCGGAAATATTATCCAGTCAACTCCTCTTATATCACTTGATTCTATTAACTTAAGTATTTTGGCTCTATTATGTTTTTTATCTTCCCATTTTATTTTATACTGAAAAAGTCCTGCTCTCATTTAAACCTCCGCTATCTCTTTTTTTATTGATTCAATTAGAGAATCTATCTCCGAAACCCTGTAAGGGGAATTTTCTTTTCTTTTTTTAACCTCAATCTCGTCATTTGCTATGGTTTTTTTGCTTATAACGACTCGGTAAGGTATTCCTATCAAATCGGCATCATTAAACTTTACCCCTGCCCTCTCGTCTCTATCATCCCACAGAACCTCTATTCCCTTAGAAATAAGATAATCATATAGCATATTCGCTTTTTCCAAAACATTCTTATCATCGCTTTCTACATTAATAAGATAAATATGAAAGGGTGCAACCTGTATGGGCCATATTATTCCCTTTTCGTCATTGAACTGTTCAATGCAGGCGGCAACGGTTCTTGTGACACCTATTCCGTAACAACCCATTTCCATCGGTTTTTTCTCCTGTTTTTCATCTATATAAAAACACCCGAGCTTCTCTGAATATTTCGTTCCCAATTTAAAGGTCTGTCCCACCTCTATCCCTCTTAAAAAATTAAGCGTTTTTCCACACTTAATACACCTGTCTCCTTTTGAAGCGACCTTTATATCTGTCCAGATATCCACTGAATAATCCCTTGGGTAATTTATATTTATTGAATGAGTATCGTCTTTATTCGCTCCAGAAACACCGTTTAAAACACCTTTAAGATAATTATCGGCAATTATCAAATCAATCTTATAACCATTTTTTGACGCTATTTCCCTTATATTCTGCGGTCCGGCGAAGCCGACTTTCCCGCCTATAAGTTTAGAATACTCTTCTTCAGATAATTTTTCAATCGCCTCAATCCTGGCTGCCTTTATTATTTTATCTTCATTAAACTGATGATCTCCTCTGATAAGAGCAAGTATTATTTTATCATTGCTTTTGTAAAACATTGTTTTGATAAATCTATCAGGGGGGATATTTAAAAAATTGGAGACATCTTCCACGCTGTATTTTCCAGGGGTCGGGACATCCTCAAGGGGACTAAAATCCTTTTCATTCGTCTTTAACTGAATATCTCTCACTTCGGCTTTCTCGGTATTCGCCGAATATCCACAATCGCAAACAGCAATTTCTGCTTCACCGGTATTAGATATTACCATAAACTCATGAGAGTAATTCCCGCCTATAGCCCCTGTAACCGCTTCAACGGGTCTGAAATTCAGTCCGCATCTTTTAAATATAGAGTTGTAACACTCGTAAACCTTCCAGTAGCATTTAAGGCAGTCCTCTTCGTTTATATGAAAAGAATAAGCGTCTTTCATATAAAATTCTCTTGCTCTCATAACCCCAAACCTCGGTCTTATCTCATCTCTGAATTTTAAACCAAACTGGTATAGTAAAAGAGGCAGTTGCCTGTGAGATGTTATTTCCTTTCTTACAAGATCAGTTATAACCTCTTCAGCGGTTGGAGCGAAACAATACTCCTGCTCTTTTCTATCCTTTATTCTTAGTAGTTCTTTTCCATAAACATTCCATCTTCCGGTCTCTGTCCATAGTTCTTTCGGCTGGATGACAGGCAAAGAGAGTTCAATTCCGCCAATTTTATTCATTTCTTCCCTCACAATATTTTCAACCTTTTTCAAAACCCTTAAACCTATTGGTAACCACTCATATATTCCGCTTGCAAGTTTTCTTATCATAGATGAGCGTATCATCAACTTTGCCGATATATTATCAGCGTCAGACGGAACTTCTCTTATAGTATTTAAAAAATATCTCGTTCTTCTCATTTAAATCCTCCATATAAATAACTAAAACAATCAAATTCTATTTTCTGTCTTTCTTATTTTCTTCATTTAAAAGAAACAATTCATGTAATTTTTTCTGAAGCACTTTTCTGGGAATAAGTTTTGTCTTATATTCAGCGATGCTCTTTGTTTTAGACATAATATGCAAATGGCTTGACCATCCTAATTCTCTCAACAGTGTTGAGAGTTTTGGATATTGGCGGTATGTCTCATAAAAATGTTTCATTCGCCATAGGTTCTGAGCGGAATAACCTGTTGAATCTGGTAGTGTTTTTTTAAGGTAAGATGCAAGGTTAGAAACAACGCTCCTACCCCATTCTTCATTTTCAATCTTTACGCTGATATAATTTCCAATTTTCCAGTAAAGTTCTATAAGTTGTGTATTGACATTTTTTATTGCCTTATATCTCGCCTTACGAATCATATTCACTACTTCAGCAAATTGGCTATTAAAATTTTTAACAAATTCCATTCCTATTTATCTCCAAAATTGTAACTATTCACTTGTTCGTGTCATTGCGAGGAGCGTAGCGACGAAGCAATCCGACGCAGTCGTTGCGAATTTACTTCTTGCTGGAACTACTGAAGCAATCCGACGCAGTCGTTGCGAATTTACTTCCTGCTGGAACTACTGAAGCAATCTCATCCACAGTATGCAAAGAATTAATAAATTATCATCCACTGCGGGATGAGATTACTTCGCTCCGCTCGTAATGACCGCTAAAGCAGTCACTTCGCTCCGCTCGTAATGACACACCGATGAGTGAGTAGTTACCCAAAATTATCAAAATAATCAAAACTCACAGGCCTGCCCCCCCGCAACG
>Ga0078972_1011987_pt1 | contig 15172 bp, 16 predicted proteins | sample YelNatPaOPGAMG01_FD_67568 | JGI IMG/M metagenome (GOLD analysis project Ga0078972, IMG submission 67568) | Hot spring thermophilic microbial communities from Obsidian Pool, Yellowstone National Park, USA - OP-RAMG-01 (SPADES assembly) (version 2) | ecosystem: Environmental > Aquatic > Thermal... | reverse complement strand
GTCAATTACGTTAGAGTCGGGCTGGTGGGCCACGTCACGTCTCCTTTCCGTGAACTCCTCATTCCAAGAAAGGAAAACAGATTTGGCCCGCCCAGCACAAGGCCGGTCGATTTTGTTTTGGAGCCTCCGCTTCGGCCCCAAAACAAAATCGCAATCAGTCGTTCTGAACAGAATTTACAGAAAGGATGTTACACCAACCCCGTGCATGCAAGGCGATTCCAAATAGCTGCGGCGGGAGGATGACATCCAAGGCGATCACATGCCTCTAACCGTACGACGTGTGCGGCATGGGTTGCGGTTGGTGGCCGCTTCCAAGGCGCGGTTGGCTATAGCATAGCGGAGCGGGCCTAACAGGCTGTGTCTAAAGCCCATTAGACTCCAAGTGGATATGAGCGGTGGCTCGAACCAATCGTGCAATCACTAGATGAAAGCGAGCCAAAGTGGTGAGCTATCGCCGCTTGGTCGCCTTGACGACGATAAATGCGGCGCCGAACTGGCCAAGGGGAGACAGTACTGAATCGAACTGACTGAGTGCCTCTCCGAGAAGTGCGACCGGTGGGTAGTAGACACACCCTGCGGCGCCGTCGAACCGGAGTCCTGCCGATTCCACGGCAAGCCGCAACTCCCGCACAGTCCAAAATCGTGCCTCGCTCCAAGTTCGCGATCCAAGCCAGCCGCGAACCCTCCGGAACACGGCCCACGTGCTGTACCTGCCAAGCTCCCCGATCACGAACGATCCACCCGGCCGCAGAACCCGAGCCGCCTCCTTGAGCGCGGCGCCGGGCGCGTCGCGGAAACACAACACTGTCACAGCGATGATGACGTCAATGACGTTCCCGGCAAACGGGAGTGCGTCAATCGAGGCTCGGCACCATCTGATTTGCATTCCATCCGCGTCTGCACGGCTACGGGCAGTATCCAGCATCTCGGGCGAGATGTCGAGACCAACCGCGGCAGACGCTCCCTTCTTGGCGGCAAGAAGCGTATAACCGCCGTCGCCGCAACCGAGATCGAGAATCCGGCGGCCGGACAAATCACCGCAAAGGCGCAGAACCGCACGTTGCTCAATCGGCTCGGTCAGCAAGCCAAGTCGTGAGCTGCGCCATCGGGCGTAGTCCGCGGGAGTAATGATCAGCCCTGGGCTGCCGACTTGCATGCTCAGAACGCGATAACCTTGTCCGCCTCCTTCGTCCAGGAAGTTAGCTCGTCCATCGAACTTCGATGCGCACCCGGCACAAGCGCCTCCGGCTTGATCCCGCGAGCATCCATGCAGGTGCCGCAAACGCCGATCTTGCCGCCCTTGGATGACAGGATCTTGAGCATCCGTTCGAGGTTGTAGTAGCCGTTCGGCGTTGTCTGGCCGGCAACCGCGCACGAGGCGGCGTCTCCCATCAAGAACACTGACACGCGCGTCTCCTCCTCCTTCGCGAGCGAGTTCGCCAGGCGCAGTCCGTTGTAGCTGCGTTCGGTTCCGTACGGGGGATCGTTCAAGATGATGAGATAGTCCATTGCCGTTCCTTCAGTGATGAGAATCTACAGGGTGATCGGGATGCCGTAGAGTCTTCCGCCAGCTTTCACCACCCAGCCGGTCAGTGACCGCCGAAAACCGAACGGGGCCAGCCACCATTTCTCGAAGAGCACTTTGCCCAGGTGCCACGCTTTGCCGATCTGCTTCAGTTGCACGTTTGGCGCGGGCTCGGCGAAGAAGTTGCCAAAGGCAAAGCCCGCGAGATCTTCGCCGGCTTCCAGCATGCAGTACCCATCCCCGCAAAATGCCGCTTCGCACGAACGGCCGGTGACCTCGGCGACGATTCGCTGCGCGGCAACCTCCGCCTGGGCGTGCGCAAACACGCCGGCCTTGGGCAACATCAGAGGCACTTCCGGCTTCCAGCGTCCTGGAATCGGGATCGCCGTGACATCACCGATCGCATAAACACCGTCCTGACTTGTCCGCAGCGTCCCCGGGTCAACCGGCACCCAGCCAGACTGATTTGTGAGGCCAGCCTCAACGACGGCCTTCGGCGCCCGGTGCGGAGGCACCGCAACCAGTAGGTCGTAAGTCGCCCGCTGACCGTTGTCGAACGTCATTTCCCGCGCGCCTGGGTCAACGGCGGTCAGTTTGTGCAGTGGGTGGAACTCTATCCCCTTGGACCGCAGCATGCCTTGGACAGCATCGCCGAGCTGCGGGCCAGCCACCCGCATGGGCTGCGGCTCTGGCGTGAACAGGTGGATCTCGACTCGGCCGGACAGACCGCGCCGGCGGAAATGATCCGCGATGAGCATCGCCCCCTCATGAGGAGCTCCGGGGCACTTGTAGGGCATCGCGGAGACTAAGACAGCAATGCGGCCTCCGGAGAACGCCCGTAGGCTGTCCCGAAGCTGGGCAGCACCATCGAAGGTGAAGAACGTGTGGGAAGCAGCGGCCAGCCCCGGAATGGCTTCAGGAGCGAGGTCGGCACCAAGCGCCAGGACGAGATGATCGTAGGCGAGTTCGGTCGCACTAGTCCTCACCTTGCGGTGAACCGGGTCAAAACCGAGAACTTCCGCTTGCACAAGTTCGATGCCGCGGCGGAGCAGCCCAGCCAAGGGCCTGCGAATCTGCTCCGGCTCGCGATCTCCCGTCATCAGCCACAGGAACGAGGCAGCGAAGGCGTGCTGCGCGTTCTTCTCCACCAGCACGACTCGATGCGCGGGCGGCAGTTGGCGTCGAATCTCGTTGGCGGCCACCATGCCTCCTATGCCGCCGCCTAGCACTACGATCGTCGATTGCATCTTTAGCCTCCCATCGCGTTCATGAGCGGCCAGCCCGCAGCCGCTCGATCGCGTCCGCGATAACTTCGATAGCGATGTCGATATCCGCCTCGCTGGTCATTCGGCCCGTCGAGAACCGGAGCGTCCCCCGCGCCCACTCCTCCGGGATATGCATTGCCTGAAGCACGTGCGAGATTTGAACGTGACCAGAGTGGCACGCTGCTCCAGCAGAAGCGGCCACCTTGTCCTGGATGGCGTCGAGCAGGGCGCCTGCATCCAGTCCCTCCACGCTGGCGCTCAGCGTGTTCGGAAGCCGGTTCTCGGGGTGACCGTTGATACAAAGGTACGGGACCCGCTCGAGCAGCCCCGCCTCCAGCCTGTCCCGCATGCGCCGCATATGCTCACGGTTCGCCGCGAGATCCCGGCGCGCGATCTCGCAGGCCTTCCCCAGTCCAACTATCTCAAGAACGTTCTCGGTGCCAGGCCTGCGGCCGCCTTCCTGTCCGGCGCCCTCCATGAGGCGCTCCAAATGCGTCCCTTCACGGACGTACAGCGCCCCCACGCCTTTCGGCGCGTACAGCTTGTGGCCGGCGATCGACAGCAGGTCCACTCCCAACACGCGAACATCGGCCGGAATCTTCCCGGCGGACTGCGCTGCGTCTGTATGAAAGACGATACGCCGCGCATTCGCCAGCTCGGCGACCTCCTCGATGGGCTGAATCGTGCCCACCTCGTTGTTCGCGTGCATCAGCGTGATCAGGATCGTTTCCGGGCGAATCGCCCTTTTGACATCGCTCACGCTGATGAGCCCGTGCTCATCCACCGGAAGGTAGGTGATCTCGAAGCCGTCCTGCTTGAGTCTCTCGCAGACTGCGGTCACGGCGGGATGCTCAATCTGGCTCGTAATAATGTGCTTGCCATGACTCCGCCGGGCGAGCGCGATACCCCGAATGGCGTGATTATTAGATTCCGTTCCGCCGCTGGTGAAGAGGATTTCGCCCGGCGTGCAGTTCAGCAGCGCGGCTACCTGGGCTCTCGCGGTCTCCACAGCCTCGCGCGTCTTCCGCCCGTACCAGTGTGAACTGGACGGGTTGCCGAAGTGCTCCTCAAGATAAGGCCGCATCGCCTCGATCACCTCGGGGGCATGCGGAGTGGTGGCATTGTAGTCCAGGTAAATCGGTTGATTGATCAATCTCCACTCCCTGCGGTCACGCCGTATGCGACTCCGCCGTCCCGGCCTCGACCGGGAATCCTCTCGCATGCCAGTCGGCGACACCGTCCTCCAGCCGGAAGGCAGTAAACCCGCGCGCCCGGAGGATCTCAACCGCTTCCACGGCCAGCACGCAGTAAGGACCGCGGCAGTAGGCCACAATCTCCCGGTCGTGCGGCAGTTCGGCCAAATGGCGTTCCAATTCCTTCAAAGGCACGGACAAGGCGCCGGGGAGATGGCCGGCGGCGTACTCCTCCGGCGGACGGACGTCCAGCACGGTGACCGCGCCATCCCGTACTTTGGACAGTAGTTCTTCGCGATCCACTGGCTGCAAGCCTTGGCGAGCTTCCAAGAAGCGGCGGGTGATCTCCCCAACCTCAGCCAGCCGCGTCTCTGCCAAGGATCGAAGGGATAGGAAGAACTGACACACCTGTTCGTCGGCCAAGCGGTAGGTGACGAAAAGACCCGCCTTCTCTGCCTCCACCAACCGGGCTTCGCGAAGCGCCTTAAGGTGTTGGGAGGTGTTGGCGAGGCCGAGGCCTGCTTCCTTCGCGAGGGTTTCTACCGTCCGCGGGCCTTGGCAGAGCAGGTCAAGCAGCTCCAGCCGGCTGGGGTTGGAGATAGCCTTGCCGATTCGAGCGAACTGCTCATAGATGGCTGTTTTGAAACGGCGGTTGCGGCTTGCCATGGTTCATTCAGTAGTTTAGAGTATACTGAAGCAATGAACTGGAGTCAAGCAGCGCGAGACGCTAACGATGCAAATGATTGATTGATAAGACAATTGATGCTAGATAACGACCGCCCTTTCGGAAAGCCGTACGATTGACGGTGCTAACCAGGCGTGTACAATGACGTTGGAGGGGCAGAACAAGAAGCCGACAGGTTGGAGACGCGAATGGATTTAAAAGAGACGATAAAGCAGAAGTACAGTGAAGCTGCTCTTCGCGTTTTCGAAGGAGGTAGTCCGTGCTGCGGGCCTAAGGCCCCAACGGGGATCGCACAGACGGCTCGCATCTCCCACGAGATCTACAACTCGGTCGAGACCTCCGGCATTCCGACAGAGGCGATCATCGCCTCCTTAGGCTGCGGCAACCCTGTCGCGCTGGCGCGGTTGGCGCCAGGAGAAACGGTGCTCGACCTCGGGTCGGGCGGAGGAATCGACGTTTTTCTCTCCGCGAAGCGCGTCGGGCCGGGTGGCAGGGTGTACGGTCTCGACATGACCGACGAGATGCTCGCGTTAGCCCGTGAAAACCAGAAGAAGGCGGGCGTGAAGAACGTCGAGTTCCTCAAGGGCGAGATCGAGAACATTCCGCTGCCGGCAAATTCGGTGGATGTCGTGATCTCGAACTGCGTGATTAATCTGTCCGTCGATAAGAACCGGGTGCTGAAGGAAGCGTTTCGTGTCCTGAAGCCCGGCGGTCGGTTCGCCGTTTCCGACGTGGTGCTGTGCGGCGAAATTCCGGCCGAGCTTCGAAACAATCCGGAGCTGTGGGCTGGCTGCGTGGCCGGGGCGATGCAGGAATCCGTGTACAAGTCGGCCTTGGCAGCTGCGGGTTTCGTGGATATCGAGACTGAGCCCACAAGAATCTTCCGGGCCGACGACGTTCGCGAATTTATCTCTGCTGCGGGAGCGCAGGCCGTGGCTGTCGGCGATCAGGCGGATGGCAAGATCATGAGCGCATTTGTGCGCGCCACAAAACCCGCGGCAGACGGCGGAGATCGCAAAACCCCCGAGGTTGGCTGACGCGATACGCAGCTTGTCCGACGCGGGGGCGCCTGGCGTCGCATTTGTGTACGGTGTTCGGGGCAAACGCATGCTGCGGAAAAACGCATCGTCACATGCGACACAACTATAAATCTAGCGATATAATTGTGACGGAGCCAACAGCCGTGTCGGTGCACCCCCATGTCGAAGGACCCGATGCAAGCTATCCATCCGGAGGCGGCGACGAGCGCGACGACTGGAACCTTTCCGTCCCTTCCCATGGGCGGGTTGCGGCGCTCAGGCCTGTATCGAAATATCTGTTGCCATCGGGCTTGCTGGCTCTTGCCTTCGTTCTGATCCTCAGCTCGGTCCGCACGTATCACGATTTGGAAGGCCAGAAGATGGTGTACTTGCTGAACCGGGTCTCAAGAGTCGCCCAACAGCTTGAGCGGCTGCCACCTGATGACCTTTTCGCGGCGAGCGTCCGGTCAGTTGCCGAGAGTGAACCGAATCTCATCGACTTGCGGCTCCTTCAGCGCAGCGACGCTCAAGCCAAAGATGTCGAGTCGCTCTGGAACGGGGAGGAACTCTTTCGCACGGAGTTCGTCTCGATTAACGGAAAGCGGATCTTCCGGTCCTTTATTACACTCGGTTCCAGTGGCGCCGTGCAAGTTGCCAAGGTAGACCTGGACGCAAGCGCCGCCGACTTCATCACCGCAAATGCGAGGACGAATCTGATAGCGGCGTCGTTCGCGGGCAGCGCACTTGTGCTTCTCTCGCTCTACGCTGTCTGGAGCGCGCGGCGAAACGCCACACTCGCCTACGAGCGCCTGCAACTTCAGCACCTGGCTCACATCGGCACGATGGCGACCGCCCTCGCACACGAGATACGCAATCCGCTAGGGGCGATGAAAGGCTTTGCTCAACTTGCTTGCAGACGGGCATCTCCGGACGTGGCCGCCTATCTCGAACCCATACTCAGGGAGAGCAGACGCCTTGAAAGAGTTGTCGACGATTTGCTCCTCTACGGGCGAGCGCCGACTCCCTGTTTCCGCGAAGTCGAGTGGCGGGATTTTGAGGACGTCCTCAGGATCAACGTGGGTGAGATGATTGGCGCCTCTGCGATTCGATTCGACTCTGACGGGCAGGCCTTTCGATTCCGAACCGATCCCGACATCCTCCGCCAGGCTCTACTTAACGTTTTGCGGAACTCTGTCGAAGCGCTCAGTGGCCAAGAACATGGCGTAATCGCACTGAGGACGGCGTTCTCCGAGGCCGGCTTATGCATTACGGTGACCGACAACGGACCAGGGGTGCCTGAGGCCGTGCGCAAGCGCCTTTTCGAGCCCTTCTTCACGACAAAGGCTTCCGGCACCGGGTTAGGTTTGGCGATCTCGCGCCGGTTGATCGCGACCTTGAATGGACGCCTGGAACTGAACCCGGCAGTCCCGAGCGGCGCCGTCGCGGTAATCTACCTTCCAGCCGCGAAGGCGGTGATCAGCCAACCAGCGCAGTGATTTCTATGGAAAGCATTCTCATCGTGGACGACGATTCAGGCTTCCAGGAATTGTTGAAGGCCATCCTTGCAGAGGAAGGCTATCGTGTCCAGGCAGTTGGATCAGTGGCTGAATCCGTGGCCCTGGGATCGCGGAAGAAGTTCGACCTCGTCTTATCCGATCTAAGATTGCCCGACGGAGATGGCCTCAAGGTCCTGAGGTGGTGGAAGGAGCATTCCCCGGAGACGCCGGTGGTGGTGATTACGGCTTTCGGGACCATCGATACGGCGGTCGAGGCGATGAAATTGGGCGCGGCCGACTACCTGCAAAAACCCCTTGCCAACCCGGAGCAGCTCACGATTGCGGTTCGCAAGGTCCTTGACCAGCATCGAATCGCCCAAGAGCGGGACCTCCTTCGGGAACGAGAGGACGCATCTTCCTGTGATGGTCTTGTCGGGGACCACCCGAAGATGATTGCGGCTCTCGACCTAGCCCGGAAAGTCGCCCCCACGAACGCATCTGTGCTCCTCACTGGCGAGAGCGGAACCGGCAAAGAAGTTTTCGCCCGCTGGATCCATCGAAACAGCCCTCGATCGAACCAGGCGTTCGTGCCCGTCAACTGCGCGGCTCTCGCTCCATCGCTGATCGAGAGCGAGTTGTTTGGCCATGAAAAGGGAGCCTTCACGGGCGCCGCCAACCAGCATGTTGGCAAGTTCGAACGCGCCGACGGCGGCACCCTGTTTCTCGATGAGATCGGAGAACTGGACGCAAACCTCCAGACCAAACTGCTCCGCGTCTTGCAGGACGGCACCTTCGAAAGGGTAGGCGGCAGCCGCGAGATCACCGTCGATGTGAGGATCATTGCCGCAACGAACCGTGATCTCAAACGGGCGGTGGCCGATCGACATTTCCGGAGTGACCTTTTCTATCGCCTTGACATGTTTCCGATCGAGTTGCCTCCGCTGCGGGAGCGCCGGTCGGACATCCCCAAGATGGCGCGCCTCTTTCTCGAGCGGGCCGCCCGGAAGCTGGGTAAATCCCCGCTCGAGCTGACACGCGAGGCTGAAGACGTGTTGCTAGCTTACGCGTGGCCGGGGAACGTCCGCGAGTTGGAGAACCTGATGGAGCGGACGGCAATCTTGTGCAATCAGCGTGTTGACGCGTGCGACCTTCCGATCCGCAGCGCTGCCGATCCCAATGTGCTTACGCTCAAGGGGGTGCGGCGTGAGGTGATCGAGGAGGCCCTGCGCAGGAATGAGGGGAACCGCGCCCGAGCCGCGAAGCAATTGGGCGTAAGTCTGAGGACACTCCAGTACCACCTCCGGAAATTCCGAATCGCGGCAACCGATAACTAAACAGGGGGCGGTTGCAGGCGTGCTCCGTTCGCGACCGCGCAAAGCGACGGTTCACCCGTTCACCGGCGCGACCGCCCGCAACACGCACTCTGCCAGGTCGGCCAGCCATCCTTGTCGCGGAGTTGAATCGTCTTGTTTTCGCCGGGGAGTCTCACCGTGGATGCCATGACACCGTCGTTCCACTTGTAGCCCTTGACTTCCACCATGGCGCCGACCTTTGGACTGAAGTTCTTCTCAATCAGGTACCATGGCGGCCCCAGAAAAACGGTGATGGTCCGTCCGCCTTCATCCACCTCCAAGAAAGGCATGCCGCGTCGGTAGCCCACCTGCACCCGTGTGATCTTGCCCTTGACTTCGATAACCGGACTCGAGGCGATCGGCGCGCGCCCGTCACTCTGTTGCAAATCCCATCGCCATGGGCCTGCCCGCTGCGCCGAAGCGATCGCCGCTGCAGTCATCAGGCCCATGAGAAGAAAGACTAGCCGTCTTAATCGCGTCATTGACGCATCCGCTGGCTTGCGAGCCTCACAAGAGCGAGCACGCCAGACCGGGTTCAGAACATGAACACGCTGGCGTGTCCACACTAAGGTTGACTACCGACCTGACCCGCGCCAGCAGAAGCCGCACCGGCCGAATCCTGGTCCGGCGCCTGCCGAAGCGCCAAGTTGATCGTATTTTGAACGTTGGTCAGCCGTCAGAACGTTGTTGTAGAAATTGGAGTAGGCCTTGTCGCGAGTGGCCTGCATTTTTGCCATAAGCGCGGCGCGCTCCGCTGCCAACTTGTCAATCTCCGCATCGCTCAGTGGCTTTTGAGCGGTCCAGTAGGCTGTCCTCTTCTCGTACATCTGGTCCCGTAGCGCCTGCATTTGGCGGTACGCGGAATCGAAGATGGACTGCGCCTTCTGTTTCTGCGCGTCGGTCAAACTGAGAGCACTTGCCAGGTTATTGCCACCCCACCAGCCCGGCCCGCCTCCTGGCCAGCCCGGCCCCATCCCAAAGCCGCGTCCCATGCCTGGCCCCATCTGGGCGCCAGCCACGGTAGTCATCGTAATCATAAAGGCCGCAACCAAGAGCAGTGCTACCGCCAGTTGCGCTGTGCGTCTCTTCATGTCTTCGCTCCTTGACTCTGGGCCTCCGTGGCGAGCTTCGGGCCCAGAAGTCATGCTTCTCTATCGCACTTGGGATACCAACCGTATCTGCATGAAATGGAACGGGATGACATGCGTTCGACGCGCAACAAGTTGCGCGGACTGCTGCCAGCGGTATGCGAATTCTTGCACTCAGAGGCCTCCTTCATTTTCTGGCCTCCATGGCAGGTCGGCCCTCATGATCAGGCTGACGCCGCGACGGGTCATCGTTCGGCTTCGCCCGAGTCTCGAGAACGCGGTGACGCCTAATTAGGCTGGTGTTCAGCGAATAGAGGGTGAACTTTCCCTCTTGCCTGGCCACGATCAGTCCTGCTTCCACAAGCATGCGCAGGTGATGCGCGAGCGTAGAAGCGGCGGCTCCGAGTGCCATGGCGACGTCACAAGTGCACAATTCACGGACTGAAAGCAGCCCCAGGATCTTCAGGCGCGTTTCATTGCCCAGTGCCTGAAACACCCTCGCGCGTTGGGTGATCACCTGCGGATCATCCAGAACAGGGTGGATGGTCGACGCCTGTCTGGCGATATGACGGCATTCTTCCGGTGAGCACTTTGCGGTCTGCGACCCGACCTTTGCCATCTTAGTTCCCTCCCGCCGGAGTCACTCGTGCTGATTCATGCGCACCTACTTGGGAATGCACGCCTGGGAGGCGGCGAGCGAACCACACCAAGCCCAACATGGTCGGCACTTCGATCAATGGTCCAACGACCGTCGACACGGCTACCAGCGGTGCGGCGGCGAAGGCCGCGATCGCCAGTGCGATTGACAGTTCGAAGTTGCGGCCGGTGACATGAAAGCCGACAGTGACAGCCTTGTCCCTGGACAAGCCGAACAGCCGGCCGACCCAGTATCCGATATTGAACAGAGTGAGGAAGAAGAGAACCAGCGGCGCGGCCATCAACACGATGAGTTCGGGCTGCCTGAGGATAACGTCGCCCTTGAGAGCGAACATCAGCACCAGGGTTGCCAGCAACGCAATGAACTGCAGAGTGCCCAAGGCGGGCACAAGCCGAGCCTGAAACCAAGTCAGGCCTTTACGGCGGAGCACGATCCGCCGGGTCAACGCGCCAGCAAGCAGCGGAAGCACCAGGTACAAGAACGTGCTTCGCAAGACCACCCCCGCCTCCATCGGAACTTTGGTTCCCACAAGGAGCAAGATCCATACCGGCACCGAGACGATCTGGATCAGCGAGTTCCACGCCATCAGCGCGACGGACAGTGGGTTGTCCGCGCCGCCCAAGTCAGCCCAAACCAAGACCATGCCGATGCAGGGTGCAATTCCTAACAAGATGAGTCCCGTCCACAACTCAGGCTGGTCCCGCAGGAACAACCACCCGAAGGCGTACAACAATAAGGGGTTCACAATGTAGTTGAGGAACACCGACAAGCCCGCAGGGCGCTTTTCCGTGGCAGCCCGCCGGATCTCCCCGAACGGCACTTTGGTGACCGTGGGGTAGATCATCAGGAAGAGTCCCACGGGAATCAATGGCTCCAGCGCCGGGCCAATCTGCGGTACAACTCGCCCCAGCAGAAGTCCGGCAGCCATGCAAAGGAGGATCAACAGTGAGAAGCTTTTTTCAAGTATGCCGAGCGCCGCAGCGCCCTGTCGGTCAGTGCTGGGTTTCATGACATTACGATCATATCACTATAAAACTAGGTTTGTCTAAGAAGCGAATCGAACGTTCTCGGACCTCACCCCGCATCTCGTACCCACTGGGTCGGTGATCTTTCTGAGAATTCAGCTCGTAAGGCGGCTGCAGGACGGGGCATATCGAGCGCGGCTGCGATGACGTCGTTGGACAAGCCTCCGCGGGCGAGAAAGATGATCCTCGCCTGAACGACGTCACAATACAGTGAGGTATATTTCCGCGCGATCGATTCCAGGCACAGGCGCTCCTCTGCAGAGAGGTTCATCACAGTGAAGGGTTCTGGCTACGAAATTCTCCGTTTCCGTTTATGAACACGGTTCCTCTCGGGGAGCCAATCTAAATCCCTGAAAATACAGACATTCCTAGGAAACACGCTAGTTCCCGCCACTCCTGCACGCATTTCAGTTGCCATAAAAGATTACGCCACAATACGCCACATTACGCCAGTTTCGCGGTGGGGGTCCCCCTAAAAGTCCCCCAACTGGACGGTGATCGCGAGTACGGGATGCAGCAATAACGGGCCTGGCACGATCCGAGTCGGAAGCGCGGCTCCGGCGCATTACCGAAGGGTTGTAGACGGCCGGCATTCCTTACGACGGTTGCTGCGCGAACAGTGCGGGCGAGAATACAAGGACGAGAAAACCCGAGCGCCAGACTGATGCGGCGGAGACGTGGGGCGGGATCGAGCAACCAGCGCGCGAGTCAGTTGACCAAGCTCGGCCTCGCTTGGGTGAACTACCAAATACTCCGTCGCAGCGCAGTGACCCTCCTCAACGCGCAGGGAGCCGATTGGACCAACGTGCAGCATAGTGCGGGCACACCGTAAACGTCAGTAGACCACTGCACCCGCGCGCTACTCAGCCAATACCCAAAACACTCGTTCAACCTGCGATGATCGAGTGTTATGGCGCAGACGGACCTGATCACGTGCATCTACTGCAAACAGCAGCGACCACCATCAAAGGAACACGCGCTCCAGCAAAGCCTCGGCGGGAACCTTATCACGCGCGACGTGTGTGAACCCTGCAACACGGGATTCTCGACGATCGATCAAGCGCTCGCAGATCGATCTCTCGTGACATTTACACGCCTCGCTGACACTCCAAAAGGAGCGTTCGACGTCAAGATCGGGTCCCGAGTCACACACACCACCCCAGAAGGGATCGTTCTGGAAATGACCATCAGCAACGAGTACCAACCGGTCATTCTTCCACAACTGCATATGAGGCGCGACCAACCCACAGCACACCTGAACGGTGATCGCGAAGGGATTAAGAGCCTGGTAGCCTACGTTGATAAGCACATCGCGGATAACACCATAGGACAAATACGGACCGTCGAAGACCCAAGCACCGACACGGCCGCGATCGTCCTCCACAGGAAGAAAGAAGCCTACCTCCGAGTACCAGCAACCTCGGAAAAGGAATGGTTCATCCAACGACTCTCAGCCAACTGGATCACGGAGATTCGGCCCGCCATGACAGGCGAGTTCAGCGAGCAAACAGCACCAGCGCCGGAACTCCACATCCGCCTCGCGTATGACATCAACAGCGTCTACCGTGCCATCGCAAAGATAGCATTTAACACGCTCGCAATTGCCCGCGGCACCGCACTCGTCCTGTGTGATGAGTTCGACCCGATCCGAGACTACATCCGCGGCGACATACGATACCCAGCAGTCACCGCAGCAGACCAGGTCGCTGTGGATCAGCGCTTCGTCAAGATGATCCTGCCCAAGCAACAAGTGTTCGCGTTCGGTCCCGGCCACACGGTTGTGTTCACTTACGACTCCCCACGACTGCTCGCGTTCGTCACGCTCTACGGCCAGGACCAATTCCTGATCACCTTTCCGCCAATAGCGTACGAGGAACAAGAACAAGCATTCGGACACCAATTCAGCACCGACCGCACCACGAATCGAGCCCTCAGCCAAACGGACGTGTACCACCTCCTCCTTGAGGCTCGACCCAACTTCCTCGGCCCAAACACCAAGAAGGCCCTCGACATGCTGTCGAAACTCTAGTTGGCGGAGACGATAGGGGCTGGTGACGCGGCCATTTCAACGACGAAGCCGCCGCGTTTGCCACTCGTCAGGCTGTGACCTGCCCCGGATTTCTCTACCAATCGTAATTTGGAAAGTCCCTTGTCATTCTACTGGTCCCTGAGCCATCCCGCCGGAGCCGCCCGTCGCGACACTCTCACCTGCACGGCGGCGCGCAGCGGGCAAGGGCGCGCCGGTTTTGCGCGGCGTAGCGAACCCTTGCCCGCGAGCACCGCCGTGCGATCCCCGCAACTCGACGGGCGGCTCCGGTGGGGTGGCGGCCATCCTGCTGGTGAGCTCTGAGCAGGTTTGGGCGAACTCCGCTGGTGTCCGGTAGTCCAGACTGCTATGCGGCCGTTCGCCGTTGTACTCCATTCTCCAGCGTTCGATCTTCTCCTTTGCATCCACGAGGTTCACGAACCAACTCGCGTTCAGACATTCATCCCGGAGCCGACCGTTGAAGCTCTCCACGTACCCGTTCTGCATCGGCCGGCCGGGTTCGATGTGGACGAGCGTGATGCCCTGCTGCTCGCACCAGCCGATGAAGTGCCGACTTGTAAACTCCGGACCGTTGTCGGAGCGCAGCGCCTTCGGCGCGCCGCGCTCGGCGATGAGCCGTTCCAGCGTACGGGTCACCCGCCGGCTGCCGATGCTCACGCCCACTTCGATGGCCGGGCATTCCTGCGTATATCCATCGACCACCGTCAGCATGCGGATGCCGCGACCACTCGCCACCGCATCGGACACGAAGTCCAGGCCCCATTCCTGATCCGCCGCCGCGAGCAGCGCATTGCCGGGCGCCGCCCGTTCCAGCCGTTTTCGTTTCAGCCGTCGGACCGCCAGGTGCGCCTGCCGGTAGAGCCGGTACACGCGCTTCACGTTCACGTCGTACCCGCGCCGGCTCAGCACCGCCCACAAACGCCGGTACCCGTACCGCGGCTTCTGCCGAGCCAGCGTGATCAGCGCTTCCCGCAGTTCGCCATTACGATCGGGACGCGGATCGTAGCGATAGCTGCTGCGATCCACTTCCACGAGCTTGCAAGCATGGCGTTCGCTGTACTGGAACTCTGCCATCACGAACGCTGCGTCCCGCCTTGCACTCACAAGCTCCAGCCGTTTTTTCGTATCACCGCTTTCAGCGCTTCTTTGTCCAGGCTGAGATCGGCAACCATCGTCTTCAGCCGCCGGTTCTCCTCCTCCAGCGCCCGCAGACGCTTGGCATCGCTCACGTCCATACCGCTGTACTTCGATCGCCAGTTGTACAGCGTCTGGTCGGTCACGCCGAGTTCGCGCGCCAGCTCCTTAGCCGAGCGCCCGGCCTCGAGCTGCTTCACCGCTGCGATCATCTTCTCTTCGCTGTGCTTCGTCTTCTTCATCTGAAAAACCCTTTTCGATTACGGGGCTTTCCAAATTATCCCTGGTAGAGATTTTCGGGGGCAGGTCAGCCGGGAAGGAGCGGTTCGTGGGGCTTCAATCAAGTCAGTTTACCAGGACACCCGCGTCCGTCCATACGCTTCATCGGAACCGGCGGCCGCGCGGCGTCCAGGAACCGCGAATTCGCGTCCGCTGCGGATTCCGACGCCCGCCAATCAGCGTTCCGAACTGATGTCGATCACGATTCCGAAGTGATGCCGATCGGCATTCCGAACGGAAGCCGATCAGTTCTGCGGCGGTAGTTCGGAACGGTGATCGGCATGAGATTGGAACGCGGCGCAGGGCAGCCGTGGCAAATGGATTCCACTGGAGAGTGGAGAATCCCCGTTGCCACAGAAGAGGCTGACCATGCGCAAGTTGAAAGAAGTCCTGCGGCTCCACTCGC
>Ga0078972_1011985_pt1 | contig 15174 bp, 22 predicted proteins | sample YelNatPaOPGAMG01_FD_67568 | JGI IMG/M metagenome (GOLD analysis project Ga0078972, IMG submission 67568) | Hot spring thermophilic microbial communities from Obsidian Pool, Yellowstone National Park, USA - OP-RAMG-01 (SPADES assembly) (version 2) | ecosystem: Environmental > Aquatic > Thermal... | reverse complement strand
TCCGACCTCTGCGCCGGGCTGGTGGGAGGGCTGGGGATGGCCCCCTCCGCCAACGTGGGGAGGGAGGCGGCGGTCTTCGAGCCCGTCCACGGCAGCGCCCCCAAGTACGCGGGGAAGAACAGGGTGAACCCCACCGCCGCCATCCTCAGCGCGGTGATGATGCTCAGGCACCTGGGGGAGGAGAGGGCCGCCTCCAGGCTGGAGGGGGCGGTGGCCGCGGTGATAGAGGAGGGCAAGAGGGTGACCTACGACCTGAAGCCCTCCCCCTCCGATCCCTCGGCGGTGGGGACCAGGGAGATGGCCGACGCCATCATCGAGGCCCTGGAGAGGGTCTGAGGCCCAGCAGCCTCAGCATGAACTGCTCCCCCTCCAGGGAGCCCGCGGACCCCCTTGCCCCGTTCCTCTCGGAGAAGGTCAGGTTGTCCTTCCCCAGTCCCGGCCCCCTCATCACGAAGGGAACGGGCTCGGCCACGTGGGTCTTCACCTCCAGGGGGGTGGGGTGGTCGGGGAGAACCGCCACCCTGCAGTCCTCGGGCAGGCCGTCCAGGAGGGGGCCCAGGAGCCTGCGGTCCAGATCCTCTATGGCCTTCACCTTCATCTCCACGTTCCCCTCGTGCCCCGCCTCGTCCGGGGCCTCCACGTGCACGTAGACGAAGTCGTGGTCCTCCAGGGCCCTCAGCGCGTAAAGGGCCTTCCCCTCGTAGTTGGTGTCGAAGTAGCCCGTGGCCCCCGGCACCCTGACCAGGGTCATGCCCGTGTACGCCCCTATCCCCCTGATGAGGGGGACGGCGGAGATAAGGGCCCCCTTCAGGCCGTACTTCCTCCTGAAGCTCTGAAGCCTGGGCCTGCTCCCCTGGCTCCAGAGCCAGATCATGTTGGCAGGGTTCTTCCCCTGCATCTCCCTGGCCCTGTTCACGGGGTGCTCCGAGAGGATCCCCTTGGATTCCAGCATCAGGTGGTTGAGCTTCCTGGCCAGGGGGTCCGAGGGGGGCCTGATCAGGTGGTCCCTGAGGGGCTCTCCCGGGATCTCGTGGGGGGGATCCGTCTCCAGCCTCGGGTCGCAGTTCCTCAGCACGAAGACGTGCCGGTAGGTGATCCCCACGTGGAACTCCCCGAACCTTATCCTGCGGTTCAACTCCTCCAGAAGCTCCGCGGCCTCCTCCGTGGTGATGTGCCCGGCGGAGTAGTCGTGCATCCTGCCCTCCCTCTCCGTGATCAGGTTGCACCTGAAGGCCACATCCTTGGGCCCCAGCCTCACTCCTATGTCCGCGGCCTCCAGCGGTCCCCTCCCCGTGTAGCAGCTCTCGGGGCGGTACCCCAGGATGGAGAGGTTGGCCACATCGGAGCCCGGGGGCATGCCCTGGGGCACGGTCTTCAGCATCCCCATCTCCCCCTCCTTGGCCAGGGAGTCTAGGTTGGGCTTGTGGGCCTCCTCCAGCGGGGTCCTTCCCCCCAGCTTACGCACGGGATGATCGGCCATCCCATCCCCCAGCACCACCACGTACTTCATCCGACCTTCCCCCGCTTCTTTGCCCGGCCGTAAATCCTTTCCGGGTCGAAGATCCTCCTCCCCACCTCCTCCAGCCTCCCCCTCCTCCACCCCCGGAAGAAGCAGGAGCGGTACCCTTCGTGGCAGGCCCCCCCCACCTGCCTCACCAGGTAGAGCACGGCGTCCCCGTCGCAGTCCACCCTCACCCCCTTCAGGTGCTGGAGGTGGCCTGAGCTCTCCCCCTTCAGCCAGAGCTTCCTCCTGGAGCGGCTCCAGTAGTGCATGAGCCCCGTGGTGAGGGTCTTCCTGACCGCCTCCCCGTCCTGGTGGGCCACCATCAGCACCTCCCCCGTCTTCCAGTCCTGCACCACCGCCGTCACCAGTCCCTCCCCGAAGTTCAGCCTCCTCACCAGCTCCTCAGCCTTCTCAGGGGTGAGCTTCACGCCACCCTCCTCCTCACGCTCTCCGCGTGGGCGTGCAGGCCCTCCGCCTCCGCCAGCCTCTCCACCACCGGGGCCAGCCTCCTCAGGCCCCTCCTGTCCAGCTCCTGCACGCTGGGGCACCTGAGGAAGTCGTGCACGCTCAGGCCCGCCCTCCACCTAGCCGCCCCCAGCGTGGGGAGCACGTGGCTGGGACCCACGGCGAAGTCCCCCGCGGCGGGAGGGGTGACCTGTCCCAGCAGGATGGTCCCGGCGCACCTCACCCTGCCCAGCCACCTTCGGGGATTCCTCACCGCCAGCTGCAGGTGCTCGGGGGCGAGGAGGTTGGCCAGCTCTACCGCCTCCTCCAGGTTGCCCGTCAGCACCACCTTTCCCCCCCTCAGGGCCTCGCCCGCCAGCCCCCTCCTGGGCAGCCCCTTCAGCGCCCTCCCCACCTCCCCCTCCACCTCTCTGGCCAGCTCCTCGGAGGGGGTGAGGAGCCAGACCCCCGCGTGGGGATCGTGCTCCGCCTGCGCCAGCAGGTCCCAGGCCAGGAGGGAGGGATCGACGGAGTCGTCCGCCACCACCGCCAGCTCGGTGGGACCGGCGGCGAAGTCTATCCCCACCTCCCCCGAGAGCAGGAGCTTGGCGGCCGTCACGTAGAGGTTACCGGGCCCCACGATCTTGTCCACCCTCGGCACGGTCTCCGTGCCCAGGGCCATCGCCGCCACGGCCTGGGCCCCCCCCACCCTGTAGACCTCCCCACCCCCCGCCAGGTCCACGGCCACCAGCGTCAGGGGGTTCACCTCTCCCCCAGGTCCGGGAGGGGTGCAGACCACCAGGCGCTTCACCCCGGCCATCCTGGCGGGGAGGAGGGTGTGCAGGGCGGTGGAGGGATAGGAGGCCAGGCCCCCCGGGATGTACACCCCCACGCAGTCCAGGGGGAGCACGAGCTGACCCGCCCTGACCCCGGGGGAGAGGGTGGTGAACCAGGGTCGGGGCATCTGCCGGCGGTGGTACCTCTCCACCGCCCTCGCGGCCTCCCTGAGCGAGCGGAGGGTCTCGCGGTCCACCCTCCGGTAGGCCGCGGAGATCTCCTCCCTCCCCACCCTGAGCTCCTCCCTCCTCAGCCTCACCCCGTCGTACCTGAGGGTGAACCTCAGCAGGGCCTCGTCCCCTCCCCTCCTAACCTCCTCCACGATCTTCCTGGTCCTCCGGAGGATTCCTTCCCAGGAGGGTCCGGTTTCCCTGAGCCTCTCCCTGACCCCGGGATCCCTTCTCAGGTCCAGAAGCCTCAAGAGAGCACACCCTTGGTGCTGGGGATCCCCTTCCCCCTCCTGCTGCAGGCCTCCCCCAGGGCCAGCCCCAGGGCCTTGAAGGTGGCCTCGGCCTTGTGGTGATCGTTGCTCCCCCTGAGCACCTGCACGTGCAGGTTGAACCTGCCGTTGACGGCGAAGGTGTTCAGGAGGTGCTCCAGCAGTCCCGCCTCCAGGTCCTCCACCTTCTTGGACTCCAGCTTCATCTCCAGGGAGGAGTAGCCCCTCCCGCCGAGATCCACCGAGACCATCACCAGCGTCTCGTCCATGGGGACGATGGCGTCCCCCATCCTCCTTATCCCCTCCTTGTTTCCCAGCGCCCTGTCCAGGCACTGACCCAGCACGATCATCACGTCCTCCGCCACGTGGTGCGCCAGGTCCCCCTCCGCCCTCACCTCCAGGTCGAAGCCCCCGTGCTTGGCCAGGTGGGAGAGGAGGTGGTCCAGGAACCTCATCCCCGTATCCACCTCCGCTTCCCCCTTCCCGTCCAGGTTGAGGGAGACCAACACCTTCGTCTCCCTGGTTTTCCTCTCCATCCTGCTCCTCCTCATCCCGCCACCTCCAGGGCCTCCCTCAGCGTGAACCTACCCTCGTATAGGGCGGTCCCCACGATAAGCCCCGCGGCCCCCGCCTCCCTGGCCCTCCTCACGTCCTCCAGGGAACGCACCCCTCCCGACAGGAGCACGGGAAGCCTTATCCTGGAGAGGATCTCCTTCACCTCCCCTATCCCGCACATCCGCCCGTCGGCCTCCACATTCGTGTACAGGAGGCAGCCCACCCCGATCTCCTCCATCTCCCTAGCCAGCTCCAGCACGCTCTTCCCCGTTTCCTCCTTCCATCCCTCCACCACCACCCTCTCCCCCCGGGCGTCCAGCGCGACCACCACCCTCTCCCCTCCCAGCGCCTCCACCAGCTTCCTCACCAGCTCCGGATTCTTCACCGCCGAGGTCCCCACCACCACCCTTTCCCCCCCGGCCCTCACGTACTCCCGCGCCGTCTCCAGGGATCTTATCCCCCCTCCCACCTGTACCTTGCTCCTTCTTCCCTTTAGGAGCTGGAGGAGGAGCTCCCGGTTGCTTCCCCCGCCCAGGGCTGCGTCCAGGTCCACCACGTGGAGCAGGCTGGCCCCCTCCTCCTCCCACCTCCTGGCCCAGGCGATCGGGTCCCCGTACACCCTCTCTTCCTCCTCCCTCCCTCCCCTCAGCCTCACGCACCTTCCCCTCCGGATGTCCACGCTGGGGATCACCAGCAAGGCCCGCACCTAGGGGAGGACGCGCTCTATGGGGAGTACCAGGATGTCCCTTCCCCCCACCTTTTTGAGCTCCCTCACCAGCCTGTACACCTCCTCCTCCCTCACCACCGCCTGCACGGCCAGCATGGGCTCCTTGGCCTCCACCCTGGAGACGGTGGGACCGGCCATTCCCGGAAGCAGCCTCTTGACCTCCTCCAGCTTCCCCTCCGGGAGGTTGAGGAGGATCAGCTTCTTCCCCTCCGCCTCCGTGGCGCTCCTCAGGGCCGTCCTGATCTCCTCTATCTTCTCCCCCTTCTCCCGCAGGCTCTTCGGGTTAGCCACCAGCCTGGCGGTGCTCTCCAGGATGGTGTCCACCACCCTCAGCCGGTGGGTGCGCAGGGTGGTCCCCGTGCTGGTCACGTCCACGATCAGGTCGGCCACCCCTATCAGGGGGGCGATCTCGGCGGCTCCGGTCAGGTTTACCACCTCCACCTTCACTCCCCTCAGGGAGAAGTAACGGCGGGTGAGGTTGGGGAACTCGGTGGCCACCCTGAGCCCGGGACGGTACTCCGAGGGGGAGCTTATCCCCGAGCCCTCCGGGGAGGCTATCACCATCCTGGTGAAACCGTATCCCAGATCCAGGAGTTCCACCACCTCCCTCTCCCTCTCGCTCTCGCACACCAGGTCGTGTCCGGTGATGCCCAGCTCCGTGGCCCCCTCGGCCACGAAATCGGGGATGTCCTCCGCCCTCACGAAGACCAGCTCCAGCTCCGGATCGTGGGTGCGGCAGAAGAGCTGCCTCCCATCCCTCCCCAGCACCCCTATGCCGGAGCTCTGGAGCAGCCTGACCGTGGGCTCCTCCAGGTGCCCCTTCGGCACGCTCATGGTCAGCTTCACTTCCTTCCCCCCTTCCACTTCCCGAGGGCTTCTATGAGTCTTTCGTTTTCTTCTTTTCTCCCCACCGTTATCCTCACCCACTCCCTTCCCGCCCCCCTGAAGGAGGAGAGATCCCTTATCAGGATTCCCCTCCTGTGGAGCTCCCGGCAGAGCCCCGTGGCCGTGAGCCCCAGAGGGGTGGCGTTGGCCATGAGGAAGTTGGCCTCGGAGGGCAGGACCCTCAGTCCCAAGCGGACGAGCTCTCCCCTGAGGCGCTCCCTCTCCTTCCAGACCCTCTCCACCACCCTCCTCAGGTACCTCCTGTCCCTCAGGGCGGCCAGGGCGGCCACCTGGGCCAGCCTGTTCACGTTGAAGGGCTGGCGCAGGCGCTCCATCGCCGAGACCAGCTCCGGATCGGCCAGCAGGTAACCCACCCTGAGCCCCGCCAGGCCGAAGGCCTTGGAGAAGGTCCTGAGCACCACCAGGTTCTCCCTTCCCCTCACCCACCTGGCCAGGGACCCCAGCGAGGAGAACTCCACGTAGGCCTCGTCCACCACCACCACGGTCCCCGTCTCCAGCATCCCCTTCACCGCCTCCTCGGGTAGGCATCCACCCGTGGGGTTGTTCGGCCTCCCCAGGAAGACCATCTTCACCTTCCCGCAGAGGGAGATCAGCTCCTCGGGATCCCACTCCAGATCCCTCCCGGTGTAGAAGAGGGGGATTCCCCCGCTGAGCCTGACCCCCGTCTCATAGAAGCTGAAGGAGGGGAGGGGGAGGAGGACGCGGTCGCCGGGGTCCAGGAGGGCCCTGCAGAGGAGGTCCATGAGCTCGTCCGAGCCGTTCCCCAACAGCACCTCCTCTTCCGAGAGCCCCACGTACCTGCCCACGGCCCTTCTCAGGTCACCCGAGCGCGGGTCTGGGTAGAAGCCCACCGAGGGGAGGGCCTCCCTCAGGGCCCTCAGGACGAGGGGGGAGGGGCCGAAGGGGCTCTCGTTGGAGGCCAGGTTGATAAGTCCCTTCCTCCTCCCGTACTCCCCGGCGAAGGGGTAGGGTTTCCCCGATCTCAGGAACTCCCTGGCCCTCCTGGAGAGGATCCTCAATACCCCAGCCTCTTCAGCAGCTCCCGGGGGTTGTCCGTCACGGCCCTCTCGGCTTCCCTTTCCTCCAGTCCCGCCCCCAGGGCCACCCTTTTGGCCTCCTCCTGAGTGAGGAGGTCCTCAGGTTCGTGGGCGTCGGAGTTTACCAGGAGCTTGCATCCCTCCTCCAGGGCTACCCTGGCCACCCAGCCGTTGGTGAGGGAGTGTCCCCTCCTTGAGGTGAGCTCCAGGTAAACCCCACCCTTTCCCGCCTTCTCCGCCAGCTCCCGGCTGAGGAAGCCGGGGTGGGCCAGCAGATCCACCTCCCCGCAGCTCAGGGCGGCCTCGTTGGTTCCCGGGGGTACGGGCTCCACCGGGCTCTCCCCGTGCACCGCCACCAGAGCGGCCCCCAGCTTCCTGGCCCGTCTGGCCATCCTCCCTATGCTGGAGGGGGGGAGGTGCGTGAGCTCCACACCTGGGAGGAGCCTGATCTTCATGTTCCGGTTCACCTCCTCCTCCGCCCTCAGCAGAGCGGGGAGGAGGGTTTCGAGGTTGGAGGGATCGGCGTGATCGGTGATGGCCAGGGCCGCGTGCCCCCTGACCTCCGCCCTCCTGGCCAGCTCCACCGGGAGCACCGCCCCGTCGCTGAGGAGGGAGTGGGTGTGCAGCTCTACGCGCATCTCCCCTCTAGGGGCCGGGGTTTCTTATCCGTTTGCCCCCGCCGGGAGGTGTCAGCCAGGGGGGGTTCGGGCCAGGGCTTTTTCCCTTTCCTTATCCTGGGCGAGCTTCAGGATCATGAGGTTGGAGGGGTGAATCCTCCTCGGAACCTCCGAGCCGTCGGCTTTTCTGACGGAGGCCCCCTCCACCATCACCGCCACCCTCTTCGTATCCACCCTCAGCACCTCCCCCTCCAGCTTCCTAAAGTCCCCCCGCAGGATCCGGACCTTGTCCCCCTTTCTCACCGGAAGGGATCTCCTCCCGTACTTCTTCCTGAGTTCCTCGCTCAGGGTGGCGGAGAGAAGGCGGTGCCGGCGGTGCAGGGGGAGGGTGTGGAGCCTGAGCCTCTGCTTTCCGGGTTTTTTGCTTTCCACTCAGACCACCATCGTGGCTATCCCCGCCAGCTTCGGCCAGCGTTCGGCGGCCTCCTTGGCTATGGGCCCCCTTACCTCCGAGCCCTTCGGGGATCCGTCGGGGGCGATGATGGCCACGGCGTTGTCCTCGAACTTTATCCTCAGGCCGTCGGGCCTCCTGTAGGGCTTTTTCTGCCTCACCACCACGGCGCGCACGATCTGCTTCCTCAGCTCGGGCGTGCCCTTCTTGACGGAGACCACCACCTGGTCGCCCACCCCAGCGGAGACCAGCCTCCTCCTCTTCCCCTTCAGTCCCACCACGGAGAGGATCTGCACCTCCTTGGCCCCCGTGTTGTCGACGCAGACCAGCCTGGCCCCTATGGGAAGGGCGCGGACGGGGGCAGCCATGCCTGTGGCCATGATTCCTCCGGCCCTCTTTCCCACTTAACCCCCCTCCCTCCCTATCACCACGAAGGCCTTGGTCTTGCTCAGCCTGCGGCACTCCGCTATCCTCACCCTGTCCCCCACCCTGGCGTTGAGACAGGGGGGATTGTGGGCGTGGATCCTGGAGGTCCTCTTCTCCATCCTCTCGTACTTCCTCACCCCGTGCATGCGTGGAATCTCCACCGTCACGGTCTTCGCCCTCTTGTCGCTCACCACCGTCCCCTCCAGCACCCTCCCCCTCACCGAGAGGTTTCCGTGGAAGGGACAGCGGGGATCGGAGCAGGGCTTCTCCGGTGGCTTCACACCCAGCACGCTCTTCATGCTCTCTTCACCCTTTCCTCGGGCCTTGCCACCAGTCCCTTTCCTTCCAGCCTCACCTCTTCTCCCTCCGGCAGGATGAACCTCAGGTAGACTATGGACTTCGGCACGCTTTTTACCTTTCCCCCCACCCTTATTTTAAGCATATTCTTCGTCTCGTCCACCACCCTCCCCCTCAGCCCCCTGAGGCCGGGGTCCCGGCTGTCCAGGATCTCCACCTCCAGGCCTATCAGCTCGTGTCGGGGCAGGTTGGGGGGAAGAAGGGGCATCTACCCGATCACGTCGATGGACTCGGGCAGAAAGCCCAGCTCTACCAGGACCTCCTTTATCCTGTCCTTGTGGTCCCCCTGGAGCTCCAGTCCCTTCTCCCTTATCGTTCCCCCGCAGGCCATCCTGCTCTTCAGCTTCTTCAGGAGCTCCTTGAGGTCGCTCTTCTTCTCATCGAGCCCCTCTATCACCGTCACCACCTTCCCGAACCTGCGGGTTTCTGAGTAGATAGAAATTTTTTGCTGTTCCCGCGAAATTTCACCACACACGCAGAGTTCGGTGGGAAGGCCGCAGCGTGGACAGATTCCCTGCATTATGGAACTTTCACCTTTTCTTTTTCTCTTACCACCGTTAAAATCCTTGCTATGGCCCGCCTGAGCTCCCTGGCCCTCATGGGGTTTTCCGAGGAGCCTCCCCCCCTCCTGATCGCCCTCTCCCTGGCCAGCTCGGCCCGGAGCTCCCTGAGCTTGGCCCTGGCCTCCTCCAGGCTCATGCTCCTCACCTCATCCGCCCTCAACACCGCCATTCTCTCCCTCCACCTTATCCGCCGGGGTTTCTTCCGTTTTGGGAGTTTCGGTTTTAAGCCTTATCTCGTCCGGGGTGGGGACGGGCGGCATGATCCTGACCTTCACCCCCACCACCCCAGGCTTCAGCTTGGCGTAGGCGTACCCGTGGCTCACCAGCCTGTGGGCGGGCTCTCCGGCCTTGCTGAGATAGCCCTGATAGAACCTGAGCCTCTTGGCCCTCTCTCCCCCCAGCTTCCCCGAGATCACGATCTCCACCCCCCTGGCGCCGGCCTCCATAATCCGGTGCATGAAGGTGTAGCCCAGGGACCGGAAGTGAGCCCCCCTCTCCAGGGCGAAGGCTATCCTCTTGGCCATGATGGGAGCGTTCAGCTCCGGCTTCTCTATCCCCACGACCTCCACCTGAGGGTTCTCCATCTTGAACCTCTTGTTGAGTTCGTCCGTGAGTTCCTGCACGCTTTTCCCCTTCTTCCCTATGACGGCTCCGGGTCGCTCCACGTACAGGGTGATCCTGGTTCCCGTGGGTACCCTGCTCAGGCTCATCCCCCCGTACCCGGCATGCTCCAGTTCCTTCTCCAGGTACTCGTTCAGTTCCGCCAGATCCATCCATCTCTTCACGAAGAGCTTGTCCACCCTCAGGTTCAGGCCTCCTTCAGAACGATCTGCACGTTGGTAAGGGGTTTGTTGTAGGGAGTGGCCCTGCCGAAGGCCCGGGGGAGAATACCGGGGAGGGTTATTCCCTTGCTGGCGCTGGCGTGGACCACCTTCAGCTTCTCCGTGTTCAGCCCCTTGTACACGGCGTTGGCCTCCGCGTTCTCGAGCACCTGCAGGACGGCCTTCGCCGCCTTGACGGGGTAGGCCCCGGCCCCCTTCGTTCCCCGGTGGTGGGCCACCTTCTTGGCGTGCTTTCGGAAGGGAACAGCCCTCTTCCCCTCCACCACCCCTCGGAGATAGGACTGGGCCTCCCGGAGCCCCAGCCCCTTTATCTCCCTGCAGATTTCCACCGCGTCCTTGGGGGAGATCCTCAGTTCCCTTCCCATGGCCCTGCCGCAGGGTTCCTCCACCTTGCAGGAATAACCGAACCTCGGCATCCCATCACTTCAGGGGAACGAACATGGAGCTGCGGGTGGCCCCTATCCCGGGGGCCCCGTGCGTCACCTTCTTCCTGGTCTGGCTGAACTCACCCAGCCTGTGTCCGATCATCTCCGGCTTCACCTCCACCACCACGAACTCCTTCCCGTTGTAGACCCCGAACTTGAGCCCCACCATCTCCGGGAGAATGATCATCTCCCTCCGGTGGGTCCGGATGATGGTCTCCCCGTCCCCCTTCTTGGAGATTTTCCTGATCTTGGCGAGGAGCTTCTTCGCCTCCGGATGGGTTCCCCTCAGGAGCCTCAGGAGGCCCCTGCGCTGGCGGGAGGGAAGGAGCTTGGCGAACTCCTCCGGGGAAAGCTTCTTCAGCTCCTCCAGGGTGTACCCTCGATAGGCGAACTTCTTGGGCATGTTCCTACCTCTTGCCCACCCTCCTGGCGGCTATCAGGCCCACCTTCTGTCCGGGTGGGGCCCTCCTCGACACTATCTTGGGTCTTCCGGCATGCCTCCCCCTGCCCCCTCCGAAGGGATGGTCCACCACGTTCATGGCAACCCCCTTCACGCGGGGATAGGGCTTGCCCTTGCCCAGCATGGCGTGGTACCTCTTCCCCGCCTTCAGGAAGGGCTTCTCCGTTCTTCCCCCTCCCGACACCGTACCTATGACCGCCCGGCAGCGGAGGTTGAAGGCCCTTATCTCACCGGAGGGGAGCTGCACCATGGCCCTCCCAGCCTCCTTGGCGATCAGGATGCCGTGGGATCCCGAGGTCCTGGCGAATCTTCCACCATCCCCGGGGAGGGCCTCGATGTTGAAGATCTTGGTTCCCTCGGGTATCTCAGCCAGGGACTTGATGTTCCCCGTCCTGTTTTCAGCCCCGGTCCCGCACTCTATCTCCTCCCCCACCCTTATCCCCTCGGGGGCGGGCAACACCACCCTGAATCCCTCCCTGAACCTCACCAGCATGAGGGGGTAGCCCCTTCCGGCTTCGTGCACCAGGTCCACCACCGTCCCCCTGCTGGCCTTCAGGGGGGGGAGCTTCACCTCCCCCACCCTCCTCCAGCTCTTCGCCCTGTAGGTGGGGGAGCCCCTGCCGATCCTCTGCGCCCTTATGATCTTTCCCATCAGATCACCCCTAGTTTGGATGCCACCTCATCCGCAATAAACCTTGGGGTCAGCCTGACGTAGGCCCGCTTTCTCCCCCCGGACTCTCTCTCCATCCTCACGCTTTCCACCTCCACCCCGTACAAGAGCTCCACCGCCCTCTTCACGTCCGTCTTGTTGGCGTCGGGGGAGACCACGAAGGTCAGCCTGTTCTCCCTCTCTATGAGCCTGACGGCCTTCTCGGTGGCCAGGGGGTAGAGGATCACCTTGTGCGGGTCCTTCATACTCTCTCCCCCAGCTTCTGCAGGGCGGAGGGAGTCCAGAGGGTGAGCCTGGCGGGCATCCCACCGGGGGCCAGGTCCTCCACCCCCAGGTTTCTGGCTTCCACCACCTTCACCCCTGGGAGGTTCCCCGCTCCCTTCTTTATACCCCTGTCCTCCGAAACCACCACCAGCGGTCCCACGGGGCTCCTGTACCTCCTCCCCCTCATCTTTCCCTTCCCCGCCCTGATCTTGATCCTTCCTGCCACCCTCTCCACCTCTTCCCAGAGACCCAGCTTCTGGAAGACCTCCTTCACCTTCTTGGTCTCCGAGAGCCCCTCCATCCCGTCCTCCACCACCAGCGGGAGGGAGGGCACCTTTTCCGTGAGGTGCCCCCTGGCGCGCACGAGCTCGACCTTTGCCGTGGCCGCCACGGCGGAACGCAGGGCCAACCCCTTCTCCTTCCTGTTGATCCTCTCCCTCAGGACCTTCTCCACCTTGGGGGGATGGGCTCTCCTACCCCCCACCGTGTGGGGAGCGAAGGCGCCGCTGCCCGAGGCGGGGGATCCCCTTCCCTTCACCCTGCGCACCCTGGCCACTCCGTAACCCTTCCCCCAGGTCTCGGCAGAGGTGCGCTTGCCCGCCATGGGGTCCACGCCCTTGGGCTGGAGGCGCGCGGTCTGGGAGGAGAGGACGGCCCTCCTGATCAGGTCGGGTCTGTACTCCTCCTGGAAGACCTCGGGGAGTTCCAGCTCCCCCGCAGGTGTACCCTCCAGGGAAAAGATGGGAACCTTTATCCTCCAGCTCATCCTCCAGCCTCCGTGCTGGCCACGTAGGTTAGGGTGGGAACCCCTCCGGCCTCCGTGATCCTCCTCGCCGGGCGCAGGTGGATCAGCCTCTTGGTGGGACCAGGAAGGGATCCCGCCACCAGCACATAATCGCTCCTCACGGGTCCCCATCTCTTGAAGCCCCCCTTGGGGGTTATCTCCTCTCCCTTCCCTATCTTCAGGATGCGCTTGTTGAACTCCGTTCTCTGGTGGTAGCCCATCTGACCCGCGGCGGGGACCGTCCACATGATCCTGGCGGGGGTCCAGGGCCCCAGGGTGCCCACCTGTCTTCTCCCCTCGTCCGTTTTTCTGGGCAGGATCTTCACCCCCCACCTCCTCACCGGCCCCTCGAATCCCTTGCCCTTCGTTATGGCCGTGACGTCCACATGCTCCCCCGGCCTGAGGACCTCGGAGGCCCTCACCTCCTTTCCCAGCAGACCCTTGGCGTACTCCCACCTGGAGTTCACGTCCTTTCCCCCCACCCCCAGCTCCAGGATATCGGGGTTCTTCTTGGGTCCGGAGCACAGCTCGGGCTGGGTGCAGGCCAGGACCCTCACCTCCTCCACCTTTCCCGCCCTCACCAACTCCTCGGCCTTCTTCACCCTTTCAGGGTCCTTCTTCTCGGGGAGGCTCAGCAGCTTTTCCAGCTCCTTGGGAAGGTTCTCGGCCCAGACCTCAGTGAGCGTTTTCAGCCCCCGGCTGGTCCTGCCCAACAGGCGGAGCCCCCATATCTTGAGGGGAGGGGCCTCGATCACGGTGGCGGGGGAGAAGATCTCCTTCCCGGCCGTGGGGCTGCTCTTCCTGTCGTCCAGGTAGAAGACGTGGGTCATTCCCGCCTTGTATCCCGCGAAGCCCAGCAGGCGCGTCTCCTCCCGCTCGGGCCAGGACCGGACATGGGGCACGGGGGAGGGGGCCCGGACCCTGGGGGTGTAGGCCAAGGAACCCCTTCTCGGTCGGTGCGCTCTCCTTCCCACTCACTCCACCTCCGCCCGCAGGAGGGCCAGGGTGGCCAGCATGGCCTCCTCCGTCCTCACCGTGGCCGTCCCCTGTCCCGGGAGGGTGTTCACCACCAGGTGGAAGAGCTCCTCCACTCTCCTTCCCTCCCTCTCGCATACGGAGGAAAGGCCGCCGTAGGGCCCTCCGAAGGCCACCATGAGGCGCTTGGGTTTCATCTCCCTCAGGCTCCTTCTCAGCTCCTCCAGTTTTTTACCGTATCTAGACGTTCCTATTTTAAAGTAAGCCTCATACCTCTTCACGGCTTCCGAGAGGCTATCCCTCTCCAGCACCCGGTATCCCCAGTACTCCCCCGTGCTCTCCGGGGGCACGACCTCCACCCTCCAGAGCCCCCCCTCCCTCTTCCCCAGCCTAACGGTCACCCTGCTGCCCACCTCCAGCCTCCTCTCCACCACCCCCTTCTCCTCAAGCCCCAGCTCCAGCAGGCTCCTCCCCCTCTCCGCCTTCAGGACCGCGGCCTCCCTGAACTCCCCCTCCCTGTTCTTCTCCCCCTGGAGGGGATGATGGGGGGTGCGCAGGGGGGAAAGGAGCCCCACGTACCTGAGGGCCTCCAGCTTGGGGAAGAGGAGCTTCCTGAGGTACTGCGGGGTCTCGGCGTACCTGAGCACCGTGCTCATGAACTCCATCTCCCTCCGGTGGTCCCTGACGTGGGGGTCCCGGTCCCGGTAGATCACCACCTCGTCCACCCTGAAAAGGGCCAGGGCGCGTGCCACCATCCCCAGCTTGAAGGTCTTCTCCAGGGGGCTATGGCTGTCCGAGACCAGGGAGGAGGGGAGCAGGACGGAGAGGGAGTCCATTCCTAGCCCTTGGCCACGCCCAGGGGGGTGAGTCTGGCCACCTTCAGGGAGAGACCCGCCCGGTGGGTGATCTCCACCACCCTGTCTATGTCCTTGTACGCCTGGGGGGCTTCCTCGGCTATCACGGAGAGCTTGGCGGCCCTCACGTAGATCCCCCTCCCCCCCAGCTTGCCCCTTACCTCCTCCCCCCTGAACTGCTTGAGGGCGGCCGTCCTGGAGAGGTGCCTCCCCGCCCCGTGGGCGGTGGAGCCGAAGGTCTCCCCCATGGCCGTCTCCGTTCCCACCAGCAGGTAGGAGGCCGTCCCCATGTCCCCGGGGATGAGCACGGGCTGTCCCGCCTCCCGGTAGGGAGAGGGGACCTGGGGATGCCCCTTGGGGAAGGCCCTGGTGGCCCCCTTCCTGTGCACCACCACCTTCTTCCTCTCCCCGTTCACCCGGTGCTCCTCCAGCTTGGCGATGTTGTGGGCCACATCGTAGACCACCCTCAGGCCCAGGGCCTCCGCCTCCCTCCCGAAGACCTGCTCGAAGCTCTGCCGGATCCAGTGGGCGATCATCTGACGGTTGGCCCAGGCATAGTTGGCGGCGCCCTTCATGGCTGAGAAGTAGGACTGGCCCTCGGGGGAGGTGAAGGGGACGTTCACCAGCTCCCTGTCCGGCAGCTCCAGCCGGTACTGCCTGACCGCCCTCTCCATGGTCCTCAGGTAGTCGGAGCAGACCTGGTGCCCCAGCCCCCTGGATCCCGTGTGGACCATCACCGTCACCTGCCCCTCCCCCTCTATGCCGAACCTGCGGGCCACCTCCCCGTCGTAGATCCTGTCCACCACCTGCACCTCCAGGAAGTGGTTTCCGCTCCCCAGGCTGCCCAGCTGGGGGAAGCCCCTCCTCTTGGCCTCCCCGCTCACCCTGCCCGGATCGGCCCCCTCCATGCACCCCCCCTCCTCCAGCCTCTCCAGATCCTCCTCCCAACCGAACCCCTTCTCCACCGCCCACCTCGCCCCCCTCTCCAGCACCTGATCCAGCTCCGAGGGGGTGAGCCTGACGTGTCCCGTGCTCCC
>Ga0078972_1011983_pt1 | contig 15175 bp, 13 predicted proteins | sample YelNatPaOPGAMG01_FD_67568 | JGI IMG/M metagenome (GOLD analysis project Ga0078972, IMG submission 67568) | Hot spring thermophilic microbial communities from Obsidian Pool, Yellowstone National Park, USA - OP-RAMG-01 (SPADES assembly) (version 2) | ecosystem: Environmental > Aquatic > Thermal... | reverse complement strand
TCCCGCTGTGCGGGCCGACGCGGGCCTCGCCGGTGCCGGGGCGCTCGTTGGTGAGCGCGATGCTGTAGACCACCTCGCGGCCCTCGTAGGCGTCGCAGCCGGAGACGCCGGCGGACAGCATCCGCTTTTCCATCGAGAGCGACGGCCCAAAGCCAAAGTCGGCCGCCTGGTAGCTCTGCCCGCTTGCCAGGGCGACGGCGTAGAGCCCCGGCGTGGTCAGGCGGTAGCCGGTCGGGATGCTGCTGTCGGTCTTGTCCACCACGACCAGGTAGTTGGCCGCCGGCAGTTGGGTGAACTGGTAATAGCCGGCGTTGCCGTTGTAGGTATAGGTATCCTGGGTCGCTATCAGCACGTCGCCAGCGTCGAGTTTGCCATCTCCGTTCCTGTCCCAGTAGAGCGACACGGCGACGCCGTCGATGCCATAGGTCGTCTCGCCGGTCTGCTGGCCGTCGTTGTTCTCGTCGCGCCAGACGAAGTCGCCGATGGCGCCCGTGCCCTGGACGATGGTCGTCGCCGTATCGCAGGCAAAGGGCTCGGCGTCGCCCAGGCCGATGCAGGCGGTGTTCTCGATGACCGGGGCGCCGCTGTAGGTGGAGGGGACGGTGGCCTGGTAGCGGGCGTAGTTGCCGCTGCTTCCGGCCGGCAGGGGATCGTTCAGCCACCACTGGATGATGATTTTGTTGTTCGGCCAGGTGCTGGTCTGGCCCACCGGGGCGATGGTACGCCAGGTGGCTCCGCTGTCGGTGGAGTAGCGGATGGTCACGCCGCTGTTGGGGGTAAAGTTGAGGAAGTAGGTGGCCGCGGCGGCCAGTTGCAGCCCGTCGGGCACGGTGTCGCTCACCACCAGCGGCATCTCCACCCCGTAGCCGCTGGAAAGCGTCAGGCCGGCCGGGGCGCTGCCGGTGTTGGCAAAGGGGATGTCGTAGGTGATGGTGCCGCCCTTGGGGACGGTGGCCCGGTCGCTGTTCTTTTCGAGCGTCACTTCCGGCGCCTGGCTGCCGACGCCCGGGATGCCCGTGCCATAGTCGCCGTTGAACTTTTCGTTATCGAAGCCGGAAGCCACTTCCTGGTAGGGGGTGAGGGCGATATTGCACGGTCCCCGGAGTGCCAGGAAAGTGTAGTGGACGTTGCCGCGCACGCCGGTATTGTCGGGAGGAAGGTTGGTGAAGTAGAGGGTGTCCTCAAAGGGGACGACCATGGTCGGGTTGCCTCCGCCGCGCGTAACGGTGAGGACGCCCGTGGTGCGGATCAGGCGGAAGCAGGAGGGGTCGAAGTCGATCTGGCTGATCGGCTGTGCCCAGGCGTTGTAGTCGGGGACGAAATCGCCGTCGTTGTCAAAGCCCTGGCGGATGTTGCCGAACTCGTAGAGGATGCCGTTGCTGGTGATCACATCGCCCACGCTCACGGTGTCGGATTTCAGGTTGAACCACTGCCCGTCGGGGTTGGGCTTGATCTTGTTGGCCATGGCCGAAATTTCGTTGCGCATGGTCATGGTCCAGGTGGCGCTTCCGCCTCCCTGGTCCGAGGTTCCCCAGATGACGAACCGGAGCGAGAAGTCGTCATCGGGTTTGACCGAGGGCCCCCACAGCGGGTCGCCGCTGCACGGTGGCTCATCCCAGACGCCGCCGACGTTTTCGCAGGCCGGGTACTCGAACGACCAGTACTGATAGCGGCACTGGCCGGCCGGGATGGTGCCCATATAGCGGGTGGCATCGCCCGTCGGCCCGAGGTGGCGGAAGGCGTAGAGGCCGGTGTTGTAGAGGTAATTCCACTTCTGGCCCGATTGGAACTCGGGGTCGGTGGCGCTGTTGCGTGCCGGGTAGGTCCCCGGGGTGGTGCCGTCGCCGATGTAGCCGTAGACGCCGGTCAGCGCGGCGTCGCCGGTGTTGCAGAACTTGCCGATGACCGTGGCCACGCGCGGGGCATAGGTCGAGGGCGAGGCGACGTTCGAGTCGACCACCAGGTTGTAGCCGGCGATGACCTCGACCTGAAGTGCGCCGGCCGCCTGGACGGTACGGTGGGGGGCGAAGGCGAGGAATGGAACGATGAGCGCCAGGGCCAGCAGGCAGACGGCCCGCAAGTTCCCTGGGCCCGGTTGGAAACGTACTTGATGCATCTTTTCTCCTTGGTAGCACGATGGCTACCTGTCCATCGCCCAGGCAGGATTTCCCGGTTGACGCTGGAGGTGTGTGGAGGAAGAAACCGCTCGGGTGGGACAAACTTTAATTTTTTCCAGGTCCCGCTCCCTCTGGGAAGCGAAACAAGATTGTTTTTTTATATCTTACCATAGAATGATTATTTTGTCTATAGTACTTTAGTACCATCGTTATCGGTTCTACCCGGTGAATTGCGGACGGGGGCCCAGGACAACTCCATCGCCGGGGCCGGCAAAACTCTTCCTTCAGGCCGGCCATCACCTCTTGCGTCTGGCTCAACGCCTGGTCGGTCAGCACCACGTGGGCGCTGAGGGCGGCGTAGCCGGGGGTGATCGTCCAGACATGCAAGTCGTGCACCTCCCGCACTCCCGCCACCCTCCGCATGGCTTCGGCCACCTGCGACGCCGTCAGCCTTCCCGGCATCCCCTCGGACAGGATGTGCACCGCTTCGCGTAGCACCCGCCCGGAGCCGGCCAGGATGATCAGCCCGATCAGCACCCCGGTCAGCGGGTCCACCCAGGACCAGCCGGTGAGAAGGATAACTACACCGGCGACGATGACCCCCGCCGAGGAGAGGGCATCCCCCAGGACGTGCAGAAAGGCGCTGCGCACGTTCAGGTCATGATGGTCGTGCCTGCGAAGTACCAACGCCACCGCCAGGTTGACGGCCAGCCCAATCACGGCCACGATCAGCATCGGTCCGGCCAGCACGGCGGTGGGGTGAGAGAAACGTTCCCAGGCCTCACGGAAGATGCCCAGGGCCACCAGCAGAAGTGTAGCCCCGTTGGCCAGGGCGGCCAGCACCTGGAGGCGATGGAATCCGTAGGTGTGGCGGTCATCGGGCGGGAGCGTAGCCAGGCGCAGGGCGATGTAACTCGTCCCCAGAGCCAAAAGGTCCAGGAAGACGTGCGCTGCGTCGGAGAGCAGGGCCAGGCTGCCGGTCCATAGCCCGCCGGCGATTTCGGCTGCCAGGATCAAACCCGTCAGGATAAGCGCAAAGACCAGGCGGCGCCCGGCGGGTGGCGTATTCCGATGCGTCAAGGGGTTGCCTCCTCACCTGGGTTGCAAGGGCGAGCGGCGAGGTTCGGGGGCCGTCTGGACCAGGGCACGCACCATGGGCGCAAAAGCCTCCGTTGGATACTCCTCCACCTTTCCGGCGTCGCACAACTCCGAGATGCGCGGGTCCAGGGGCAGCCGCCCCAGGAAGGGAACTCCCATCCGCCAGGCCATCTCTTCTCCGTGGCTGGGACCGAAGATGTCGTAGCGTTTGCCGCTGTCCGGGCAGACGAAGTAACTCATGTTCTCGATCAGCCCCAACAGGGGCACCTGCATCGTCCGGGCCATGCGGGCCGCCTTGCGCACGACCATCTCCGCCAGGTCCTGCGGCGAACTCACCAGCACCACCCCGGAGAGCGGCAACGCCTGCATCACCGTCAGCGCGGCGTCGGAGGTGCCGGGCGGCAGGTCCACCACCAGCCAGTCCAGGTCGCCCCAGAAGACGTCGCCCCAGAACTGCCGGATGGCCGAACTGATCAGCGGCCCGCGCCAGATGACCGCCTCGTCCTCCTCGGGGAGGAGCAGGTTGATGGACATGACCTTGATGCCCGTCCTGGTCTCGGCCGGTATGATGCCTGCCGGCCCCATGAACGGGGTGCTGTGGATCCCGAACATCTTGGGGATGCTGGGGCCGGTGATGTCGGCATCCAGCACGCCCACCGGATGGCCCTCCTGTCGCAGGGCCACGGCCAGCAGGGCGCTCACCAGCGACTTGCCCACGCCGCCCTTGCCGCTCATGACCGCCACCACGTGCCGGATGTGGTTGAAACCCTCGGCCGTGCCCGACTGTCCCATCCGGCCCAGCCCGATTCGACGGCGTTCCTCCTCCGTCATCTCGGCCAGGTCAATCCGCACTTCCCGGACGCCCTCCAATCCCAGCACGGCCGCCCGGGCCTGGGCCACGATTTGGTCCTTCAGCGGACACCCCGAGATGGTCAGGGCCAGGGTCAGGGCCACTTCGTCGCCCTGGATACGGATGTTGCGCACCATGCCCAGTTCCACCAGGTTTCGGCCCAATTCGGGGTCCATCACCCCGGACAGGGCGGCTTTGACCTGCTCTTCGGTTATCGACATCGGTGTTCCTCCTTTTACCGTCGGTCGGCGAACGCCGGCCCCAAGACATCGTTCCGGGCATTCGCCGGAACGCCGCTGACCGGAACCTATTATAGCACGCCCCGGGGCGTTTTTCTGTCAGCCAGATCACCTGACGGCCTTTGCCGCCGTCGCCGCTGCTCTGGCCATCGTCTCCTGAAGGGATGCGGCCGACACCCTTGTTCGCACGGCCAGCCCCGAGAACGCGGTTTCTATGTATTTTCGTTGATATTATACCACGCCGGGGCGATCCGTCAAACAGCCCTGGGAAGGAGGACTCGCCGCTTTCGTCGGCTCCGGGACGGGGCTATGCGACTTTTGTCCTAGCCGATGCCCGCTCTTTTGGGTATCCTGAAGGCAAAAACGGAGGAGGTGAACCGATGAGACCGACCGAGGAACTGATGACGGAACACAACGCCATCAAGCGCATGTTGGGCATTCTGGAACGAGTCGCCCAGCGCCTGGAAGAGGGAAGAGCGGTCGAGGCAGAGCATCTGGAGGGCATCGTGGACTTTATCCGGGGCTTTGCCGACCGTTGCCATCACGGGAAAGAGGAGGACCTGCTCTTCCCGGCCATGGAGGAGGCCGGCGTGCCCCGCCAGGGCGGGCCGATCGGGGTGATGCTCCATGAGCATACCCAGGGGCGCGACTACGTCCGAGGTCTGGCCGAGGCCGTTGCCGCCTACCGGATGGGCGATGACCGGGCCGCCTCCCGTATCGTCGCCAATGCCCGGGGCTATGCCCAGTTGCTCTCCCAGCATATCTACAAGGAAGACAACATCCTCTATCCGATGGCCGACCGCTTCCTTTCGCCCCAGAAGCAGGCGGAACTCGAGGAGGGCTTTGCCCGGGTCGAAAGGGAACGCATGGGTCCCGGAAGACATGAGGCGTATCATGCCTTGCTGGAACGGCTGGAGGAAGCCTACGGCCGGGGTTGATCCGTCGGGGCGCCCGCCACCTTGTAGAGGACGATTTCCATCGGCCCCATCGCGCGCCGGCCGGGGCGTGGGCGGGGTCGACGGAAGTCGCCCCCCGCCTGGCGGCCGGCCTGAGCCGGCCGGCGGTGGGAAGACGGGTGTAGGCAAGGAGGAGGGTTCAGATGGTCTGCTGCGCTATGTCGGCTTACGATCCGGTTTGTTCAAGAAACCCGCACCTACACAAGCGACGGTGGGCCAGTCCATAGCCCTCCAAAGGGCCTTATGGTTGGGTCGGGGGCAGGGGCCGGGAATAGCGCAGAAAACCAACGGCGCGCACCGGGGTTGACAAGGGCTTACCTTTGTGGTATGGTAAATCATAGAGGTGGGCATCCTGCCTGCCGGTGAGGCTGCGGCAGCCGATTGCCGCAGGCTGTATGACAAGGAGTGGAGGATGGCCAAACCGTCCTGGGCGTATGGCGGAGAGGGGAAGCGGCCGGCCTCCCATCTCTCTGCCCGCCTTCGCCTCCAGGAAGCCATCGCGGAGGCCCAATCCTCTCTGGAACAATTCAGCGGCATCCGTTCCCGTCCCCCCAGGTGGCAACGGCCCCTCACGGCGGTATCCCGGCTGGCTCTCTCCGTGGAGGCCTGGATTCAGGACTCGGTTCAGATAGCCCGCCTCTTCCGGCCGGGCCATCCCCGCCATCCGTCGGGGCGAACGGAGGTGCGCGTCGATGCATCCCGGCGGTTTTCCCGGGTGTCAAGACGCCTGATCACCCACGTGGGGCTTTTGCTCCTTCTGGCCTTTTCCCTCTTTTGGGGAGGACTTCAGGGTGCCCTGGCCCAGGTCGTCAGCGATGCCGACGAGACGGCGGTGGTTCGTCAGTTCCAGCCTCTCCAGGAAAACGGGAACGTGTTCGACCTCTACGATATTCTCCCGGCCATGCCCGTCGTGGTTCGCCATCCACGGGTGGAGGCAGAGCCTCAATGGTACATCGCCGAGCCGGCCCGCACAACCCCGCCTCGACGCACCGAGGTCATCACCTACACGGTGCAGAAGGGCGACACCCTGACTTCTATTGCCGCCCAGTTTGGCCTGCGTATCGAGACCCTTTACTGGTACAACAATTTGAAAAACGCCGATTTGCTTTCCGTTGGCCAGCAACTTCAGATACCCGAGGTGGACGGCCTCATCCACGAGGTCAAGGAGGGGGAGACGCTGGAGAGCATCGCCGAAAGTTACGGGGTGCGCAAGGGCAATATGATCGCCTATGCGGCCAACCAGTTGCGCGAACCCTATACCCTCCAGGTGGGGCAGAAAATCTTTGTCCCCGGCGCCTCCAAACCGATTCCCCGGCCGGCCGTCTCCCGGGGCACCCGCCCCTCCTACATGCGCCTGAGCGCTCCTCCCTATGCCGTCCTGCCGGGAGGCGAGCGCTTCTCCTGGCCGGTCGTCGGCCGCATCACCGATCGCTTCGGCTGGACCGGCCGGCGCTGGCATACCGGGTTGGACATTGCCGTGCCCTGGGGCACGCCGATCTACGCGGCTGCGGCCGGGACGGTGATCTCGGCCGGCTGGCACGGCGACCTGGGGTACATGGTGGCCATTGACCACGGCGAGGGTTGGGTGACCCGCTACGGCCACATGGCCGGTGAGCCGGTGGTGAGTGTCGGGCAATGGGTGGAGCGGGGGCAACTCATCGGCTACGTCGGCTGCACCGGCTGGTGCACCGGGCCCCACGTTCACTTTGAGGTCCTCTACAACGGGGCGTACACCGACCCGCTGTCGTATCTCCAGTAGGGGCGGGTTTTATACCCGCCTCCAGTAGGGGCGGGTTTTATACCCGCCTGTACCGGGGCAGTTCGCGAACCACCTGCACGGGGCAGGTATTTCCCGGCCCCATCGAGCGAAGGCTTCCCTTTGGAGGAGGGTTAGTGATGGCAGTGGCAATTGCCGAAGGTGTGTACTGGGTCGGCGCCGTGGATTGGGAAGTGCGCAACTTCCACGGCCACTCCTACCGCACGCATCGGGGCACTTCCTACAATGCTTACCTGGTGGTGGACGAGAAGATCGCCCTGGTGGACACGGTGATGGCCGGCTTCGAGGACGAGATGTTTCGCCGCATCGCCGAGGTGGTGGACCCGGCGCGAATCGATTACCTGGTGGCCAACCACGGCGAGCCGGACCACTCCGGGGCCATCCCGGCCGTCCTGGCCCGTGCTCCCCAGGCCGTCCTGGTCTGTAGCCGGCGCGGGGTCGATTCTCTGGGCCGGTACTACCCCAACATCCGGGAACCCCGCGTCGTAGGCAGTGGGGATACCATTTCCCTGGGCCGCAAAACGCTGGCTTTCCTGGAAGCGCCCATGTTGCACTGGCCCGACTCGATGTTCACCTATATCCCGGAGGAGCGGCTGCTTCTGCCGAACGATGCCTTTGGCCAGCACCTGGCCTCGGCCCATCGCTTCGCCGACGAGGTAGAACCGGCCGTCCTGTGGGACGAAGCCCGCAAGTACTTTGCCAACATCCTGACCCCCTTCAGCGCCCTGATCCTGCGCAAGGTGGAGGAGGTGCAGAAATTGGGCCTTCAGATCGAGGTCATTGCCCCCAGTCACGGGTTGATCTGGCGGCAGAACCCCATGCAGATCGTCGAGCAATACGTACGCTGGGCGCGGGGGGAGGCTCAACCCCGGGCGCTGGTGGTCTATGAGACGATGTGGGGCAGCACGGCGGAACTGGCCCATGCCATCGCCGAGGGAATCGTCGAATCCGGGGTGGAGGTGCAGGTGTATTCCCTTCCCCAGGAGGATATCACCACTGTGGTGGGAGCGCTTCTGGAGGCCCGGGGGCTGGTCGTCGGCTCGGCCACCCACAATCGTCGGCTACTCCTGCACATCGCTGCGCTGATGGAAGACCTGATCGGGTTACGGCCGGTCAAGAAGATTGGAGCGGCCTTTGGTTCGCACGGCTGGGGCGGAGGGGCCGTGCCGCTCCTGGAAAAGGCGCTACGGGAGGCCGGAATCGAGGTGGTGCAGGAGGGCCTGGCCGTGTCCTTTTGGCCCGGTGTCGAGGAGCGGGCGCGGGCCGCCGCCTTTGGCCGGGCCTTCGGAGAGCGGGTAAAGGCCGGCGTGGGGAACGAATGACGATTGCCGAGGCCCTGCAACAGGGCACCGTCCTGCTTCGGAATTCGCCGAGCGCCCGGCTGGACGCCGAGGTGCTTCTGGCCCATGTGTTGGGCCTGCGCCGGGTGGACCTCTATGCGCATCCGACAAGGGTGCTGACCTCCACGGAGGAGGCGGCTTTCCGGGAACTCCTCCGGCGTCGGGCCGCCCAGGAACCGGTCTCTTACCTGGTGGGGAAGAAAGAATTTTTCGGTCTGACCCTTCTGGTGGACCGGCGGGTCATGATTCCCCGGCCGGAGACCGAGGTGCTGGTGGAACGGGCCCTGGCCTGCGCCCGCGCCCTGGAAGGTGAGGAACTGTGCATCGCCGACATCGGCACCGGAAGCGGCTGCATCGTGGTGGCCCTGGCCCATGCCCTGCCCCGGGCCCGCTTCTACGCCACCGACATCTCGCCCGAGGCCGGCCAGGTGGCCCAGGAGAACTTTCGCCGGCACGGCCTGGAGGAACGGGTGACTTTCCTGGAGGGAGACCTGTGTACGGTCCTGCCGGAGCGGGTGGACCTCCTGGTGTCGAACCCGCCCTATACCCTCTGGGAACATCTGCCCCTCGGAATCACCGCCTACGAGCCCCGTCTGGCCCTGGATGGCGGCCCCGATGGCCTGGCCGTGTATCGCCGCCTCCTGCCCCAGATACCGGCCTATGTCCGACCGGGCGGGTTTGCCCTGCTGGAACTGGGGGACGGCCAGGCCGAAGAAGTCTCGGCCCTGGCCCGAGAGGCCTGTCCGGGGGGACTGCTACGCACCTGGCCTGACTATTCCGGTTTCGAGCGGGTGCTGGAAATTCGACTGGGTACGGGTGGGCAGCAGGAGAACAAACGGCTGGCCGGCCCGGGGAGACCGGGCCGGCCAGGGAACGCAGGTCGTTCGGCCTATGATTTGTAGAGCGTGCGCAGACAGCGGCTGCAGACGTTGAGCCGCACCCGCCGCCCCTGCAGGAACAGGACCCGCTTCTGGGTGTTGAGGGACCAGCGCCGGTTGGTCCGTCGCTTGGAGTGGCTGACGTTGTGCCCATACTGCGGCGTCTTGCCGCACAGATCGCATTTCCCGGCCATTCCCGGTATTCCTCCATTTCGATTTCTTCAGGCGTCCATCTTTTCTAAGCCAGCATTATACCACAGCCCGAGGGTCTTGACAAATCGAAAACGGATGGTACAATCGCAAGGACAGGAATAACCGGTCGGGGCCGGCCCCGGCCGGAAAAGACCAGAGGAGTGGGAAACCCATGGAAGCCAGGGCCCCTCAGGGGCGAATCGAGGTCTCACCTCAGGTCATTGCGGCCATTGCCGAGGAGGCCGTCCTGCAGTGCTACGGCGTCGTCGGGCTGGCCTCCCGCCGCCAGAGCGGGGTCTGGACCCAACTCCCCGAGACCCGGGGCAGGGGCGGCGTGGTGGTGCGCATGGAAGGAGACCGGGTACTCCTGGACCTCTATGTGATCATCGAGTATGGGACGCGCATCTGCGAGGTGGCCCGTAATGTGATGTCCACGGTCAAATTCGCCGTCGAACAATTGGGCGTTCCCGTCGGGCAGGTCAACGTCAACGTGCAGGGAATTCACCTGAGCAATCCGCAGCCCTAGGGAACTCTGGAGGAAGACCTTGGCCGAACCGACCGATCAGAAAAGCGCCTCTCTCCGGATCCGGCTATGCGACGGGCCGGAACTGCAGGCCGCCTTTCAGGGGGCCTCGAAGTGGCTCTCCCTCCATGCCGCCGAGGTGGACGCTCTGAACGTCTTTCCGGTGCCCGATGGCGATACCGGCACCAACATGGTGCTGACGATGGAATCGGCCCTGAAGGAGGCCGAAGGCAAGCCGATGCACGGGGTTGGGGAGGTCGCCGCTGCCTTTTCCCACGGCGCCCTGATGGGAGCGCGGGGCAACTCCGGGGTCATCCTTTCCCAGATCATCCGGGGGATGGCCCGGGTGCTGGAGGGACGGGAGGCCTTTGACGGCAACGTGCTGGCCGAGGCCCTCCAGTCCGCCACCCAGACCGCCTACCGGGCGGTGAGCAAGCCGGTGGAGGGGACGATTCTGACCGTGATTCGGGACTGCGCCGAGGCCGCCCGCCGGGCCGCCCGGCAGGACCCCAGCCTTCTGTATGTGCTGAAGGAAGTCGTCGCTGAGGCCTGGGAATCGGTCCGACGGACGCCGGACCTGCTGCCCATCCTGCGCGAGGCCGGTGTGGTGGATGCCGGTGGCCAGGGGCTGGCCTTTTTCCTGGAAGGGTTGTATTATTACTTCACCGGCGAACTGGAGGAGCGGACCCAGGGGGTACGGGTGCCTTTTCCCGAGGAAGTGGCCTTTGTGGACGTGCATGGGGAGGAGGAGTTTGGCTACTGCACCAACTTTGTCCTGAGGGGGGAGAACCTTCAGGTAGAGGAGATTCGCGAGACCATCTCCAACCTGGGGCGCTCGGCTGTGGTGGCCGGGGATGAACACCTGGTCAAAGTCCATGTGCACACCGAATATCCCGGCACCATCCTGGACTATGCGGTGCGCCTGGGTTCGCTCCATCAGATCGAGATCACCAATATGGATGAGCAACGGGCCGGCCTGAAGCCCCGGCCCAAACCGGCCCGGGAAGTTCCGCCGCTGCCGGAGTTGCCCCCTCATCCGATCATGGTCATCGCCGTTTCCCCCGGCGAAGGCCTGAGCCGGGTCTTGCGCAGCGTGGGGGCTGCCGTTATCGTCCCCGGCGGCCAGACCATGAACCCCAGCACGGAACAACTTTTCCAGGCCATCCAATCCCTCCCCTGCAATCAGGTCATCGTCCTGCCCAACAACGCCAACGTGGTCCTGACCGCCCGGCAGGCCGCCGCCCTGTCGGGCAAGGAAGTGCGGGTTGTGCCGACGGAGACGGTCCCCCAGGGCATCGCCGCCCTGATGGCCTTTAACTACGAGGCCGACCTGGAAGGCAACGTTGCCGCGATGGAACAGGCCGCCGCTGCCGTCCAGACGGCCGAGGTCACCTGGGCCATCCGGGATGCCACCCTGAACGGCATTCGGATACGAGAGGGGCAGGTGATCGGCCTGGTCAACGGAGTGCTGGAGGTGGCCGGCGAGGACGAGGGGCAGGTGATCGAGGAACTGTTGCGCCGTATGGGGGCCCAGGAGCGGGAACTGATCACCATTTACTATGGCGAGGATGTGAGCGAGGAAGAGGCCGGCCGGATGGCCGAGAGGATTCGCCGCGTCTGTCCGGACCAGGAGGTTGAACTGGTCTACGGCGGCCAGCCCTACTACCGCTACATCCTCTCCGCTGAGTAGAGGCTGCCCGAAGGCTATTCCTGAGACCGTTTCGACGAGGATAACCCTTCGGGCGCAAACGGGATAGTGCGACGATGGCCAAAATCTGTATCGTCACCGACAGCGCCGCCGACATCCCGGCGCGCATCCGCCGCCAGTTGGGCATCGTGGTGGTGCCCCAGAACATCCACTTCGGCCCGGAACGTTATCGGGACGGCATCGACATGGATGCGGGACAGTTTTACGCCCGCCTCCAGCAGGGAGATTGGCCGCGGGTGACACCGCCCAGTCCGGAGGTCTTTGAAAAACTCTACCGTCGGCTGAGCGGGCAGTACGAGGCCATCATCTCTCTGCACGTCTCCAGCCTGTTGAGCGGCACCTATCTGGCGGCTTCCCAGGCCCGGGTTGCCCTGCCGCCTTCCTCCTGTCGGGTGGAGACGATCGATACCCTCTCCGTCTCGATGGCCCTGGGCTTTATTGCCATCGAGACGGCCCGTACCGTCCGGGCCGGCTTTGGGGTCGAAGAGGTCATCGACCGGGCCCACTGGATGATTCGCCACAGCCACCTGCTCCTCTTCTGCGAGGACCTGACCTATCTCAAACACTCTGGGTTGCTCCCGCTCTCCCAGGTGCAACAACTGGCGCGCACCAAACCGCTGCTGGTGTTGAACGAAGGCACCTTTCTCGTCTATGAGCGGCCGCGCACCCGCCTGCGTGCCCTGGATGGACTGTACAGTTTTGTGGAGGACTTTCCCCAGATGCGGGCGGTGTCCGTGCTCTATAGCACGACCCCGGAGGACGTGGAAGGCCTCCTGGAGCGGATCGACCTCATTTACCCCCGGCGCAAGGTCATCACCACCCGCTACGGCCCCTTCCTGGGAAGTTTGATCGGCCCCGGAGGGATGGCCATGGCGGTGTACGAGGAGGACTAGGGTGCCCCGTATCCGCCGCGTCTGGGTCATTACCGACAGCACGGCCGACCTTCCCCCCGAACTGGTCGCCCGTTGGGGCATCGTGGTCGTTCCCCTCTATGTCCACTTCGGAGAGGAAACCTTCCGGGACGGGGTAGACCTCTCTTCGGAGGCCTTTTATTCCCGTTTGCGGGGTGGCGAATTCCCCACCACCTCGCAGCCCTCCGTAGGGGCCTTCAAGCGCGTCTACGAGCGGGCCGTGGCCGGCGGCGGCGAGGCCATCTCCATCCACCTCTCGGCCCGCCTGAGCGGGACGTGTGAGGCGGCCATGCTGGCTGCCGACCAGGTGGACGGCCGGGTGGTGGTGGTGGATTCGGAACAGTTTTCCATGGGGTTGGGATGGCTGGTGCTGGCCGCGGCCGAAGCGGCCCGGGCCGGATGCTCCCTGGATGAGATCGTGGCCCGGGTCGAGGAAATGAAAAAACGGACGTATGTCCTGGCGCTGGTGGAGAGTCTGGAACACCTGCGGCGCGGCGGGCGCATCGGGCGGGCGCAGCAGGCCCTGGGCTCCCTCCTGGATATTCGTCCTATCGTCGGGTTGAAAGACGGGATGACCATCCTGGTGGAGCGGGTGCGTACCCATCGGGCCGGCATACGCCGCCTGGCCGAACTCATCGCCGAGGCCGGCCCGCTGGAACGGCTGGCCGTCCTGCATGCGGGCGCCCCCGAAGCCGGCCGGCAACTGGCTGAGGCCCTTTCCCCCGTCTTTCCCCGTCAGGAAATCCTTTTCCTGGTCGGTGGTCAGGTGACCGGAACCCACCTGGGTCCCGGCGCCGTGGGTGCCGCCTACGTCGTGTCCCGCCCGGGCCGGCCGGCGTAGGCGAGGGCTGGCCGTGGAACCATCCCATCGGGAGGCCCTGGGGCTTCTGCCCTGGGTAACCTTTTCCTGGCTGCTGGCCCTGGTCGGGGGCGTGGCGCTCTGGCTGCTGTCGAAGGGCGGCCGGCCGGCCCGCTCGCTATGGCGTTTCCTGACCGGGGAGGAGGGGAGGATTCCCAACCTGCTCCCGCCGGGCGACCTGCTCCTGGCCCTTTACGCCCTTGGATTGCCCTACGGTGCGCTCCTTGCCGGCTTCCTGGATGCCGGGGCGATGGGGTTGCATGGGCCCTCCTGGACGGCCGTAGGTCGGGGGAGCCTCTGGGGGGCAGGGCTTCTTTTCCTGACCCTGGCTGTCTGGCAGGCCTATCTGCGCCTGGGCCACCCGCCGGCCGGGCTGCTCCGACGGTCTCGGCGTCTCTTTGCCTCCCCGGCCGGCCGTCCCCTTTTCCTGGTCTGGGCCGCCGCCGAGGAGGTGCACTGGGCTTTTTACCGCGCCCTGCCGGCCCTCCTCTGGGGGAAGGAAATCGGGCTCTGGATCGGCGTGGTGCTCCTCCTGGCGGAACGCTACAGCCTTCCGCAGACCCTCGCCCGCCTGCGTCAGGCCGGCGGGGTGGAGGAGGAGGCCTGGCATCTGAGCAAATTGCTGGTCATGACGGCCACCTTTGCTTTCCTGGGCAACCTCTGGCTCTGCATCGTCCTCCATGCCCTCCTGGAGGGGGCCGTGGCCTGGCGCCTCCTTCGGCATCCGGCCGGGGAAACCCCGCCCTCCCCTTCGGAACGTCTTTCGCCGGTTCCGCCTGTCCTTTCGGTTGCGGTCGCCCTTCTCCTCCTGGCCTTCTGCACCTGGGAGGCGGCCCATCCCTACCTCCGGCCGGCCGCCGTTCCATCGGTGATTCCCCTCATCCCCACGCCCACCTCCACCGCCACGCCGCCGCCAACCCCGCCGGCCACCGCCACTCCCACGCCCAGCCCCTTGCCTTCGCCCCCGCCCACCGCCACGGCCACGCCCTCGCCCACACCGCCACGGACCTATGTGGTCCAGAAGGGAGACACCCTGAACGAGATCGCCGCCCGCTTCGGCGTCTCCGTCCGCGACCTGATGGAACTCAACGGCATCACCGACCCGACCAAATTGCAGATTGGGCAGGTGCTGATCATTCCCTAAGGCGCGACCCCAGAATCCGATTGTAGCGCAACGAGGGGGAGAAGCCATGAAAGCCGCTTTCTCTGCCGCGATGCGGGTGCTTTCCATAGTTACCGTGCTGTTGCTACTCTCCTTGCCCCTGGCCGGGGGCGCGGCCTCCGCCCTCTCCTTTCCCTCCATCGGGGAGAAGGGGGGTGGGGGGGAGGGCCTGAACTGGGTCATCGAGCGCGCGGAAGCCCCCAGGCGCTTCAACGATATGGGCTCGCGCAGCCTGGCGCTCGATGCCGCCGGCCACCCCCACATCAGTTACTTCGACTATGCCGACCGCGCCCTGAAGTACGCCCACTCGGATGACGGCACCTCCTGGCAGATCGAGACGGTGGACGACCGTCTGCGCAGTCAGTGGGGATTGGGGTTGCGAATAGTTGGACCTAAATCTTGACAAGCAACGTCTGATATGGTATACGATAATCGGTTCGCTCCTTAACAACGGAACGGTTCGGCCGGTTCCGGCGGCGAAACCCCCGCCGGGTAAAACCGTTCGGGTCCATGCCTGACCTACACCGAACCTAGTACCGTGAGTTCCACGGGAATTTACGCCTGC